>ERZ1032107.3-NODE-3-length-58888-cov-38.946663_pt1 | contig 58888 bp, 47 predicted proteins | sample MGYA00516713_ERZ1032107 | MGnify/ENA primary metagenome ERZ1032107 (study PRJEB33718, sample SAMN03160116) | human skin metagenome | collected 2014-04-10 | study: EMG produced TPA metagenomics assembly of the PRJNA266117 data set (Human skin bacterial metagenome and...
GTATTCGTCCATGCCGGCGGCCAGGTCGTCTTCGCGGTTGGGCAGGGTGCCGGGGTCGTGGGGGAAGATCTGCGGCCCGTCGACATCCGCCAGGCGGTTGAGCTTGGGGGCGTCGTTGGCCCGCAGGAAGTCGTCGAAGGCCCAGCCCGAGAGCTCCCACAGCTCGTCGTGGAGGAACTCCTTGCTGACCAGGCCGCGGTTGTACACGGTCGGCGCGCCGGGGCGGTCGCCCTCGCAGTTGGACACCAGGGGGAAGTCCACTTCCAGCACTTGCGCGCCGGCGGCCTCCAGGGCCTGGCGCGCCTGTTCCCAGAGGCTGATCACCGAGGGCCGGGTATGGATGCGCTGGCCGGTGGGGCCGCCGATGCCCGGTTTCTCGCTGGTGCCGGCCTCAGGGTCGGCATTGATGTACATGCGCGGCACGCCAAGGCGCTTGCCCTTGAGCGCCGCGGCGCCGGCCGCCAGTTGCGGGTAGGAGGCCGGGCGCACCGAAGCGACGCTGGGGATCGGCACCCAGGGCTGCAGGCGCCACAGGTCGCCGCGGGTGTCCGGGTCTTCGGCCACCACCACGTCCAGCACTTCCAGGAGGTCGGCCATGGTCCGGGCAAAAGGCACCACCACGTCCATGGTCGGGGTCAGCGGCCAGTTGCCGCGCACCGAGATCACCCCGCGCGACGGGGTGTAGGCGCACAGCCCGTTGTTGGAGGCCGGGCCACGGCCGCTGGACCAGGTTTCCTCGGCCAGGCCGAAGGCGGCGAAGCTGGCGGCGGTGGCGGTGCCGGCGCCATTGGACGAGCCCGAGGCGAAGGGCGCGGTCAGGTAAGCGGCGTTATAGGGGCTTTCGGCGCGGCCATACACGCCACGCTGCATACCGCCGTTGGCCATGGGTGGCATGTTGGTCTTGCCCAGGCAGATGGCCCCGGCAGCCCGCAGGCGCTCGATGGTGAAGGCGTCGCGGTAGGCCACCAGCTCGGCGAAGGCCGGGCTGCCGGAAGCAGCCGTCAGGCCCTTGACCAGGTAACTGTCCTTGGCGGTGTAGGGAATGCCGTCCAGCGGGCCCAGGGTCTGGCCCTTGGCGCGGCGCTCATCGGCGGCCCGCGCCTCGTTCAGCGCCTCGGGGTTGCGCACCACCACGGCGTTGAGGGCGGTGGCGGTGTTCGGGCCGTCATAGGCCTCGATCCGCTCCAGATAGGCCTGGACCAGTTCCACCGAGGTGGTCTGCCCGGATTCCAGGGCAGCGCGCAGGTGGGCAATGGAGACTTCGGTGACTTCGATCATGCTGCTACCGCCGTTGGCTGGTGGGTGATGAGGTGCAGAGGGCGCAACGGAGCGCGGGTTTTCGGGTATTGGCTGTGCATGGTGGTTCTCGTGGTACGGCTGGCACGACAAGGGTGGCATGGGAACGCTGGGGGCCTTTTTAGCATCTAGTGCGGGGCAGAGGAATCGGCTTGATGGATTATTGCTTCAGGCCAGCTGCGCCAGGGCCTGTGGGCTAGAGGTAGATCTTTCCCTCGGCGTCCCTTGCGTGAAACTGCTGCAGGAAAGCGTGGTAGTCACGATAGTCATGGAAGTCCATGCCGGCCTTGTCAGCCCGATCGTGGAGATCCCGTGGATTGGGACGAAAGATTTTCTTGATCTGGCGCATTCGCTGCACATCGATGCCGTTGAATTTTTGATCTCGCTCATAGTGGCTGTAGAGATTCTTTCCACCGACCGAGAACCCGCGGCGAGCCAGAATCCAGTCGACTTGAGCCTCTGCCTCCTCGGGATGTATGGGGAACCATTCGGAGTCACGGCCGGTGTCCAAGTGCTTGATCGGCTCTCCAAAGACCGATCTTGAATGGATGTAACGCTCGATGTCGGACAGCTCCCGGCGCGAAGTCCCGTTGGAGCACTTGGACAGTTCATAGACCGTGAACAGGGTAAGGAAAGGATTGTAGGTCTTGCCTTCGGCAATCCGTTGCTGCGGAGTTCGCTTGGTGGTCAGCCCGATCTTTGTCAGGCCCATGTCGCGGATGTCGATGGCGATATAGAGCCAGGCATACAGGGCAGGGGTGCAGTCAGCGTAGTACTCGTTGAACTGCGCTTCTTCATCGTCAAAATCGAGGTCCATCTAGCCACCTTCCTTACGGGCTGCTGAATGCAATCGCTGATTGCAAGGGCCCGCTCATGCGGGCTCCACGTTGAACTCGCCAAGGTAGTCCAGGGTTGCCGTGCTTGCGGGCAGGCGTTGATTGGCGCCGCCGGAGATCGATTTGTGGTCACCGTAAATCGACTCGCAGCCAACGATGATGAAATGGCTGTAGCCGGAGTCGACGCGCGTGCGCAGCTGGTGTTTTTCGGCGTCGCTGCGGATCAGCGATTCCAGGTATTGCGGGCCGTCTTCACTGCCGATCAGCTCGACGAAATCGGAGTCCATGTAGTACCCCAGCTCCTGTTTGAGGCGCCAGCTGGGGTTGCGAGCTTCCCAAGCGCTGAACTCGGCGTCGCTGACATCAGCCGCGGGTTCGGGCTCCCACTGTTCGAAGGCAAACCGTTCGGCCTCTGCCTGGTCCGGGAACCGGGCAGCGAACAGGTAGAAAGGAAAGTAGGCATCGGCTTCTGACATGGACGGCTAGGCTCCTTGGTTCAGATCAGGCTGGCGCGCTGCAAATGGCTGACATGACCATGGCCGGCGGCGCTCAAGCGCACGGCCAGGTCTTCCCGGGCCTGGGCCCCGCCGCTGCGCACGTACTCCAGCTCCGCGGCGGTGATCAGCACCACCGGCACCAGGGTCACGGGGGACAGCGGCATGTCTTCCAGGCGTGTCGGGAAGTCCGGGGCCGGGCCGCCCACCAGTACCCCGGCGCAGTCGTCAGCGCTGATGAAATGCGCTGGCAGTTGCTCGCTCATGGCGCGGGACTGGCTGACGCCGGGCAGTTCCAGGGACAGCACCCCGTAGCGCTGCAGGCGTGCAGTGAGGCCACCGGCATCGGCCGTGGTGTTGGCCACGCAGCGCAGCAGTTCGAAAACCCAGCTATCGGCGAACGGATAGACATCACCCACCGCACCCTGGGCATGGGGTGGGATGTCGGGGGTTTCGACGAACAGTTCCATCTCGAAACCATTGCCCAGATCATCACCTGTGACCCCATCGAACGGGTCGGACAGGCCCTCGGTGGCGAGAATGATGCCGTTGTTGCGACGCACGATGCGATAGGCCTGGCGCGTGGAGGGCCAGTGCGAGCCGCCCATGAAACTGGGGCTGATGGCGAAGCCCAGGACGTCTTGCTCACAGTGGCCGACCGCTTGCCAGTGGCGATCGAGGCAGGCGGCACCGGCCTCCATCAGGGCAATGCCGGCCAGCTCTGCTTGGGTTGGCTGGTACTGGGCAAAGGGCTCCTCTGCGGCGGCCGGTTCGCCGGCGGGCAGGGTGGGCTCGGCCTTTTGTGGCGCCGGCTTTTTGAAGACACTGAGCAGTTTTTCCAGGAAATTCATCGGGCGATCCTTGCGGGGCAAGTGCGTTGCACAAGGCGCACAGCACAGGGGTAGAGAGAGGGGGCACATTGTGACGGGTTTGCCGTGCCCATGGAAACCGACGGATGCAAGTTGCACGAAGCCTTGCCTTGCCGGTGTGGCTACCCGAGAATCCGCCCCGGTCCGCTATCAAGGAAAGTGATCAGCATGTCTTACCCGAAGAAGCTAAGTCCGGAGTTTTCCGGGGCACTGAGAACCTTCAGTTTCTGGGTCGCCAACGGCACCTTGGGCTATCCGTTGCTGGAAGGCGTCGACTACCGCAGTTGCCTCGGGGACGAGCCGAGCATGCTGGAGATGGCCTATGCCATTTTTGCCAATGTGCTGGAGCTGGACGAGCAGGGCGTACCGGTGAATGCCAAGTACGCCGAGCACCGGGCGGCGCAGTACATCCGACAGTATTGCGATCCGGGCTACCAGGCACGGCCGGCGTTCGAGGACTGGGAACAGGAGCTGTACGGCCCTCCCGACCGGGACGACAGCAAGCCCTGGCCAGCCGGCGTGGCCTAGGTTTTTCGACGGCTGGATACAAGCCTCGGGCACTATGGCTTCGAAACGACGAACCCCCTCATCAAGGATTATGAATGTCGCTGATTTCGCAACGTGTAGAACTGGCCCGCCAGGGTGCCAACGACAAGGTGATTTGCCGCATGGCTTCGGGCTGGGCGGTGATGGGCGATGTGCAGTTTCTTGAGGGCTATTGCCTGTTGTTGCCGGACCCGGTGGTGGCCAGCTTGAACGACCTGGATGCCCAGGCCCGGGCCACCTACCTGCTGGACATGGCCCGCATCGGCGATGCGCTGCTCGAGGCCACCGGAGCGCTGCGCATCAACTATGAAATCCTCGGCAACTCGGAGCCTGAGTTGCATTGCCATATCTTTCCCCGCTACGCCTCGGAGCCGGAAGGCAAGCGCCGGATGCCGGTGTGGTTCTACGACTGGAAGACCGCACCGCCCTATGTCGAGGCCGAGCACGGCCCATTGCGCCAGCAGCTTGCCCGGATATTGGCTGGCCAATTGTAGGAGCGAGCTTGCTCGCGATGGTCTCTAACGAAAACGCCGCACTCACTGGCGGAACGCGGCGTTCTTGAGGGCTTCGCGAGCAAGCTCGCTCCTACGGTGTCTGGTGGTGCGATCAATCCGGGCGTCTGGTTAATTGTAGGAGCGAGCTTGCTCGCGATGCTCGTTAACGAAAACGCCGCGTTCACTGGGGGAGCGCGGCGTGCTTGAGTGCTTCGCGAGCAAGCTCGCTCCTACAAGGGGCTGTTGATCAGCGGTTTGCTGCGCTCCACTTGGCTCGCGCTGCGTGCAGCTTCTTGTAGCTGTCGATCAGCCGCAGGTGGCGGTCCAGGCCTTCGAGCTGCAGGTTGGTCGGGGTCAGGCCGTAGAAGCGCACGCTGCCTTGCACCGAGCCGATCACCGCGTCCATCCGTTCGTTGCCGAACATGCGCCGCAAGTTGGCCTCGTAGTCGCCCAGCTCCAGCTCGTCGTCCAGCTCCACTTCCAGCACCGCGTTCAGGGCCTGGTAGAACAGCCCGCGCTCGACGGTGTTGTCGTTGTATTGCAGGAACATCTCCACCAGCTCCTTGGCCGGGTCGAACTGCCCCAGTGCCACGTGGATCAGCAGCTTCAGCTCCAGGATGGTCAACTGGCCCCAGGCGGTGTTGTCGTCGAACTCGATGCCGATCAGGGTGGTGATGTCGGTGTAGTCGTCCAGTTCGCTTTCTTCCAGGCGCTCCACCAGCGAGCGCAGGCCGTCTTCGTCCAGGCTGTGCAGGTTGAGGATGTCTTCACGGAAGAACAGCGCCTTGTTGGTGTTGTCCCAGATCAGGTCGTCCACCGGGTAGATTTCCGAGTAGTCCGGCACCAGGATGCGGCAGGCCGTGGCCCCCAGGTGTTCGTACACCGCCATGTAGACTTCCTTGCCCAGGCCCTCGAGGATGCCGAACAGGGTCGCGGCCTCCTCGGCGTTGGCCGCCGCTCTTTCACCGCTGCTGCCCTGGCTGGTGAAGTCCCACTCGACGAATTCGAAATCCGCCTTGGCACTGAAGAAACGCCACGACACCACGCCGCTGGAGTCGATGAAGTGCTCGACGAAGTTGTTCGGCTCCATCAGCGCCTGGCTTTCGAAGGTCGGCTGCGGCAGGTCGTTCAAACCTTCGAAACTGCGGCCCTGGAGCAGTTCGGTGAGGCTGCGCTCCAGCGCCACCTCGAAGCTTGGGTGGGCGCCGAACGAGGCGAACACGCCGCCGGTGCGCGGGTTCATCAGGGTCACGCACATCACCGGGAACTCACCGCCCAGGGACGCATCCTTGACCAGCACCGGAAAGCCTTGTTCTTCCAGGCCCTGGATGCCGGCCAGAATGCTCGGGTACTTGGCCAGCACTTCCTGAGGCACATCCGGCAGGGCCATCTCGCCTTCGAGAATCTGGCGCTTGACCGCCCGCTCGAAGATCTCCGACAGGCACTGCACCTGGGCTTCGGCCAGGGTGTTGCCGGCGCTCATGCCGTTGCTCAGGTACAGGTTCTCGATCAGGTTGGAGGGGAAATACACCACCTCGCCGTCGGACTGGCGCACATAGGGCAGGCAGCAGATACCGCGCTCGATATTGCCCGAGTTGGTGTCGTACAGATGCGAGCCGCGCAGCTCGCCATCCGGGTTGTAGATGGCCAGGCAGTGCTCGTCGAGGATCTCCTTGGGCAGCTCGTCCTTGCGCCCCGGCTGGAACCAGCGCTCGTCCGGGTAATGCACGAACTCGGCGTTGGCGATCTCCTCGCCCCAGAACTGATCGTTGTAGAAGAAGTTGCAGTTCAGGCGCTCGATGAACTCGCCCAGGGCCGAGGCCAGGGCGCTTTCCTTGGTGGCGCCCTTGCCGTTGGTGAAGCACATCGGCGACTGCGCATCGCGGATATGCAGCGACCAGACGTTGGGCACGATATTGCGCCACGAAGCGATTTCGATCTTCATCCCCAGGCCCGCGAGGATCCCGGACATGTTGGCGATGGTCTGCTCCAGGGGCAGGTCCTTGCCGGCAATGTAGGTGCCTTCGCTGGAGCCCGATTGCGGCATCAACAGCGCCTGGGCATCGGCGTCGAGGTTTTCCACTTCCTCGATGATGAATTCGGGGCCGGTCTGCACCACCTTCTTCACCGTGCAACGGTCGATGGAACGCAGGATGCCCTGGCGGTCCTTGTCGCTGATGTCCGCCGGCAGCTCGACCTGGATCTTGAAGATCTGGTTGTAGCGGTTTTCCGGATCGACAATGTTGTTCTGCGACAGGCGGATATTGTCGGTGGGGATATTGCGGGTCTGGCAGTACAGCTTGACGAAGTACGCCGCGCACAGCGCCGAAGAAGCCAGGAAATAATCGAACGGACCCGGCGCCGAACCATCGCCCTTGTAGCGGATAGGTTGGTCGGCCACCACCGTGAAGTCGTCGAACTTGGCTTCAAGTCGAAGGTTGTCGAGAAAGTTGACCTTGATTTCCATGGGGGGCACCGGCATCACAAAGCAAAAAATGGCGGGCATTATCCGGGTTTTTGCGCGGGAAGTGTTGTGGTTTTCGGCGGACGGGTGGATCGCCAGGGCTGGCTGCCGGTCACAGACACCGGCACCCGGCCCCGGGCATCACTCAGGCATTCAGACTTTGAGGATGAAACGATTGGATATCCGTGAATAGCCCAGGGGCAACAACTGGGCTTCGTGCTCCTTGATCAGCTCATGCAGCGCGTTGGCGGTTTCGGCCACCGGCCTGGCTTGCTCCCTGGCCTGTTGCATGACCTGGCACGACTGCCTGAACAGGCTTTCGTAGGCGGGCGAGTCCAGGGACAGGCAGCCAGGGAAGCGCACCGCCTCAAGCGCTGCATCGAACTGGCGGGCGTCGCCACTGTGTTCCAGGTCGTGCAGCAGCTTTTGCAGAAAGGCACTGCCCAGGTTGGAGCCGCTGAGCCAGACCCGATGCCACACGTTCCACAGGTGAAAGTCGCTGAAGGCTTCATAGGAGCAGGAGACCAACTGGTCATTGGTCGCCACCGCGTTCAGGCAATGGCGCTCGACTTCGATGAACTGTTCCCGTTGCCAGCGGTTGCTGCGGGCGGCGTCCAGCACCTTGGGGGCCAGCCTGAGGATGGACTCGAAGGTGGTGATCAACCCCCTGGAGAACAGCGGGTCGATAAACCCTGTGGCTTGCGGCAGGAGGCAGAAGCGATCCCCGACATTTTGCACGCTGCGGTAGTTGATGCGCGGCGCGTAGATCCACTCCCGGGCATTGACCGCATCCTTGAAGTGTTCGCCGATGGCCGGGTACTTTTTCAGCAGTTTGCGAAACTCGATCTCCGGCGCCTCGGTGGGACGGTACTTGGCGTTGTTGAACTGGAAGCCGATGCTGCACAACTGATTGGTGCCCTGCGAGTGGTTGTTGAAGGGGATGACCCACAACCAGCCCTCTTCGAAGATGTGGTGCAAGGTGCTCTTGAACAGTTCGATGGGGGAACGAGTGCGGGACAACGGAGCCAGGGCATCTTCGTAGCTCTTCACATTGAGCATGTGGGTGAAGAATGAGCAGGTGTCGGTCGCCAGCCCTTCGGTGGTGCGCAAGCCCAGTTGGCGGGAGAGCGGAGAGCCCTGGGCAGCAGCGTCAATGATGAACGCGGCCTTGACGGGGGCGGCGTTGGACAATGCCACCTCGACCCCGTCGTCGTTGAGGCTGATCGACTCGATCTTGATGTTCTGTCTGGATTCGGCGCCGTGTTTCAGGGCAATCATCAGGGCGAAATAGTCGATGTCCTGCCGGAAAAGATGGGCTTCCGGCACCTTCAGCGGCGGGGCCACAAGGTGGTCGGGGGACGACGGCGCGTTCTCTTGATGCCAGGCAAAACTGAAGCCCAGCTTGATCCCGCAGGCGCTCGAACCGACGTGCTGGATGATCTTGTCGGGGTGCGAGAGGTAGGCGATTTCAGGGATGTCGAAGCGCTTTGAGAGCAAACGCAGCAGAAAACCGCTTTCCGGTGTCGCCGCTTCGCCGACGGAGAATCGTGGGTGCTGGGCCGAGTCGAGGATCAGAACGTTCAGCCCGGACTTCGCGAGGACGGCGCCGGTCAGCGCGCCGGCGATACCACTACCGATGATAATGACGTCGTACTGATTCATGATGTCTGGCTCTTGTCTTGCAAGGTGGTCGCTCTGGAAAGCGCTGAATGCATTGCGGTATCGAAATGCAGGGTGGCCAGGGTCTGCGGTATTTCCTTTTCAAACGGCAAGTCCCAGTAAGGCGTGCTGCCGATCGAGCGTTTCAACTCATTGATGAACAGGCGGGTCTTGGCCGGGACAACGCTGCTGCGTGCCCTCAGTGCGTAGATCGCTCCCTGTTGCGGATCGGCCTCGCAATATTCGTCGAGCAGCGACACCAGTTGACCGCTGGCGATCTGTTCATGCACCAGCCAGGTGGGCGCGTGGATGATTCCTATGCCCTGAAGGGCGCCGTCCACCAGCAACTCGGAACTGTTGACCGATAGCCGGCTGCTGGGCATGAGCTTCTTGAGCAGGCCATCGACCTTGAATTGCCAGGTCAGTGAGAAGTTGCTGCAGGTGCTGTGGATCAGGCAGGCATGTTGGTACAGGTCTTCAAGAGTTTGCGGACAGCCGTGTTGCCGGATGTATTCCGGGCTTGCGCAGAGCACACGCCGCATATCCGCAAGTTTCGTTGGAATCAGATTACTGTCCGGCAATATGCCCAGCTTGATACAGATATCGACGTTATCGATGCTGGGGTCGAGAGCTTTGTCGTTAAGCGAGAATTCAATTTTCAAACCGGGATGATGGTTCAGTATTCTGCTCAATAAAGGCGCTACATGGCGCCGTCCAAAGGCCACGGGTGCTGAAACCTTGAGAACGCCAAGGGTCGATGCAGTGTGTTCTTTTACTTCTGATCTAGCATGCCCAATGCATCTCGAAATGTTCTTTGCATGTTCGAGAAAGAGCAGGCCTGTTTCGGTAAGTATCAAGCATTTTGTCGATCGATTGAATAGGCAGGTTTCAAGTTCTTTTTCAAGGCTATTGATTCTGCGCATCACCGAAGAAGGTGGGATGCCAAGTAGTCTTCCTGTTTCGGAGAAACTACCCGTTTTAGTTACGGATATATAAAGGTCTATGTCATTGACAACGCCTAGCGCCTTCATTCCTAAATCCTTTTAGAATTTTTAGTGTCTTATTTTTGTAAAGGCAAATTACAAATAGATCATGACAGCCTCCTTAGTACGACTAGGCTTTTTGTTTGTCAAGCAGTGCTGGGGCCATGATTAGTTGGCTTTGGGAAAATTGATTCATAACATTTCAGGCGCCACAGCTCTACCCGGCGCAGAGCGGAACACCGTCCAAGTGTAAGGCTTGGTTTGCACTATCTGGATACAAAAATAGTTCTAGTGGCTAATTGCGCAGAGCGCCAAAACTATGCTTGGGCGCTCGAAGATGACTTTCTGAAGGCCGTCATATAGGCCTGTGGAACATCGTTAAGTTGTGTTGGCTTCGATGTTGTCGGGGCTGTTTTGCCTTTGCGGATATGCAAAGGCCTTTTGCAAAAACGGCTATTCACAAGTGCATTCTTATTGAGGATTGTAGACGGGTTTTCCCAACCCACGATTGTCGAATGCAGGAGCGTACGTCTATGGACGGAGAGGTAGTTAAAGAAAAGATTCGTCGCTACATCATGGAAGATTTGATCGGGCCAAGTGCAAAGGAAGATGAGCTTGATGACCAGACTCCACTACTGGAGTGGGGCATTCTCAACTCGATGAATATCGTCAAGCTCATGGTCTACATCAGGGATGAAATGGGTGTCTCGATTCCAAGTACCCATATCACCGGCAAATATTTTAAAGACCTGAATGCAATATCCAGGACTGTCGAGCAACTAAAGGCCGAGTGCGCCTAACAGGGAGTGGGCAATGAGCGATCATGATTATGATGTAGTGATTATCGGTGGCGGGCCGGCGGGTTCGACCATGGCCTCCTACCTGGCAAAAGCCGGTGTCAAATGCGCGGTGTTCGAAAAAGAACTGTTCGAGCGCGAGCATGTTGGCGAGTCGCTGGTACCGGCCACCACTCCGGTGCTGCTGGAAATCGGGGTGATGGAAAAGATCGAGAAAGCCAACTTCCCGAAGAAGTTCGGCGCTGCCTGGACCTCGGCAGATTCCGGCCCCGAAGACAAGATGGGCTTCCAGGGGCTGGACCACGATTTCCGTTCGGCGGAAATCCTCTTCAACGAGCGCAAGCAGGAAGGGGTCGATCGCGACTTCACGTTCCACGTCGACCGCGGCAAGTTCGACCGCATTCTTCTGGAGCACGCAGGTTCGCTGGGGGCCAAGGTCTTCCAGGGCGTGGAGATCGCTGACGTCGAGTTTCTCAGCCCGGGCAATGTCATTGTCAATGCCAAGCTGGGCAAGCGCAGCGTGGAGATCAAGGCCAAGATGGTGGTGGATGCCAGCGGTCGCAACGTGCTGCTGGGCCGCCGGCTGGGCTTGCGAGAAAAGGACCCGGTCTTCAACCAGTTCGCGATTCACTCCTGGTTCGACAACTTCGACCGCAAGTCGGCGACGCAAAGCCCGGACAAGGTCGACTACATCTTCATTCACTTCCTGCCGATGACCAATACCTGGGTCTGGCAGATCCCGATCACCGAAACCATTACCAGCGTGGGCGTGGTTACGCAGAAGCAGAACTACACCAACTCCGACCTCACCTATGAAGAGTTCTTCTGGGAAGCGGTGAAGACCCGGGAAAACCTGCATGACGCGCTGAAGGCATCGGAGCAGGTCCGCCCGTTCAAGAAAGAGGCGGACTACAGCTACGGCATGAAAGAAGTCTGTGGCGACAGCTTCGTGCTGATCGGCGATGCCGCGCGGTTCGTCGACCCGATCTTCTCCAGCGGCGTCAGCGTTGCACTCAACAGTGCGCGCATCGCCAGCGGCGACATCATCGAGGCGGTGAAGAACAACGACTTTAGCAAGTCCAGTTTCACTCACTACGAAGGCATGATCAGGAATGGCATCAAGAACTGGTATGAGTTCATCACGCTCTATTACCGCCTGAACATCCTCTTCACCGCGTTCGTTCAAGACCCACGCTACCGCCTGGACATCCTGCAATTGCTGCAAGGGGACGTCTACAGCGGCAAGCGCCTGGAAGTGCTGGACAAGATGCGCGAAATCATCGCTGCGGTTGAAAGCGACCCGGAACACCTCTGGCACAAGTACCTGGGCGACATGCAGGTTCCTACCGCCAAACCCGCGTTCTAAACACTAAACACCCAGTCGAAGGAGATGACTGAATGGATGCTCGTGCGCCCATGGATTTTGAACCCATTGCAATCATCGGGAGTGGATGCCGCTTTGCCAAAGGTGCATCGACCCCCGAGGCATTCTGGGAGCTCCTTCGTGCTGGGACCGATTTTGTCGGACCGGTTCCCGCAGAGCGCTGGGACACAGCGGCGATCTACGATGAGAGCGCTGCTGAAACCGGTACGACCTACAGCAAGGTGGGGGCGTTCCTCGAGCACATCGACCGCTTCGATGCGCATTACTTTGGCATCTCGGCCTCTGAAGCCAAGGAAATGGACCCCCAGCAGCGCCTGCTGCTGGAGGTCGCCTGTGAAAGCGTGGCCCGTGCCGGCCTGACCCGCGAGCAGCTCAAAGGCAGCAGGACCGCGGTCTATGTCGGCATGCTGGGCATGGATTACCTGGCACTGCACTCCCGCGAGGCCGGCATCGAACAGATCAATCCCTACTATGCCGCCGGCAAGGAATTCAGCTTCGCCGCCGGGCGTATTGCCTACCACCTGGGTGTTCATGGGCCGGCAATGACCGTGACCACTGCATGCTCTTCTTCCCTGGTGGCCATGCACCTGGCCTGTCGCGCCTTGCAGGCAGGGGAGGCGGACATGGCCCTGGCCGGAGGGGTGAACCTGATGCTGGCGCCGGACCTGACGATCTACATGAGCCAGATCAGGGCGATCTCGCCCAGTGGCCGCTGCCGGGTATTCGATGCGGCGGCCGACGGGATCGTCCGGGGCGAGGGCTGCGGGGTCACGGTGCTCAAGCGCCTGGCAGATGCCCTGCGCGATGGCGATCCGATCCAGGCGGTGATCAGGGGCTCGGCGATCAACCAGGATGGCGCCAGTGCCGGCCAGACCGTGCCCAACGCCAATGCCCAGGCTGCGGTGATCAGCCAGGCCCTGAAAGTGGCCGGCTTGAGCGTGGACGACATCGACTATGTCGAGGCCCACGGCACCGGTACGCCCCTGGGCGATCCGATCGAACTCTCTTCGCTGGACAGTGCCTTCCAGGGGCGTGAGCGGCCGCTGTGGGTGGGCTCGGTCAAGGCCAACATGGGCCATCTGGATGCGGCCGCCGGAATGGCCAGCGTGATCAAGACCATGATGGTTCTCAAGCACGCTGAGGTGCCTGCGCAACTGCATCTCGCACAGTTGAACCCACTGGTGGACTGGAAGCGTTCCCGGCTGGCGGTGCCCACGGCGATCGAGTCGTTGCCCGACCGGCCGCGCCTGGCTGGAATCAGTGGTTTCGGGCTCAGTGGCACCAACGTCCACATGATTCTCGAAGATGCCAGCGCCTATCGGCAGGCACAGCCGCAGCAGGAACGATCGGCACAGGGCCGGCCCTGGGTCCTGCCGGTATCGGCCAGGTCCGCGCAGGCCGTGGTGGAGCAGGCCAGGGCCTATGCCGTTCATCTGCCGCAGCAGGACGATGGGCAATTGCAAGCCTTTGTCGCCAGCGCCATTCATCGTCGTGATCACTTTGCCTACCGGTCGGCCGTGGTGGGTGCGAACGCCGCGCAATTGAAGAGCCAGCTGGAGCAGTTGCCGGCCCCGACCTTGGCCTGCACGACGGACGAAGAGGATCGGCGCGGGCCCGTGCTGGTGTTTACCGGGCAGGGCGCCCAGTGGGTGGGAATGGGTCGCGACCTGCTTGAACGGGAGCCGGCCTTCCTGGCGATGATCCGGCGTTGCGACCAGGCGCTGGCCCAGTGGGCAAGCTGGTCGGTGGAGGCCGAGCTGCGCAGCGACGCCAGTGGGTCCCGCCTGCACCTGACCGAATTTGCCCAGCCCTGCATCTTTGCCATCCAGGTGGCGATCAGTGAATGCCTGCGCCAGTGGGGTGTGATCCCGGCGGCGGTGGTCGGTCACTCCATGGGGGAAGTGGCCGCGGCCTATTGCGCCGGAGCACTGGACCTGGAGTCGGCGGTGCGGGTCATCCACCATCGGGCCCAGGCCATGAAGGACACCCTGGGGCAGGGGCGGATGCTGGTGGTGGGCTTGCCCGCGCCGACGCTCCAGTCGCGTCTGGCGAACAACCCGCAACTGGAACTGTCGGTGGTCAACAGTCGAAACAGCTGTGTGGTGTCCGGCAGCCCGCAGGCTGTACAGGCTCTGGATCAGCAACTGCGTGACGAAGGCATCTTCACTTACCTGATGCCGGCGGAATATGCCTTCCACTCCTGCCAGATGGATGAGTGCCTGACGCAGATCCGCGCGGGGCTGGAGGATTTGCCGGTGTTTGCCGCGCACACGCCCTGGATTTCCACCAGCGCGATGCCCGAGGAGCCGATCCTGGCAGATGCCGACTACTGGGCGAGGAATGCCCGTGGCATCGTGCGCTTCGATCGCGCCATCGAACAGTTGATCGAGCAGGGGCACCGGCTGTTCGTCGAGATCGGCCCGCACACCGTGCTGGCGGCGTCGATCAACCAGGCCCTGGCCGACAAGGGAACCCAGGGGCTGGTGTGCGGCGCCTTGCACAAGCAGGGCGACGCCGCCCTGGAGCTGGCCAGTATTGTTGCCCGCCTGTACGAGTGGGGCGCAGGTCCCGACTGGCAAGCCTTCCAACCCAGGGAGGCGGCGCTGGAGCTGCCGGCCTATCCCTGGCAGCAGGAGCGTTTCTGGTTTGCCCCGGCGCCGCGGCCGCAGCCGGCAGGGCTCGTGTCCCAGCTGCGGGCGCAGGTACTGGTGTATGACGCCCAGGGCAATCTCTGCGCCCAGGCCAACGATGTGGCGCTGAGCGTGCCGCAGCTGGCACAAGTCGCTGTGCCGGCACCGGCCAAGGTGCCCGCAGCGGCGCAGCCGGTGGGGGATGTGCGGGCGCAGATTGGTGCACTGCTGACGCAGATCATCGGCGTGGCCTGTGCCGACCCGGACCCGGATCGAGGCTTCTTCGAACTGGGCCTGAGCTCGATTTCCCTGGTTGAATTCAAGCGCATGCTGGAGCGCCAGTTCGCCCTCAAGCTGTCGGCGACCGTGGGCTTTGACTATCCCACCATCAACCGGCTGGGCCAGTACCTGGAAGGGCTGCTGTCCCGGGAGCCGGCCAGCACCCCGGTAACGGTCGATGCCGGGGCGCCCGACGCCGCAGGGAGCGTCGCCGTGGTGGCCATGGCGTGCCGGTTTCCCCAGGCCGACAGCCCCGAGGCACTCTGGAAGCTGATGCTGGAACAGACGGACACCGTGGGGCCGGTACCGCCGTCCCGGCTCGCCGGCGCCAAGCCGGAGGAAACCTTCCCGCGGTTTGCCAGCCTTATCCATCGCCCCGAAGGGTTCGACGAAGCGTTCTTCCGCATTTCCCCCAAGGAAGCCCGGAGCATGGACCCCCAGCAACGGCTGTTGCTGATGGTGGCCTGGGAGGCTCTGGAACGGGCCGGTATCCCTCAGGAGAAGCTGCTGGAACAGAGGGTCGGGGTGTTTGTCGGGGCCAACTCCCACGACTACGAAACCCGGGTCCTGGGTAGCGCGCAAGGCGTGGATGCCCACTACGGCACTGGCAGTTCGTTTTCGGCGATCTGCGGGCGCCTCTCGCATTTTCTCGGCGTGCGTGGGCCGAGCCTGACGGTGGACACCGCATGCTCGTCATCGCTCACGGCCATCCATCTGGCGTGCAACAGCTTGCGTGCCGCGGAGTGCGACATCGCGATTGTGGGTGGGGTGAATGTCATCGCCTCGGCGTCGATCTTTCAATCCATGGGGCAGGCCGGCGCATTGGCCCCGGACGGCATCAGCAAGGCCTTCGACGACAGTGCCGACGGTTACGGTCGAGGGGAGGGCTGCGGCGTGGTCATTCTCAAGCGCCAGGCCCAGGCCGAGCGGGAGCGTGACCCGATTGTCGCGACGATTCTCGGTTCGGCGGTCAATCACGACGGTGCCTGTGCCGGGCTGACAGTGCCCAATGGTCCGGCGCAAGAGGCGCTGATCAGCGAAGCACTGGCCAACGCCGGCGTGCATCCGGGGCAAGTCAGCTACGTCGAGGCCCATGGCACCGGCACGGTGCTGGGTGACCCCATCGAGCTCAACGCCCTGCACAACGCCTATCGCCAGGCCAGCCCCGACAGTCCGCCGCTGACGGTGGCCTCGGTCAAGGCCAATATCGGGCACCTCGAGGCGGCAGCGGGCATCGCTTCGCTGATCAAGGCCTGCCTGGTGGTGGAGCATGGCCGGATTGCCCCGCAAGCCCATCTGCAGCGGGCCAACACCCGTGTCGACTGGGCGGCCATGAACCTCAAGCTGGCGCATCAGGCCATGGACTGGCCGGGCCGGCCGGAGTCGCGGGTGGCCGGGGTGAGTGCCTTTGGTTTCACCGGGACCAACGTGCATGTGCTGCTCAAGGGCTATACGGCGCCCGCGACAGCGCCTTTGCCACCTGCCACAGCACCAGTAGCCTTGTGCCTGTCCGCGGCCACCCCGGCGGCATTGGCGGAGCTGGCCCAGCGCTATGTGTCCTTCCTGGGCGCTACCGAGCACTGCCCACAGACCATCTGCTACAACGCGCTGGTGCGGCGCACGGCGTTCAAGGAACGCCTGGTCGTCCACGGCCAGGATTGCCGCGAGCTGGCTCAGGCACTACAGGCCTGGCTGGCCGGCAGCCCCATCGCCAATGACCGCAAACCCGCGGCCGGCGAACCCTGGGCAACCCTGGCCGAGGCTTTTGGCCGCGGCGCCCAGCCGCCGGGCCCCGAGCGCTTGCCGGACGGCTGTCAGGCCATCGGGTTGCCCACCTATCCCTGGCAGCTCAACGACTACTGGATCGATGCTGGCCAGCCGGCTACGGCGGTGCAGCCCGCCCGGGCAGCCTCGGGCCATCCTTGCCTGCAGAGGCTGGTACGGCCGGCCGGGCAGCTCTGGTACTGGTCGGGGGCTCTCGCTCCCCAGGCCGGGCATTACGACCCGCTGGGCGAACAGGGGTACAGGGTCAAGACTCACCTGTTGCTGGATGCCGTGCTCCAGGCGGTGCGGGAAACACCGCGGGGCGTGCAGCAGATCCGTGACTTGCAGATTGCCCAGCTGCGCCTGCGCGGCGAACAGCACCTCACTTCGCACCTGAGCATCCACCTCACCCAGGCCCCTGACGCCTGCTTCGAACTGGCCTTGCAAGGGGCCGGCGACGAGCGCCGCCAGGTCTGCATGAGCGGAACCCTGGTTGACTGTGCAGCGCAGTTGCAGGAGGAAACCCTGTGCGGGGTGTCGATGCTCGATGAGCCTTCACCGCCTGCGCCGGACGTTGGCCTGTGCCCATGGTCCGGGTGTGCGGCCACGGGCGGGCAGCGGGCCTTGTACCGCTTTGCCCAGTCCCTGACGGCGGCCGAGCGCCAGACCCAGTTGCTGGCCAGTGTGGTCGAGCTGTTTGAAGGCGCCCACGCCGCCGCGCTGGTCGGGTTCTCCGGGCTCCAGGTATGGGCAGACCTGCCGGCGCAGGTATGGATTGTGCTGGCCGGCCATGACGCCGACAAACCCGACAGCCTGCAGGTAGTGGATGCCCGGGGTTGCCAGCTGGCGCTGTTCGAAGGTCCGCAGTTTGGCCATCCTGGATCGTGGTACTTGCCCGACCTCCAGACCGCACCCCTCGACCTGCCGATGATCGCTCGCCAATGGCAGGACTATCCGATGCCGGGCGAGGGCGCTCGGCAACGCGAGGGCTACTGGATGGTGCTGGCCTGGAGCACTGCCGAGGTCCAGCCACTGGCTGCGGCGTTTGCGGCTGAACAGCGTCCGGTCGAAGTCATCGAGCTGCACGCCGGGCAACAACCTCTGGCCCGCAAGCTGTCCTCGGCGTTGCGCGGGGCAGTGGCCGATCCGTCCTGCCTGGGGGTGATCGTTGCCGGCGTTGAGGCACAGGAGGCCGACGGCCTCGGTATATCCCTGGTGGCCTCTGCGGCGCTGGTACAGGCCTTCGCCGGTGCGATCGGCAGCGTCGGAACACCGGCAAAGCCGGTCTGGTTCGCCCTTCATGCCAGTGATGCTGCATCGCCGGCCATGGCCGCTGTCCAGGCCACCTGGCAGGGCGCCGCACATATCTTCGCCCTGGAGCAGCCTGCCTGGTGGGGCGGTCTGGTGACTTTGCAGGGCAGCGACAGAAGAAGCTACGCCAGCCTCTGCCGGCTGTTGCACGGCCAACCTGGCCATGATCACTTTGCGATCAGCGGCGCCCGGGTCGAGGTGCAATACCTGGTGGAGGATCAAGCCGACCCGCTACAGCGCCTGGAGCCGCCGGCGCTGAACGGAACCGTTGTGCTGCATGCCGTCCCGGGATCTGACCTGGAGCCTGTGCTGACGGCGCTCGGGCAGCGGGGTGTGCAGCGTGTGCTGCTGCTCTGCGAGGCCCCCGGGCAACTGCACATGCCTGAGCGGATGCCCGAAGCGATGGCGATCAGCAGCCTCTCGGACCTGAGCCGGGAAAACCTGGCTGACACCTTCGCGACGCTGCGAGCGCAAGACCGCATCGCCGGCTTTATCCACCTCGATCTTGACTGGCGCACGGTTGCGCTCAAGGAGCCGGAATTTGTCGTGCGAATGCAGGAAGGCGTTCGGCCGCTTGAGGTCTTGCAGCAGGTTCACCAGCTGATCGATGACCCTGAAGCGTTCTTCCTGATCCTGGGCAGCGTGTCTTCCCTGCTTGGCGGGGCCGGCTTCGCCCGCTCGGCGATTGCCGATGCATATGCCTTGTGGGTGCATGCACAGCGCCGGCGCCAGGGGTTGAACTGCCAGCTGCTGCACCTGACGCAGAGCGAACAGGAGCTTGAGCAGGACGCCGCAGCCCGCACGGCCATGCAAGGCAGCGGCCTGCAGCCTTTGCAGCGCTCGCAGATAGTGCAGGCCATAGCCCGCGTGCTGGGTGGCCAGGGCCAGTGCGGGCTGCTCAATGTCGACTGGCAACAACTCAAAGGGCTGTACCTGAGCGTGCTGCCCTGGCCCTTGCTCGAACACCTGGGTGCAGCGGATAGCGCAGCGGATCAGCGTCTGGCCGAGCTGATTGGCCTGCCACCGCTGCAGCAGCGCCGGGCCATGCAGGCGCTGGTCTGCGAGGTAGTGGGGCAGGTGTTCGGCGTTGCCGATGGCCTGGAGCTCGATGTCAGGAAGGGCTTCTTCGACATGGGCATGTCCTCGGTCATGTCGCTGGACCTGCGCTCACGGCTGGGCCGGGCGTTGAGCATCGACCTGCCTTCGACCTTCGGCTTCGAATACACCTCCATCGAACAGGTCACGGACTACCTCATGGGCCAGCTCCTGGCGCCTGAAACCCGGGAGCCGGTGGCGGCGCCCGAACCTGTGTCGCCAGCGTCGCGGCATCAGGACCTGCATGAACTGTCACGGGCCGAGCTGATTGGTGCTCTCGAAGACGAGCTGCGCGATATCGCCAATTACTAGCCCTGGGGCTGGATGACAACTGCCAGAGAATCACTGATCGAGGCCTTTATGGATAACGATGTCCGCGATGTAAGCAAGGAACAGCTGCAAGAGAGTCTTGCTCAGGCAATCACCACCATCCGTGCGCTCAAGGAAAAGGTGGCCGGCAAGAGCTCGGCGCCTGTCGAACCGATCGCCGTAGTGGGCCTGGGGTGCCGGCTGCCGGGCAGTGCCGACACACCGAAGCGGCTGTGGAGCCTGCTGAAAAACGCCACCGATGCGGTGGGCGACATGCCCAGCGACCGTCTGTACGGCACCGACTATTACCATCCTGATCCCCAGGCACCCGGCAAGGCCTACGTCATGCGCGGTGGCTTCATCGAGGGGGTGGATCAGTTCGACCCGGGCTTCTTCGGCATTTCGCCCAAGGAAGCCGAAGGCATGGACCCCCAGCAGCGCCTGGCCCTGGAGGTTGCCTGGGAGGCCCTGGAGAACGCCGCGATCGCCCCCGACAGCCTGCATGGCAAGAAGCTCGGCGTGTTCATGGGGGTCAGTACCAATGATTACGTGCGCCTGCGCCAGCAGTTGGGCGCGGTCGAGGACGTCAACGCCTACCAGTTCTATGGCGAAACCAGCTTCGTGGCCGGGCGCATTGCCTACACCCTGGGCTCCAGGGGCCCGGCGGTGGTGCTCGACACCTCCTGCTCCTCATCCCTGGTGGCCCTGCACCAGGCCTGCAACAGCCTGCGCAGCCGCGAGAGCGAGCTGGCGCTGGCCGGTGGGGTCAACCTGATCCTGTCGCCCTACGGTTTCATCCTGGTCAGCAAGCTGCGGGCCGTGGCCCCCGATGGCCGCTGCAAGACCTTCGACGCGGCGGCCGATGGCTACGGGCGCGCCGAAGGCTGCGTGATCCTTGCGCTCAAGCGGCTGAGCGATGCGGTACGCGACCAGGACCCGGTGCTGGCCGTGATCGAGGGTAGTGCGGTCAACAACGACGGCGCCAGCAGCGGCATCACCGTGCCCAACATCCACGCCCAGGAAGAGGTGATCAGGCTGGCGCTCGGCCAGGCCGGGCTCCAGGGCAGCGAGGTCGACTATGTCGAGGCCCATGGCACCGGCACCGCGCTGGGCGACCCGATCGAACTGCACGCCCTGCATGCGGTACTGGGCAAGCAGCGGCCCGTGGATGCACCGCTGCTGGTGGGCTCGATCAAGGCCAACATGGGGCATCTCGAACCGGTCGCCGGGGTGACCGGGCTGGCCAAGGTCCTGCTGTGCCTGCAACAAGAGGCCCTGGTGCCCCAGGTGCACTTCAACACGCCCAACCCGCGGATCGAATGGGATCGCCTGGCCCTGAAGGTGGTCACCGAATCCACGCCCTGGCCACGCCAGGGCAAGGCGCGGCACGCCGGTGTCAGTTCGTTTGGTGTCACCGGCACCAACGCCCATGTGCTAGTGGGCGACGCGCCGCTGCGCGAACGTGCCCAGGGGCGCGACAACCCCTGGCAGCTGATCACTCTGTCGGCCAAGGGCGAGACGCCCCGGCGCCAGATTGCCGGACGCTATGAACGTTTTATCGCCGACAACAGCCAGCTCGAACTCAAGGACCTGTGCTACACGGCGAACGTCGGGCGGGCGCACTTTGGCCATCGTTTCGCGGCCGTGGCCGATAGCCGTGAGGGGCTGCGCGAGCAACTGGCAGCCTATGCGTCACGCAAGGTGGTGGAGCATGTATTCGAAGGGCGCTGCCAGGGAGCGGCGGCGCCGCTGGTGATGCTCTTTCCGGGGCAGGGCTGCCAGTACCGGGCAATGGCCCAGGCACTGTATGACAGCGAACCATTCTTCAAGGCGCAGATCGATGAATGCCGCGCCCTGTTGCAGCCGCTGATGGACGTGGACCTGCTGACCCTGGTGCTGGACGCGGGTGCGGCCAGTGACAGCTACCTGCAACAGACCCGCTATGCCCAGCCGGCGATATTCGCGGTCGAATATGCCCTGGCGCGGTTGTGGATGCATTGGGGGGTCGCTGCCGATGCGCTGTTCGGACACAGTTTCGGCGAGATCAGTGCAATCTGTGTGGCCGGGGCGGTATCCCTGGCTGACGCGCTGCGTATGGTGGAGGCGCGTGGGCGCCTCGCCCAGCAACTGATGACGGCCGGCGGCGCGATGTACGCACTGGGCATGAGCGAGGCGCAACTGCTGGAGCTGCTCAAGGACCGGCCCGGCAGCGCGATCGAACTGGCGGCGGTCAACAGCCCGCAGGACGTGGTGGTGGCCGGGCCGCAAGCCGAGGTCCAGGCGCTGGCCGAAGCGGCGCTCGCCAGCGGTTGCAAGGTCAAGAAGCTTGCGGTTTCCCATGCCTTCCATACCGCAGCCACCGAGCCGATGCTTGAAGCGTTCCGCCAGACGGTGGCGCAGATCACCTTCAGCGAGCCGCGCTTGCCGGTCATCAGCAGTGTCACTGGCCGGGTGCATACGCTCTCCAGCCTGAGCTCGCCCGATTACTGGTGTACGCACACCCGCCAGGCCGTGAGGTTCAGCGAAGGGGTCAACACCCTGATCGCAGAGCTGGGGGTGAAAACCTTCCTTGAAGTGGCCTCCGATGCTGTGTTGACGCCGCTGATCGGCCGTCACCCCCTGGCGGACGACAGCCTGGTCCTGGCCAGCCTGCGCCGGGCCGGCGATCCGTCCAGGGACCTGCGCCTGGCCGCCGCGCAGCTCTACGTGGGCGGCCATAACCTCGACTGGGCCCGGCTGCACGAGCATGACGGGGCCTTGCGCCAGGCCTTGCCCGGGTATGCGTTTCAGCGCCAGCGCTACTGGTTCGACAACGCCAGCGGCTCGCCCCTGCAACAGGTCGCTGCGGGAGCGGTCGGCCGGCTGCTGGGGCATTCGGTCAATGCACCCACTCCGGCATTCGAGTCGACGCTCGATAGCGGGCTCCTGCAGGCCGTGGGCGGCGAGATCCGCGATGACCTGGCGCTGCTGCGTCCTGACCGGTTGCTGGCAGCCCTGAGCGATGAGCTGGCCGGCCACTTGCAGCTGGACACCTATGGGGTGAGCCTCGCCAGCATCACCCCGGCCCTGGCGTTCCATGTCGATGACCAGTTGCATCTGTTCACCGAACTCAAGCCGCTGTCCGGGGCGGCCTGGGAGGTCAACTGTTCGGCCCTGAGCGCAGCGGCCAAGGTTGCCGGTGCCGATTGGCAGCCGGTCCTGTCGCTGACCCTGGAAGGCCTGCCGGCGGCTGTCCGGGGCGGCCTGCCGGACCCGGGCCATGCCGCCACCCAGGACGCAGGCTTTGTCTACCACATGCAGTTGCCGGCAGAACCCGATCCGCACGGCAATCACCTTGGGCAGGTCCTCGAGTACCTGGGGCAGGCGGTGCCGGGCGATGCGCCGGGCTCGATAAGCGGCATCCGCCGCTGGGTCGCCAGCCGGTCCGCTTCGCCCCGGGCACAAAGCCTGGTGATTGCCACGAGCCAGGCACATCCGCAGCAATTCGACTGCGCCTTGTACGATGCGCACGGCCAGTGTGTAGGCAGCCTGGAAGGGCTGACCCTGGCTGCCGCCCCGAGTGAGGAGGCGCTGCGTGGCATGCTTTACCAGCCCGACGTGCTCTACAGCCTGGATTGGCTCGAACGCCCTCGCCAGCGCGCCGAAGTGCCGCAGCAGGGCCGCTTGTTCACCCTGGTCAGCCGCTCGCCGGAGACCGCCGCTCCCCTGGTCGAACACCTGCAGCGTGGCGGGCATCGTGCCCGGGTCCTGTGCCCGCAGCAGTTGCTCGATAGCGCGCGGAGGGTGCTGGCCCAGGACCCGAGCCAGGCATTGACCGATGAAGGCGAGGCCTTGGCCGCCGATATCATCGTGCTCGATGGCAAAGACATCGAGGATGCCGGCTCGACCACGCTGCAGAGCCTGTCGAGCCTGCAGGCGACGCTGTTCCACCCGTTGCTGGAGATGGTCCAGGCGCTCATCGAACTGGGCCCGCGCGGTGGCCGGTTGTGGCTGGTGACCCAAGGGGCAAACGCCGTTGGCCTGGATCGCGACCAGCCCCTGCAAGTGGCGACCGGGCCGTTGTGGGGGCTGGGCAAGACGCTCGCCCTGGAGCACCCCGAACACTGGCGCGGGCTGATCGACCTGGCCCCCGACGATCCTCACTGGGCAAGGGCGCTGGCCGAAGAAGTCAGTGACCCCGATGGCGAGGACAAGATCTGCCTGCGCCCGGGCAAGCGTTATGTCCAGCGCCTGAACCATTTCAGCACTGCGCAGTTGCCAGCACAGGCCTATGCACCTTGCCCGCAGGGCAGTTACCTGATTACCGGCGGCATGGGTGGAATTGGCCTGGCCATGGCCCAGTGGCTTCTGGATAAAGGCGCTGGCGCTGTGCTGATCACCGGCCGGCGGCCACTGGAGGATGTCGCCACGGGCCTGGAGCGCTTCGGCGCTGCGGCATCGCGGGTGAGTTACGTCCAGGCCGACATCACCTCGCCCCAGGACATGCAGCGGCTGTTCTGCGGTCTGGAGGCGTCGGGCGCGAGCCTGAAGGGCATCTTCCATGCCGCCGGAATTTCAATTCCGCAGGATCTCAAGGACGTCGACCGTGACAGTTTCGACCAGGTGATGCGGCCCAAGGTCGAGGGCACCTGGTTGTTGCACGAACTGTCCCTGGGGCTGGACCTGGACTTCTTTGTCCTGTGTTCGAGCATCGCCAGTGTCTGGGGTTCGCAGCATGTCGCCAGCTACGCAGCCGCCAATCAGTTCCTCGACAGCCTGGCGTGGCAGCGTCGGGCCATGGGCCTGAGTGCCCTGGTGATCGACTGGGGGCTGTGGGCCGGCGGCAGTCACCTGTTCGACGAGCAGGTGCTGAATTTCCTCACCAGCGTTGGCTTGAAACAGATCGCCCCGGTACAGAACGTCGGCCTGCTGTCGCGGATTCTGGCCAGCGAGCTGCCCCAGATGGTGGTGTCAGGGGTGGACTGGAATCGCTTCAAGCCACTGCTCGAATCCCGCGGCCCGCAACCGCTGCTGCAGTACATCCGCAGCCAGGCTCCGACCGCCAGGGCCGGCGACAGCAGCAACGTGGAGATCCTGCAGCAACTGGCGGGCGCCGACGAAGCCGCTGCCCTGGCATTGCTGGATGACTACGTGTGGGAGCAGTACGCGCAGTTGCTCGGGGTCAAGACCGAACAGGTGCGGGCCAAGCTCGAGGATGGCGGCAGCCTGATGGACTACGGCCTGGACTCGCTGCTGGTGATGGACATGGTCGCCCGCTGCCGGCGCGATCTGAAGCTGGAGATCAAGGCCCGCGAGTTTCTTGAGTGTCCGGGCCTGATGTGGCCGGACTTCCTGGCCCGTTCGATAAAGGAACAGGGCTGCGTGGCCGAGGCCTGACGGGCCGAGGGCAGTGCAACCCAGACCCATGATCTGTGATTGAGGTGGTTATGAACGATGTGCAGTCTGGCAAGGCGCCAGAGCATTACGACATTCTCTTGGCGGGCAACAGCATCAGCGTGATCATGCTCGCCGCCTGCCTGGCCCGGAACAAGGTCCGGGTCGGTTTGTTGCGCAACCGGCAGATGCCGCCCGACCTTACCGGTGAGGCGACGATTCCCTATACCTCGATGATTTTCGAGCTGATTGCCGACCGCTATGGCGTGCCGGAAATAAAGAATATCGCCCGCACCCGGGATATCCAGCAGAAGGTGATGCCGTCTTCCGGGGTCAAGAAGAACCTCGGGTTCATCTATCACCAGCGCAGCCGGGCGGTGGACCTGGGCCAGGCGCTGCAATTCAACGTGCCCTCCGAGCATGGCGAGAACCATCTGTTCAGGCCCGATATCGATGCCTATCTGCTGGCGGCGGCCATCGGTTATGGCGCGCAACTGGTGGAAATCGACAACAGCCCCGAGGTGCTGGTCGAGGACAGCGGGGTCAAGGTAGCTACGGCACTGGGGCGCTGGGTCACTGCCGATTTCATGGTTGATGGCAGCCAGGGCGGCCAGGTGCTGGCGCGGCAGGCTGGCCTGGTCAGCCAGGCTTCGACGCAGAAGACCCGGACCCTGGAATTCTCCACTCATATGCTCGGGGTGGTGCCGTTCGATGAGTGCGTGCAGGGCGATTTTCCCGGCCAGTGGCATGGCGGCACTCTGCATCACGTGTTCGACGGGGGCTGGGTGGGGGTCATCCCGTTCAACAACCATCAGCACTCGCGCAACCCTTTGGTCAGCGTGCTGGTTTCACTGCGTGAGGACCTCTGCCCGAGCATGGACGGCGACCAGGTCCTGGCCGGCCTGATCGAGCTGTACCCCGGCCTGGGGCGGCACCTGTCCGGCGCCCGGCGGGTGCGCGAGTGGGCGCTGCGCCAGCCGCCCCGGCAGGTCTATCGCACGGCACTCGAACGCCGCTGCCTGATGTTCGATGAGGGCGCCGCGAGCAACGATCTGTTGTTCTCGCGCAAGCTGTCCAATGCTGCGGAACTGGTTCTGGCCCTGGCGCACCGGCTGATCAAGGCGGCGCACAGCGGTGACTACCGCAGCCCGGCCCTGAATGATTTTGTCCTGACCCAGGACAGCATCATCAGCTTGAGTGACCGGATCGCCTCGGCGGCCTATGTGTCGTTTCGCGACCCCGAGTTGTGGAATGCCTTCGCCCGTGTCTGGCTGCTGCAGTCGATTGCCGCCACCATCACCGCGCGCAAGATCAACGATGCCTTTGCCAAGGACCTGGACCCGCGGGTGTTCGATGAAATCGACCAGCTCGCAGAGGACGGTTTCTGGATGCCTCTGTATCAGGGGTACAAGGATATTCTCAACACTACGCTGGGCCTTTGTGATGACGTCAAAAGCGCCAAGGTCTCTGCTGCGCACGCGGCGAGCAGCATCTTTGCGGAGCTTGCCAACGCCAGTTTTGTTCCGCCTATTTTTGATTTTGCTAATCCTCACGCTCGTGTCTATCAACTGACCACCTTGAGAAAGCTCAAGGCGCTCTGGTGGGGCCTGATGCAAGTGCCCTCAGAGGTCGGACGGCTGATTTTCTATCGATCCTTCAGAAAACCTTCCCTGCGCAAGGAGAGTTGAAATGGACTTCAACTACGACGATACCCAGAAAAAACATGCGGCCATGATCGCCCAGGTGTGTGCCGAGCAACTGGCGGCCTGTGGCAATGAACACTCGCGGTATTTCACTGCCCGGCAATGGGCGATCTGCGGCGAGGCCGGATTGCTGGGGCTGTCGATTCCCCGGGAATACGGTGGCCAGGGCCTGGGTGCACTGTCGACGGCCATTGCCATGCACGCCTTTGGCCTGGGTTGCACAGACATGGGCCTGGTGTTCGCGGCGGCGGCCCACCAGTTTGCCTGTGCGATGCCGATCGTCGAGTTCGCAACAGCGGAAACCAAACGCGATGTGTTGCCCAAACTCGCCAGCGGTGAATTCATCGGCTCCAACGCGATCACCGAACCCGAGGCCGGCTCCGACTCCAGCAATTTGAAGAGCCGTGCCTGGCCCCAGGCCGATGGCAGTTATCGCCTTGACGGCCACAAGAGCTTTGCCGGCAATGCGCCGATTGCCGACATCTTCGTGACTTATGCCACCACCCAGCCCGAGTACGGTGCCCTTGGGGTCAGCGGTTTTATCGTCCACCGCAGCAGTGCGGGGCTCAGGGTCAGTGAGCCCCTGGACAAGGTATGCCTGAGAAGCTGCCCCGCGGGTGAAGTGTTCTTTGACGATTGCAGGGTTCCTGAGGTCAACCGCCTGGGTGAGGAGGGGCAGGGCCGGCAGGTGTTCCAGAGCTCCATGGGCTGGGAGCGTGCCTGCCTGTTCGCAGCGTTCCTGGGGATGATGGAGCGGCAACTGGAACAGACCATCGAGCATGCGCGCACCCGGCGCCAGTTTGGCAAGCCGATTGGCGACAACCAGGCGGTTTCGCACCGTATCGCGCAAATGAAGCTGCGCCTGGAGTCGGCGCGGTTGCTGCTGTTCCGGGCGTGCTGGGGCATGGACCAGGGCGATCCGGGGCAGCTCAACATTGCCCTGTCGAAACTGGCCATCAGTGAAGGGGCGCTGGCATCGAGCATCGATGCGGTGAGGATTTTCGGCGGCCGGGGCTGCCTGGAGTCTTTCGGGATCGAGGCGATGCTGCGCGATTCCATCGGCACTACGATCTTTTCCGGCACCAGCGACATGCAGCACGAGATCATTGCCCGGGAGCTGAAGCTATGAAGCTGCTCCATGAACGGATGATGCACAGCCTTGCCCGCTACCCGCGGCAGACGGCGGTGGTGGATGAGCAGGATGCCTTGAGCTACGAGGCGCTGGAGCTCAGGACCCGGGAATTCGTGGCAATGCTCTGTGCCCTGGGGGTCGGCCAGGGGCAGCGGATACTGCTCTGGGCGCACAAGTCGGTGGACCTGGTGGCGGTCATGCAGGCGGCCCTGCGGCTGGGGGTGGTGTATGTGCCGGTGGACCCTCTGAGCCCGGTGTCGCGCCTGGAAAAGATCGCCGGGGATTCCCAGGCCGTGCTGGTCCTCTGCACCGCGGCACGCCAGGAAGAACTTGCCGGCTCCGCGCTTGCCCAGGTGCGCAGCGTGGTCCTGGACGACCCGGCCAGCGCCGGCTACTGGCGCAACATCGATACCGGCTCCAGCGTAGTGCCGACGCTGGACATCCAGCCGGACGATCTGGCCTACATCCTCTACACCTCCGGGTCCACCGGCGTGCCCAAAGGGGTTGCGCTCAGCCACGGCAATGCCCTGGCTTTCGTCGACTGGGCGTGCGAGCGCTATTGCTTCCAGCCTGGCGAGCGTTTCGCCAACCATGCCCCACTGCATTTCGACCTGTCGGTCCTGGACATCTACTGCGCGCTCAATGTGGGCGCGACGGTGTGCCTGGTTCCCGAGTCGATCGCGTTCTCGCCGCGGCTGCTGACCGACTTCATCCGCCAGCACGAAATCAGCATTTGGTACTCGGTGCCCTCGGTACTCATGATGATGATGCAAGACGGCGACTTGCTCAGCGATATCCAGGACACCCTGCGGGTACTGTTGTTCGCCGGCGAGCCTTTTCCGATCAAGCACCTGCGTGACCTGCGCGCGGCCTATGCCGATGTGCGTCTGGCCAATCTCTTCGGCCCCACGGAAACCAATGTGTGCACCGCATTCGAGGTCGGCGCCATCGATCCCGAGCGCGTGCTCCCGGTGCCCATCGGCACGGCCGCCTCCGGCAACCAGGTGTGGGCGCAAAAGCCTGATGGCAGCCGCTGCGCAGTGGGTGAAGAAGGTGAGCTGGTGGTGCAGGGGCCTACGGTCATGCTGGGCTATTTCGCCAAGCCGGCTCAGGAGGGGCCCTACAAGACCGGCGATATGGTCAGGCAGCGGCCTGACGGCAACTACGAATACCTGGGGCGTCGTGACGACATGCTCAAGGTGCGTGGCAACCGGATCGAGCGCGGGGAAGTCGAAGCCGCGCTGCTGGCCCATCCCCAGGTCAGCGAGGCCGCCGTGCTGGTGGTCGGGGAGGGGATGAACGCGCAGTTGTGGGGCGTGCTGGTCGCTCACACCCGGGGCGCTCTTTCGCTGATCGACCTCAAGCGCCACTGCGCCCAGCGCCTGCCTCGCTACATGATCATCGACAAGGTGCTGTGCCTGGACGCACTGCCACGCAACGCCAATGGCAAGGTCGATCGCTTCGCCCTGGCCAGGCAGGTGGAGGGCTGACCCATGGGAACTCCATCACGCGTGGCCAAGGACGCCTGGTTTCCCTATGCCAGCCGGCCTCGGGGCAAGATGCGCCTGTTCACCTTTCCCTATGCCGGGAGCGGGGCCTCGGTCTTTCATCGCTGGTTCCTGCCCCTGTACGACCAGGTCGACCTGTATGCCTTGCAGTTGCCGGGCCGCGAGGGTCGCAGCCAGGAGGCCTGCTACAGCGACATGCAGGCGGCGGCCAATGACGTGGCCGACTGCCTGGAGCAGTTTGGCGATGATATCCCCTGCTGTTTCTTCGGCCACAGCATGGGCGCCTTGCTGGCCTTTGCGGTCGCCGGTGTGCTGCAGGAGCGGCGGTTGCCGATGCCGCAGCAACTGATGCTCTCGGGCATGGTTGCGCCCCATGTGCGGCAACGGGTAGCACCGCTGCACCAGCTGCCGGCAGAGCAGGCCATCGCCGCGCTGCAGGCCATGGGGGGCGTGCCGGCGGTGGTGCTGGCCGAGGAGGACCTGATGCAGATGTACCTGCCCATCATTCAGGCCGACATACAGATGGTCTACTCCTACGCCGGTGCCCAGCCGCAGCCGCTGGACACCCGCATGATCTGCCTGAGCGGCGCCCAGGACCTGATTGCGCCGCCTGCGCAGATGCAGCAGTGGCGGCGCTACACCCTGGGCGGCTTCGAGCAGTTCGTGTTTGCCGGTGGCCATTTCTTTCTCGACGCCCAGGTCATGTCGCGGGTCAAAACAGTGCTGGGCAGCGCCCTGCACAATCAGCCTGGCAGTCTGGCGGTGTGAGCCGACTATTGGGCAATGGCCGCGAGGCCGGACCTGGCGAACAGCTTGAAGTGGGCTTTCAGGGCGTTGGCGTCGTGTTGCAGGACGGCTTGCAGCGGGCTGGGCTGCTGGCGATCTATCACCGCCAGCATCAGGCAGGGCGCGATGATGCTGATGGTGCAACGCGCCAGCGCCGGGTCACCGATCGGAAAGCTGGTGATCTCGCTGATGAGCGCTTCCAGCAGACGGAATTTGGGCATCACTTCTTCTTGCACAAGGCTGGTGAAATGGACAGTGGGCGCCAGTATTTCCCGTGCACAGACTTTGCTTTGCCAGCTCTGCTCATCGAGCACCCGGGTGACGATGGCATCGATGAAGCTATCGAGCTTGATCAGCGCCGGCTCTTCGCTTTGCGCCAACTGCGACAGGGCTTCGAAGCTCACCAGCTGCTTGTGTCCCTCGATCAGCACCGCCTTGTACAGGGCTTCCCGACTACCGAAGTGGTAGTTGATGGCGGCGAGGTCGGCGCCGGCTTCTTCACAGATGAGCTTGCTCGCGGTGTTGGCATAGCCATGCTGGGCAAACAGGCGGGCAGCCACTTCGAGAATGCGGATTTTAGTGTGTTCGCCGTCGCTTCTGCTGGTTCTGCGTCGCGTGTTCATGATGTTCCTCGTGGTCTGAGCGGGGGGTTGCTTCATGGCCAGTATCTGTTATTTTCTAATTTAAATTCAAATTGAATTTTAATTAGGCCTTGGCAAACAAAGGACTCATGGATGAAGAAGCAGTTGATTGTAGGGGTTGCCGTACTGCTGGTGGCCACAGCGGGTGTTTCCTGGTTTCTCCTTCGCCCCGAGAAGCAGAACGACCACCTCAAGCTCCATGGCAACGTCGACATTCGCCAGGTGTCACTGGCGTTCGACGGCAGTGAGCGAATCGCCGCGCTGTATGCCGAAGAGGGCGACCTGGTGCAGCCAGGCCAGGTCCTGGCGGAACTCGACACACGCACACTGCGCCTGGAAATAAATCGCTCCAAGGCCAGGATCGGCGCCCAGGAACAGGCGCTGCTGCGCTTGAAAAATGGCACACGGCCTCAAGAGGTCGAGCAGTCCAAGGCACGTTTTGATGCCGCCCAGGCGCAAATGCAGCTGGCTCAACTGCACATGCAGCGCCTGCGCAGGATCGCCGACGACACCCAGGGCAAGGGCGTCAGCCAGCAACGCCTGGAGCAGGCAGCCGCCCGCTTGCAAGTGGCCAAGGCCCAGTCGCAGGAGCAGCGCGAATCCTGGACCCTGGCCAAGATCGGCCCACGCAATGAAGACATCGCCCAGGCCACGGCCGACCTGCAAGCCTCCAGGGCCGACCTGGACCTGCTGGAACATTACCTGGCGCGCGCTCAGCTCAAGGCGCCGACCCAGGCCCGGATCCGCACGCGCCTGCTGGAGCCGGGGGATATGGCCTCGCCGCAGCGCCCGGTGTTTGCCCTGGCCCTGACCGACCCCAAGTGGGTACGGGCCTATGTCAACGAACGCCAGTTGGGCCACATACGTGCGGACCAGATGGCGCGGGTCTACACCGACAGCTTTCCTGACCAGGCCATCGACGGCAAAGTCGGCTACATCTCCTCGGTTGCCGAATTCACCCCCAAGTCGGTGGAAACGGAAGACCTGCGCACCAGCCTGGTCTACGAGATCCGGGTGCTGGTCAAGGACCCTGACGATCGCCTGCGGCTCGGTATGCCGGCGACCGTCTACCTTGACCAGGCACCGGTGGCCGGGGCCACGCCATGAGTGCGCCAGCGGTAACGGTTCAGGCTGTTGAACTGGTCAAGCGCTTTCGCAGTGGAACGCGAGAACAGTTGGCTCTGGAGCAGGTTTCTCTGGAGGTGCCCAGTGGCAAGTTGAGTGCCCTGGTGGGGCCGGACGGGGCCGGAAAAACCACCCTGTTGCGGATGATTGCCGGCTTGCTCAAGGCCGACGAAGGGCTGTTGAAGGTGCTGGGGCTGGACGTCGCCGCAGATCCGCAGCAGGTGCAGGACCTCATCAGCTACATGCCGCAGAAGTTCGGCCTGTACGAAGACCTGACGATCCAGGAAAACCTCGAACTCTACGCCGACCTGCATGGCGTGCGCGCCCAGCAGCGCGAGGAGCGCTTTTCCCGGTTGCTGCAGATGATGGACCTGACGCGTTTTCGCGACCGGCTGGCCGGACAGCTTTCCGGCGGCATGAAACAGAAACTGGGGCTGGCCTGTACTCTGGTCCGTTCACCGCAACTGTTGCTGCTGGACGAGCCCACCGTGGGGGTGGATCCGCTGTCGCGGCGGGAACTGTGGAGCATCATCGAACAACTGATCGAGCAGGAAAACCTCACGGTGCTGATCAGCACTGCCTACATGGACGAGGCCCAGCGTTGCGCCCAGGTCTTTGTGCTGTACCAGGGGCGGCTGATCGCCCAGGGGCCACCGGCGCAGTTGTGCCATCTGGCGCAGGGCCTGTGCTATGGCGTCGGCCCCGAGGCCGGCACCCCGGCCAGGCTGTTGCAGGCGCGCTTGCTTGACGACAATGAACACATCATCGATGCCGTGCCCGAAGGCGGCATGGTTCGCTTTATCCGCAGCGCCCAGGTGCCTCTGCAGGCCATTCCATCCCTGGCTGGCCAGGCCTCTCCCCAGGCGCTGGAGGCCCGCCTCGAAGATGGCTTCATGGTGTTGCTCCGGCAACAGGTTGGCAGCGTTGCAAGCCTGGACGAGCCGGCGCAGGCGCCCGCCAGCGACGGCCAGGGCGACGCTGCCTCTGGGCGTGCGGTGGTCATCGAGGTCCGCGACCTGGTGCGCAAGTTCGGGGACTTCACCGCGGTTGCCAGCACCTCGTTCGAGGTGTTGAAGGGCGAGATATTCGGCTTGCTGGGCCCCAACGGAGCCGGCAAGACCACCACGTTTCGCATGCTTTGCGGTTTGCTTCCCGCCTCCAGCGGGCACCTTGAGGTGGCTGGCGTCAACCTGCGCACCGCACGGGCGGCGGCGCGGCGCAAGATCGGCTACGTCTCGCAGAAGTTCGCCCTGTACGCGAACCTGTCGGCCCTGGAGAACCTGCGCTTCTTCGGCGGCGCCTATGGCCTGCACGGCGCGAAGCTGAAAGCGCGGGTGGCGTTGATGCTCGAACAGTTCGACCTCGACGAACACAAGCACCTGCGCAGCGGCGAGCTGCCCGGTGGCTACAAGCAGCGCCTGGCCATGGCGGTCGCGCTGCTGCACGAGCCGCAGATCCTGTTTCTCGACGAACCCACCAGCGGTATCGACCCCTTGGCCCGCCGGGCATTCTGGCGCCGTATCACCGCCCTGGCGCAAAGCGGCACGACGATCGTGATCACCACCCACTTCATGGAAGAGGCCGAGTACTGCGACCGTATCGTCATCCAGGATGCCGGACGGCTGCTGGCCCTGGGCACTCCGGAACAGGTACGCCACCAGGGCAGCGAGTCGCTTGCCGACATGAACAGCGCCTTCATTGCCGTGGTCGAGCGTGCTCGGGCCCAGGCCAGCGCCCCGGTGCAGTGAGGAATGACCATGACTGACTCCAATCGATCCGCCTCAGGGTTCAGGCGCAGGCTCATTGCGCTCACCCGAAAGGAGTTGCGCCAATTGATGCGTGACAAGAGCAACCTGGCGATAGGCATTGTCCTGCCCATCGTACTGATCCTGATATTTGGCTACGGCCTGTCCCTGGACATTCGCAACACGCCGCTGGCCGTGGTCCTGGAAGACAGCTCCCCCAGCGCCCGCAGCGTGGTGGCGAAGCTTGCGAGTTCGGACTACTTCTCGGTGGTCCAGGTGACCAGCATGGCCGAGGCCCAAGCGCTGATGGACAAGCGTCGGGTCGACGGCATCGTGCGCGTGCCGGCGGATTTTTCCAGGCGCCTCGAACAGCAGGATGCGCGCTTGCAATTGCTCCTGCATGGCGCCGATGCCAACAGCGCGGCGACCCTTGGACGCTATGTCAGGGGCGCGCTGAATGTCTGGCAACAGCAGCAGTTCGACCGCTCCCGGCAGCCCCAGTCGGCCGGTCGGGTGCTGGTCGTCGAACGCATGTGGTTCAACGCCGCCAACAGCAGTACCTGGTACCTGGTGCCCGGGCTCATCGCCCTGATCATGACCCTGGTGGGTGCCTTCCTGACCTCTCTGGTACTGGCCCGGGAGTGGGAGCGGGGCACGCTCGAATCACTGTTCGTCACCCCGGTCAGGTCGATCGAAATACTCCTGGCCAAGATCATTCCCTATTTCCTGGTGGGCCTGCTGGGCCTGGTGATGTGCCTGGTTTCGGCGCGGTTGCTGTTCGAGGTACCGATCCAGGGTTCGCTGGTGCTCCTGCTACTGAGCTCCATGCTCTACCTGCTGGTCACCCTGGGCATTGGCCTGCTGATTTCGGCGAAGACACGCAACCAGTTCCTGGCCAGCCAGATCGCGATCATCTTCAGCTTCCTGCCGGCGCTGATGCTCTCGGGGTTCCTCTTCGATCTGCGCAATGTGCCGACGTTCATCCGCGTGGTGGGCTCGATCCTGCCGGCGACTTACTTCATGGAACTGGTCAAGACCCTGTTCCTGGCTGGCAACAACTGGCCATTGATCGCCAAGAACCTCGCAATCCTCGCGGCCTACGCCGTGTTCCTGTTGAACGCTGCACGCCTGTGCACCCGCAAGAAGCTGGATTGAAGCCATGGACAAGCTGATGAATTTCCTACGCGAGTTGCTGTTCCTGTTTCAGAAGGAGTTCCTGGCCATCGTCAAGGACCCGGCCAACCGGGTGATCCTGATTGCCCCTGCGATCGTCCAGTCATTGCTGTTCGGCTACGGCGCCACCTACGACCTGAACTACGTGCCTTATGCCGTGCTGGATCAGAGCCAGGGGCGCGCTTCGACAGAGCTTTTGGCACGCTTCGATGCCTCCGGGGTATTTGCCCGAGTGTCGACCCTGACCAGCGTCGATGAGATCGCCCCGGTGATCGACCGGGGCAGTGCCTTGCTGGTGCTGCATATCGCCGCAGACTTCGACGAGCGCCTGAGCCGGCATGAAAACGCCGGCTTGCAGTTGATCCTGGATGGGCGCAACTCGACGACCGCGGGAATGGCGGCCGGGCATATCGCCAACCTGGTGGCTGACTTCAACCAGCAGTTCCTGGCGGTGGACAACGCGCCGGTACGCCTGGAGACCCGTGCCTGGTTCAACCCCAACCTGCAAACCCGCTGGAACATAGTGCCGGGCCTGATCGCCGCGCTGAGCATGATCCAGACCCTGATGCTGGCGGCGTTGTCGGTAGCCAGGGAGCGCGAGCAGGGCACCTTCGACCAACTGCTGGTGACTCCGCTGACGCCTTTCGTGATCCTGCTGGGCAAGGCCCTGCCGTCGGTACTGATCGGTCTTTTGCAGTCCAGCCTGATCCTCCTCATCGGCCTGTTCTGGTTCAAGATCCCCATGATCGGCTCCGTGCTGGACCTGTACCTGGGGCTGTTCGTCTTCACCAGCGCCTGCGTGGGCATCGGGCTGTCGATCTCGGCGCTGTCGGCCAACATGCAGCAGGCCATGGTGTACACCTTCGTGCTGATGATGCCGCTGATCCTGCTCTCCGGCCTGATCACCCCGGTGCACAGCATGCCCGAGGCCCTGCAACTGCTGACCTATCTCGATCCGCTGCGCTTTGCCATCGACCTGGTCAGGAGGATCTACCTGGAGGGGGCAACGCTGGCGGATGTGTCCTGGAACCTGGTGCCCATGTTTGCCGTTGCGCTGGTGACCCTGCCGCTGGCTGCGTGGCTGTTTCGCAATCGATTGGTGTGATAAGGAACGTCATGAAAACTACTCACTCTGGATACCTGCGTAATGGGCTGACGCTGGCCATGCTGCTGGCCATCACCGCCTGCACCGTCGGGCCCGATTTCAAGGCCCCGGCAGTTCCCAGCCCGGAACGCTGGACGGATTGGCACAGTGGTCCGCCAGCGTCTTCGGTGCCGGGCAAAGCCCCGGCGACCCCCTCGCAAACTGCAGACGGCAACTGGTGGCAGGTGTTTGGCGACCCAGTGCTGGACCAGCTGCAGGCCCAGGTGCGCGAAGGCAGCCCGGACCTGCACACGGCCTTGCTGCGGTTTGCCCAGGTGCGGTTGCAACGCCAGATAGTCGCTTCCCTGGAAACGCCCGAAGTGTCCTTTTCCGCGGCGGCTTCGCGAAACCGGCAAAGCCGGTATGCGCCGAACAATCGAATGCTTGAAGCCTTGGGCAGCGACAGTGATGCCCTGGAAAAGGTGCTTACCGACCCTTATAGCCTGTACCAGGCCGGGTTCGACGTTTCATGGGAGCTGGATCTCTGGGGGCGGGTGTCACGCCTGGGTGAAGCCGCCCAGGCCGAGGTCGATGGTGCGGCCGCGACCCTGGACGACGTGTTGCTCAGTGTCTCCAGCGAGCTGGCGCGAAACTACTTCGAAGTGCGTACCGCACAGCGCCAGACCCGTCTTCTGGAGCAGGAGGCACAGATCCTGGCCGCGCACCTGCAAGTGGTTGCCGTCCAGGCCCGGGAGGGCGAGGAAGACGGGTTCGCGGTGGAACGCCAAGAGGCACGGCTGGCCTCGCTGCATGCACAGATACCGGGTTGGAAGGCGCTGCACACCCAGGCGGGCAACCGTATTGCGCTGTTGCTGGGGGAGCATCCCGGAGCCCTGGAAACCTTGCTCGCGGAGCGGCCTGATAATGCCTTGAGCCGCCCGCTGCCCAACCTGCAGTTGGGCCTGCCTGGCGACCTGGCCCGGGAGCGTCCGGACATCCGCGCGGCCCAGGCCCGCTTGCACCGGGCGACGGCGGGCATCGGAGTGGCCGAGGCCGAACTGTACCCGAGCGTGATGCTGGGGGCCGACTTCGGCTTCGAATCCTACAAGAGCGGCCAGTTTGCCGACTGGAGCAGCCGCACCTGGTCGGTAGGGCCGCGCCTGGACCTGCCTCTGTTCGACCGTGGGCGGCGCAGCAAGACCGTGGTCCTGCGCACACTCGAACAGCAAGAGGCGGCCGTGGCATTTCACCGGACCGTACTGGCAGCCTGGCAGGAAGTGGACGATGCGATGAGCCGCTACCACAACGAATACCAGCGTGCCGCGCACCTCAAGGACAGCTATGACAGCAAGGCCCGCACCTATGAGTGGACCCGCGTCCGGTACGCGGCCGGGGAGGCCAGCTACCTGGAGGAACTGGAAGCGCAGCGCACCGTGCTGGAGGCGCAGCGCGACCTGGTCAATAGCGACAGTCAACTGCGTACTCACCTGATCAGCATTTACAAATCCATGGGTGGGCATTCCACCTGAGCCCCTGAAACGCTGCCTCTGGCAGCACTCCCCCCAGACCCACTTTCCTAACGGAATAGGAAGCCATGCAAATGGATGACCTCTACAAGATCGCGCTTTTTTCGTCCCTGATACTGGTAGTGCCGGGGCCCTCAAACACCTTGCTGCTGGCCTCGGGCTTCAAGTTCGGCGTGTTGCGCTCGCTGCCACTGGTGTTGATCGAAATGCTCGGCTACACCGTTTCGATCTGCACCTGGGGCTGGGGGCTTGTGCTGCTGTCCCACGACTACCCGTGGCTGATCCACCTGATCAAGCTGCTGTGCGCCTTGTACATAGCGGCGCTGGCCTTGAAGACCTGGAAGACCTCCACCACCGGAGCCCAGCACACCGAGCGCTTTGAGAGCTGGCCACGGCACCTGTTTATTGCGACCTTGCTCAACCCCAAGGGGCTGATCTTCGCCAGTGTGATCTTCCCGGCCAGCTCATTCGCCAGCCTGGGGGATTTCCTGCCGTCATTGAGCGCTTTCTTCCTGGCACTGGCGCCAATAGCCTTGCTCTGGGTCTCGCTGGGGGCGGGCATTCGAGCCCAATACCTGGGGCGGGTTTCTGGACCGCTGTTTTCCCGGGGCACCGCCGTCGTTCTGGCGCTGTTTTCCGCCACCCTCACTTACACCGTGGTTCGTGCGGTGTAGGTGTTTTTGCCGCGGCTTTCAGCGCCCAAGTGAGGCTAGGGCAATGGCGCTGCTGAGAGAGGCCCTTGTACCCCCCGTGTTCCAGCACCGCTCTGTTGTCGCCAACACCCGGGGGGCTCATTCCATGTAGCGCAGGAAAAAATGGGTGCGACCGCGAACAGCCTCGACAACCGTTGAAACCACGGCTTGCCGGTCCTCCTCGGTGGCCTTGATCCGATGAACAGGGCGTTTGGCGGATGTTAATCTGCGCCTCCCGGACAAACGGTGGGCCAGTGGATGCAGAGGATGTTGAGTGAAGCCGAGCTTCACAAGGTGCTGGAAGCGATTCAAAGCGACTCCTGCCATGACCTGAATCGTCTGTATGACGGGATGCAGATAGACCGGTGTGCTCTTTTCAATCAAGTCGCCATGGCGGTGGCCCGGCTCTTTATCGAGGGGCAGCGCGACTTTCATTACGGCGATGCGGTCATGAATACCTTGTTCAGTGACATTGTTGATGTGTCCTTGAACGCTGACATGCCCGAGCCGGCCTTTTCCATCTACCTCGCGTTTGATGCGGGAGAGTATCGTCACCCGGGGGATGGGCAGGATGAGTTGCCTTGGGAAAAGTGGACGCGGCCGGCGCTTGAACGGATTCTGCGCGCAGCCGATGAGGGGGCGTCGGCCGAGGTTTAGCCGGCCTGGGTCGCGGCCAGAACCGCCGGCGAACTCACGCGGTTTCGCTACGGCTCCAGCATCAAGCGGCGCCAAAGGATCTGTGGCAGCGCGACAGCAGCGGCCGGCGCTTGCGGCTCCGGCCTCTCCGGCGCCTGGGCTGACGTTGCCTCACGGGGCTCAGGCGCTCTTGTCGACTCGGTCGGGTCATCGGTAGGCGATGGGGTCATTTGATCCTGACCACCACCTTGCCCTTGGTTCGTCCCTGCTCGACGTACTGCAAGGCCTCTGCCGTCGATTCGAAACTGAAGCTGCGGTCAACCACAGGCTTGATGATTCCGGCCTCGATCAGCGCGGTGATCTGTTGCAGCTGGGCGCCATCGGCCCGCATGAACACAAAGGCGTAGCGGACGTCCCGCTGGCGCGCCTTGCGCCGGATACCGAAGCTCAAGAGGCGCATGACCTGCTGCAACGGCCAGGCCAGCCCTTGCTCCTGGGCGAATTGCACCGTGGGTGGCCCGGAGATGGAAATCAGCTGTCCGCCGGGCTTGAGGACCTTGAGGGACTTTTCCAGTACGTCGCTGCCCAGGCTGTTCAACACCAGGTCGTAGCCATGCAAGAGGCTTTCGAAGTTCTGCTGCTTGTAGTCGATCACCTGATCGGCGCCCAGGGCTTTGACCCATTCGACATTCGCCGTGCTGGTGGTGGTCGCGACGAAAGCGCCGAGGTGTTTGGCCAGCTGGATGGCAAGGGTGCCGACACCGCCTGCGCCTGCGTGGATCAGCACTTTCTGGCCCTTTTTCAGTTGGGCGGTTTCCACCAGCACTTGCCAGGCGGTGAGTGCGACCAAGGGGATCGACGCGGCCTCGGTCATGCTGGTGTTGGCAGGTTTCAGGGCGATTGCGTTTTCGTTCACGGCGATCCACTGGGCGAACGTCCCGATCCGTGTTTCAGGCGGGCGCGCGTAGACTTCGTCTCCCGGCTTGAAGCGTTGCACTTGGGGGCCAACCTCAACCACGACGCCCGCCAGGTCATTGCCCAGTACCAGCGGCAATGCATAGGGCAGGATCAGCTTGAATTCGCCGTTGCGGATCTTCGAGTCCAGCACGTTGACGCTGCTGGCGTGGACCTCGATCAACACGTCGTGGGCACCCAGCGTGGGCGTGGGCGCTTCGCCCATGCGCCCACTGTTCTTGCCATAGCGATCAATTAGAAAGGCTTTCATCGTGGTGCGGCTCTTGTCGGTTGGAATAGGTGTGGGCGGTGCTTGGGTGGGGTTGCTGTCATGGGGCTCTGTCGTCAAGGAACGCCCGGACCTTGGCCACGAAGTCCGCGTGGTACTGGAAAATGCCGCCGTGCCCGGCGTCCTCATACATCACTAGCTGTGCGTTGGGGACACGCTTGGCCAGGGCATGGGAGTTGGCGCTGGGAACCATGATGTCGTTGTCGCCATTGACGATCAGCGTCGGCGCGCGCAAGCGCCCGAGATCCTGCGGCGCCTGTCTGCCCCACGCGGTGATGGCTTGCAGCTGGCGCAGGAAGGCGCCGGGCGTTGGGCCCTTGTCGCGATGCTTGCTGCGAGCTTTCAGGCGTTGCAGATATTCCGAGGCGGCTCGACGACCATGGGGCGTCGAGGTAAAGAACAGGTAGTACTTGGGATCGCGCAAGGTCAGCAAGCCTTTGAGCATCAAGGGCCAGGTCACCGAGCCGACCTTGTCGATACCGATGCCGCCGGCCGGTCCGGTGCCGGTGAGAATCAAGCGGTGCACCAATTGGGGGGCTTGCAGGGCGATGTCCTGAGCGACGAAGCCGCCGAGTGAAAAGCCCAGCACATCGGCGCTCTTGAACCCCAGGGCCTGTATCAGCCCAATGGCGTCTTCTGCCATTTCGCCGACCGTCAGCGGGGCGGTTCCACCCGAGCCGCCGATGCCGCGATAGTCGGTGGTGATGACTCGCCGGGTCTGTGCCAGCCCATCGATGATGGCCGGGTCGAAGTTGTCCAGCACCGCGCCCCAGTGGTTAAACAGCACCAGGGGCACGCCGCCCGCGGGACCGGTATCGCGATAGGCGAAGGGAATGCCCCTGACCATGATCGACTGGTTCGCCGCGTTGATGAACGACGTCTGCAAAGCCGGGGGGAAGGTTGTCTGCGTTGGATTCATTGCTACTCCGAACAGCGGACCGGATTCGTCGCAGTGCCTGCCGCGAATCCGCCGCGAATGCTCGCTACCTGAAGATCACTCTTGGGTCTGGTAACGCTGGGCAACCTCGGATTGACGGATGTGCCCCAGCAGGCCCTGACGTGCGCTCTGCAGGTCATCCCAGGGTTCAGCCTGTTGCAGCGGCGGGATGGTCACCGCTTCGCGCCGGTCAAAGCCGACCAGCGCGGCGTCCACCAGATCGCCCACTTCCATGATTTCGTCCAGGGTGTTGATGTCGACGCCGGAGCGGTCCCAGATTTCCGTGCGGGTGGCGGCCGGCAGTACGGCCTGCACGTACACGCCCCGGGGCGACAGTTCCAGGCTCAGGCCCTGGGACAGGAACAGCACGAAAGCCTTGGTTGCACCATAGACCGTCATGCCGAACTCCGGCGCCAGGCCGACCACCGAACCGATGTTGATGATCGCGCCGTCACCGGTTTTGGCCAGGCGCGGGGCAATGGCACTGGCCAGCCGCACCAGTGCCGTGGTGTTGAGGGCAACCAGTTGCGCAACGCTGTCGGTGCTTTGCTCGATGAAGTTGCCGGACAGCGCGGCGCCGGCGTTATTGATGAGGATGCCGATACGGGCGTCGTCGCGCAGGCGGCTTTCAACGGTTGTCAGATCGCTGAGTTGGGTCAAGTCCGCCGTCATGACATCGACGGCGACCCCGTGTTCGCCGCGCAGTCGGGCTGCAAGTGCGTTCAGGCGCGCCTGGTCGCGGGCAACCAGGACCAGATCGTGGCCACGTTGCGCGAAGCGCTCGGCGTAGATGGCGCCGATGCCAGTGGAGGCGCCAGTGATGAGAACGGTAGGGCGAGTGTTCATGGAATCATCTCTCTTTCAGAATGGGTGAAAACGGACAGCTCGGTTTCTGCTTGCTCAGCTTGCGCTGGCGCTCGAATCAACCAGCGTCGGGTAGTCGATGTAGCCTGCCGCGCCGCCGCCGTAGAGGGTGGCGGGATTGAATGCGGACAGCGGCGCGCCGCTTTGCAGGCGCTCCACCAGATCCGGGTTGCCGATGAACGGGCGACCGAACGCGATCAGATCGGCCTGGTCTTCGGCGAGCCGTGAGGTTGCCAGCTCCAGGTCATAGCCGTTGTTGGCGATGTAGGTGTTTTTGAAACGCTGGCGCAGGGCGGCGAAATCCAATGGCGCCACGTCACGTGGGCCACCGGTCGCGCCTTCGACCATGTGCAGGTAAACGACGCCGAGGGCGTCGAGTTGATCGACGACGTAATCGAATTGCGCCTGCGGATTGCTGCTGGAGACACCATTGGCTGGCGACACCGGCGACAAGCGCACCCCGGTGCGATCCGCACCGATTTCATTGACCACGGCAGCGGTGACTTCGAGCAACAGACGCGCACGATTTTCAATCGAGCCGCCGTAAGCATCGGTGCGCACGTTGGCGCTGTCCTTGAGGAACTGATCCAGCAAATAGCCGTTCGCGCCGTGAATTTCCACGCCATCGAACCCGGCAGCGATAGCGTTTGCCGCGGCCTGGCGGAAATCGGCGACGATCCCCGGCAGTTCGTTGATGTCCAGTGCGCGGGGCTCGCTGGCGTCTTCAAAGCGGTTGTTGACGAACACCTTGGTGGCCGCACGCAGCGCGGAAGGGGCCACGGGGGCGGCGCCGTTTTCTTGCAGATCAACGTGGGACACGCGGCCGACATGCCACAGTTGCACAAAGATCTTTGCGCCCTGGGCGTGGACCGCGTCGGTCACCGTGCGCCAGCCATCAATCTGCGCCTGGGTGTAGATCCCGGGGGTGTCCTGATAGCCCTGGCCCTGCTGGGAAATCTGCGTGGCTTCGCTGATCAGCAAGCCTGCGCTAGCGCGTTGGCTGTAATAGGTGGCGGCGAATTCGCTGGGAACAAAGCCTGCGCCCGCGCGGTTGCGGGTCAGTGGCGCGAGGACGATGCGGTTCGCCAGCGTGAGGGCTCCAAGGGTGTAAGGGGTGAACAGATTCTGATCGGTCATCTGGTGTCTCTTCCGTGCCCGTGGGTGGAGGTCGGTGGTGTGTGCAATTAGGATGATGATCGAAATCTAAACTGTCAACGGTTTTGATTGTGATCGACATCTATGTATGATTGGGCCCATGATTTCCCAATGAACATGAGGTATTGCACGTGAGAGTGAGCAAGGCCCAGGCGCAGGCCAATCGAGAGCACATTGTTGAAACGGCCTCAGAGTTGTTCCGTGAGCGCGGCTTCGACGGTGTGGGTGTGTCGGATCTGATGGCGGCGGCCGGTTTCACCCACGGCGGCTTCTACAAGCATTTCGGCTCGAAGGCCGACCTCATGGCCGAGGCCTCGGCCTGCAGCCTTGCCAAGTCGCTGGCAGGCGTGAAGGCGCTGGATGTGCCTGGCTTCATCGACGTCTATGTGACCAGGGAACATCGCGACGGACGTGGCAGCGGTTGCACCATGGCCGCGTTGTGTGGCGATGCGGCGCGCCAATCGGATGATGTGAAAGCGACGTTTGCCGAAGGGGTCGAGCACACCCTGCAAACCCTGGGGGACAAATACCCGACCCGGCCGGATGCCGCTCCGGAGGAGGGCAGACGGAAAATGATCGACCTGCTGTCCCGTGCGGTGGGTGCGATTATGTTGTCGCGTGCCTGCCCGGATGATTCCGCGCTGGCGGATGAGATTCTTGAGGTGTGCCGCGCTGAGATGTTTGCTTCGTTGCCGGTTGATAAAGGCAAGCCGGCATAAAGGGGGGCATGCCAGGGTTGTGCGCTTGCGGTCGTTGAGCGCACGTCGGCGTCAATTATGATTTGAAACGTGTCTCGGATCTGCCTGGGCGCACACCAGTGTCAAATTCTTCCTTCACCTTGACTGACGATTCGGCATTTCCAAGATCAGCCTCAATAGGGCCAATGCAACCCCAACAGTCACCGCCACAATCGACCGAAAGCGGATCGTCTTTGAGGCCCAGTTTTCGACCACATATACCGCACATGTCTGACATGCCTAGATCCTTGCTCAGCCAACCTCAATCGTCTTTTCTCCGAGCGTCATTCCACGTAGCGCAGCCACAAATGGGTGCGACCGCGAACAGCCTCGACAACCGTTGAAACCACGGCTTGTCGGTCCTCCTCGGGGGTGTTGTAGAGCGCACAAAAATCGCTCGCCACCGCGCTGGCGACGCAAAGGTCGGCAGGCTCTGCACGCAGGAAGCCGAGGTAGGACGCGCCCACCCCGATCAACTCATAGCCATGGGCCTGGGCGAAGTGGCGGGCCACCGCAAAGTTTTGCGCGGGGCCCAGGTCGCAACTGAAGTAGCCGTTGGGAAAAGCGGCGAGCGCCTGATAGGACTGCTCGACGGGCACCAGGAGTGCCGAGAGGGGCTGGTCGAGCAGTGATACAGGGTTTTGCTGATAGTCCACCCATTCGCGCAGGGCCGGCTCATCAAGGGTCAGGCCGTGGGCGCAAGCGTCTTCGAACGAGCTGCCTGCCACCAGGTCAGTGAAGTTGCGCAAGCAGATCGCGAACTCGGCCTTGGTGGTGGGGTAGCCCAGGTATTCACCCTGTTCGAAGCACTCTGCAGGTAGCAGGGCGATCTCCTGCTCCGAGGCATCGTCCAGCCCCAGGTTGTTGCGGGCATGCCCGGAGGTGTAGCGGGCCTGGGGCAGATCATCCAGCGAGAGAAGGGGCTGGAAACCCGGGTGGTCGCCCGCGATCTTGCGGTAGGCGTCGATCAGCTCATCCAGGCTGGAAATGGCGCTCAGGCTGTATTCATCGCAGGTGCCAGCGGCGGGGTTGCCAGGCATTGTGTTACCGCGAAATTGGATATCCATCGAATGGCTACCGGCTCCATGTGGGTGTTCAGGCGAATGAGCAACGCTCGGTCGAACGTACGTGAGCCTGCTGGTGCTCTCGCTGTTCGTGCCAGGCCTGTGAGTTCATTCCAGGCCCGGGGCCTAGCTTAAAGAGAGCACATCCTGCCTGGGCATGAAGAAGCGTGCAAAGAGTTCGGACTGTGACTTGATGTTCAACTTGGCGTAGATGTTGCGGCGGTGCACTTTGATCGTCTCTGTGGAGAGGGAGAGCTTTCCTGCGATTTCCTTGTTGGAAAAGCCACTGAGCAGCAGCCTGAGCACATCACTTTCCCGCGTGGTTATCTGGGTACCAAACTGGGTGATCGTCTCCGGCCATTGCGGCGGTTCGCTGAGGCTTTTTTCCACATCGACTTCGAAGCACATGCGCTGATGCATGAGTGCCGTGACCCACGGCTTGATGATGTCCAGCATGGTGATGTGTTCCTGGCTGAAATGGGCGTTGCTGCCAATGGAAATGCACAGTGTTCTGTCAGCATCGAGCTGGATGTTGTATTGCACTTCATCTACGCAAATATATTGTGCAAAGTACTTGTGGTAGTACTCGGTTTCAACAAAGTACTCCGGCGCTATATCCAGTAGATGAAAGAAGCCGCTCTGCGGGTTTTCCCGGTTGGCGATATAGAAGGGGTCCAGCAAATACAGGCCTTTTACATAGAGGTGAATGAACGCATCCACTTCTTCTGCATCTGCCACCTCGGGCAGGCTGACAACTTGCACTTGTTGATTGCTGAAGATCAAAACCACCCAGTTATCAATCTGCACATATTCATTGAGTGTGCGGATAAGTGAGCTCCAGAACTCTGGGCGATTCAACTGCAGAATCAGTTTTCCAATCGAACGGTGCCAGGCCAGGCTATGAAGATCGAGTGGCATTTTCTACCCCTTTAGGGTTAGGGAATGGTCGGCCGGAGCTAAGTAATCGTAGGTATTTACTATTGGCTGATGCCCGGTATATTCGCTGGCACAGGTTTACGACCGCCATGAGGGCACGTCGTCTGGACAAGGATGTTGCATGAGAAAGTCACGTTTGCGAACCATTTTTTCGGCTGCGTTTCTCTATGCCGGAATAAGCACAACGGCGGGTGCCGCAGAGCCTGCCATGTACCTCTACAACTGGTTCGGGCTGCTCGCACCAGAGACTCCAAAGGAGTTCGAACAGGCCACCGGCACCCGTATCCACATGGATGCCTTCGACAGCGCCGATATCATGCAGAGCAAGGTCATGGCCGGGCGCACGGGGTATGACGTGGTGGTGGCGACCTCCAATGTACTGCCCAGCCTGATCCAGGCCGGAGTCCTGCAGCCACTTGATTCAGGTCAACTAAGTAACCTGTCCCATGTCGATCCCGCCATCCTGGCGCAACTGGCGGTCAATGACCCTGGCAATCGCTTCGCCGTGCCCTACTTGTGGGGCACCACCGGCATTGGTTATGACGTTGATAAAGTCAAGGCAGCCCTGGGTGACAATGCCCCGGTCAATAGTTGGGACCTGATCTTCAAGGAAGAGAACATCAGCAAGCTGCAGTCTTGTGGTGTGGCCATGCTCGACTCTCCCAGCGAGATCATCTCGATTGCCTTGAATTACCTCGGGCTGCCCAGCAATAGCAAGAACCCGGATGATTACCAGAAAGCTCAAGCGCTGCTGTTGAAGATTCGCCCCTATATCCTTTATTTCGACTCCTCCAGAATCGACACCGACTTGGCGGGCGGCAACATCTGTGTCGTTGTGGGCTGGGCCAATGGCGCCCTGGCTGCGCAGGCCGCCAATGAAAGTGCCAATACCGGGCGCAGGATCAACTACAGCCTTCCTCGTGAAGGTGCGCTGGTCTGGTCGGAAAACCTGGTGCTGTTGAAAGATGCCCCTCACCCCAAGGAAGGGCTGGCCTTCATCAACTATATGTTGCGCCCGGAAGTGATTGCCAAGACCTCGAATCACACGCTTTATCCTAATGGCAATAAAGATGCCACCGAGTTTGTCGAGCAGAAGTTGCGCGATAACCCCTGGATTTATCCAGACAAGCAAACCATCGCCACATTGGTTCCGCTTGAGCCGCTGCCTTTGAAACTGGAAAGAATCCGTACTCGGGTCTGGACCAAGGTGAAGAGCAGTATCTGATCTGAGTTGACTCTTCGCTTGCTGCTTCATGCACATCTTCATTGTGTGTGAGCGCATTGTTCAAACACTCGGAGACATGTACGCGTCTTGTGCAAGATGAACTTTTGCGCAAGGCGCTGCACGACCGTGCCCATTCAACAGGTTATGCAATAAGAGAACAGTGGATGTTCAGCCCAGCCAATGCACCCCGGTTCAGCCTGACAATCGACGGTTTTGCGCACGACTTCAAGGTGCGCGCGTTCACCGGAGAAGAGGCGATCAGCAAGCCCTATTTCTTCAATGTGGAGTGTGTGAGCGAGCGACCGGATCTGGATCTGCAATGCCTCTTCGATGTGTCGGCTTTTCTGGCATTCGACACTTGGGGCAATGGCATTCATGGGCGCATCTATCACATTGCGCGAGGCCCGGACGCTCAAGGCTTGACGCACTACAACCTGGCCCTGGTGCCGCACCTGTCCTACTTGCGTCACCGTATCAACAAGAGGATCTATCAGCAGTTCTCGGTGCCCGCTATCGTCGCCCTGGTCCTGGAGGAGCATGGGATTCTGGGGGATGCCTACCGCTTTGAGCTCGGGGCGAGTTACCCCGAGCGTGACTGCTGCACCCAGTACGATGAAACCGATCTGCATTTTATTCAGCGTCTGTGCGAGGAAGAGGGAATTCACTTCCACTTCCAGCACAGCGCTCAAGGCCACGTGCTGGTCTTTGGCGATCAGCAGGCAGTATTCCCCGCGATCGGGCCGACCACGGCTTTTGCCCCCGGGCACGATGGGCTCACCACCCTGTTACCGATCGGTCACGGCACGCCGACAAGCCTGCGTGCCAGGGAGTCGCGCCAGGTTGAAGGGCAAGGTACGCAGAGCGGGCTGCTCAGTGGTCATGTCCTGGAAACCTCGGGCCAGGGCAGCGACCTCTGGCTACTGACTCAGGTCATTCATGAGGGCAAGCAACCACAGGTTGCGGGTGAGAGCGTCGCCAATGTCAACACTGACAACCAGGTTCAACTGCGCCAGGGTTATCGCAACCGTTTCACCGCGCTTGCGTTGGACCTTTGCTATCGCCCGCCTTTGGCTCATGAGAAGCCTCTGGCGCCAGGCAACCAGACGGCGCTGGTCATCGCCCTGGAAGACCAGGCGAACTCGCGTGGTCAGCGCTTCGAAAGGGTCAAGGTCAAGTTTCCCTGGGACCGCGAAGGTCGGTTCGACGACAAGAGCAGTTGTTGGCTGGCCGGTACTGCCAATTGGCGCTGTGAAGTGACGCCGCTGCGACCCGGTGTGGAGGTCAAAGTCGCATTTCTTGAAAACGACCCCGATCAACCGCTGATCAGCGGTTGCCTGTGTTGCGGCTGATACGCCATTGCCCTGAACGCGCATCAAGCCGCCAGGGAGAAGGCCCGGACCACACTCGATAGTGAATCGTCGGTTGCCATCAGTGGCCTGATCCCAGGCCTCGGTCCTGACGCCAGGGCTTTCTCATGAGTGTCTGGCCGCGTAGGTCTGGCCCGTCAGCAGGATGACGCCTTCTTTTGAGCAGACGCGGGTGATGCTGTTGATCACGACTTCAAGGCCGCTGGAATGCGGAAACAGCGAAAACAGCAACTCGAAATACAGGTAGTCCTGGACCAGGCGCGCCGCCTGATCGGGATGGTCCTTCAACAGCGTCCTGAAGCTTGGGTAGCCCAGCTCTGCAAGTTCCGGGATGTCGACAAAACCCTGGTCGATATCGTCGGTTTTGCATTCGGCGGCAAAGGTGTCCGCGCAGTCAAGAAAGCGTTGCGGCAGATCGCCGTGGTGGATGCGCAGTTCATAGGGCGTTACCGGGATCGTCAGTGCCTCGCCGAAGCCCAGGCTGCGATAGCCGACGGTTCGTGGGTCGATGATTTGGCCGGCTGAGGTGAACTTCATGATGGGCTTCCGGGGTGCTCGGGGGGTGAAGGACTGTCGCTATCTTCGAGCGTGCGCGCTTGGGATCTAACGGTTGCGACGTAATAAAGGATATAGCCCGAATACACCAGCGAGCCTGCTGCCACTTCTTGGTCGAAGCACTGCTTTAGTTCATCCTCATCCGTAAAGCCGTATTCCACGAGTCTATTCTCGGCAAAGCCGGCCAGCCTCGATAGGGTTATTCCGTCGATTTCGCCCTGCTCGCCAAAGTCAAAGCTCACCGTTGCCGTTGGCAGGTGAACGGCGCAGCCATAGCCGTGCTTGAAGTAGCGAATACCGCCAGCCAGTTCTCCTTGATCCGGGATATCGGTTCCCACCCAATCGACGTTGCTGGCAGGGAGGGGAATGGCGGATTGTTGCATCAGTTCGACAGCCATGCGGATGCTGGCTTGGTAGTCGGAAACAAGATGGGCGAGGTGCGGGTTCATGGGCATTGGCATCGTGGGCAAGGGGGCAGAAGATTTCAGAGATTGCGGCGCGATACAAGCGGCGAGTGTGCTGGATGCGCGCCAGTACGTTGATATCGGTATATTCGCCCGGACAAATTTCGGAGCCGAAAACATGGGGTTTTCCACCACTGTCTGGGAATGGTACGGGCAGGATGAGTACAAGCGGGTGCTGGCGGTGGGCGAGGCGCAGTTGCGCCCCTTTCTGGAGGAACTGATGGTGGATTGTGGACGTGCGGTGCGTGGCGTGAAGTCTTGACCCAAGTATTGGCCAGAGGCTGTTAACGAATGCGGCAACCTGTGATGGAGTGGAGAGAAACGGATGTTTGACGAGCTGATATTTACCGGTGAAACGCCTGCAAAAGAGGATGCCTATGTCGGTGGTGGGGCCTGCCTGCCCACAGAGCTGGCTTGGCCCTGTTCGCCTGATGGAGTACCGCTGACACACCTGATGGCCTTTCCTGGACATTGGTTTTCAGAGGCCCTGATCGACAGGAGTTATTGGGTTTCGGTTTTTGTGCCGTACTTGCCGGGCGAAGTCGGCCACTATCGAAAGTTGCGTGCCATCCAGGGACGCTCGCAAGCGGTTGTCATGGGCTATGTTCGAGCCGGTTCCGAGCGGAATGAGGCGGCTCAGCCGATTTCAGATCGCGGGGCGGTACGGCTGGGGGTGAACTGCGACGTGGACGATGACGAGAACCTGGCCTCGAAGCTGGATGGCGTGGACGCTTGGCTGCAGGCGCCTGTTTCAGCGGAGGCAGGGCGCAGAAGGGTATCCATTTATGGGGGTGATCTGGATAGAGCGCTGCCTGAGCACAAAGGCGTGCTCTCGGATGGCATGGGGTATCTGTTTCTGGATGAGGATTTTTCAGAGCGGATAGGCGCGGGGATTGGTCGGTTTTTTTTGCAGTTGGGGTAGGGGAGGTGGCGCTATCGAAAGCAACGGCCAGGCCAGCGATCTTCGCTGAAAGGGCGTTTGACTGCGTGAACGGGCGCTGCTCGAACAATGCCAGTTGAGATGCTTCTAGATCGACGGAGAGGGCCAATGCTCTATCCCTTGGTCGGGGCCTGACCTAAGTATCTGTGGCCCTTGGCGGCTAACCGTTTGGACTCACCTGTGTCGATGCTTTGTCGTTTGGGCTGACCGCTTTCGGTCAGAAGTTGCCTGTCGTGATGAGCGCCTGTTGTTGACCGAGGTAAGCATTGACGTAAAATCGCCGCCCCAAAAAATCAGCTTGCATAGCGAGAAGGAGCTTCGATGCAACGGGTGATGATTGTTGGTCAACCTGGATCAGGCAAAAGCACTTTGGCGCGTGAGCTTGGTCAGCGCACGGGCTTGCCGGTCGTTCATATCGACACTATCCACTGGCAGCCAGGGTGGATCGAACGAAGCCCGGACGAGAAGACGCGGCTTTGTCTCGATGTAGAGGCTCGAGATCGCTGGATATTCGAAGGTGGCCATTCAGCCACTTGGGACAACCGGGTGGCCCGTGCCGATCTTTTGATATGGATTGATCGTTCGGCGACGCTTCGATTCTTGCGCGTACTGCGCAGAACGCTGCTCCAACGCGGTCAGTCTCGGCCCGACTTGCCGGAGAACTGCCCCGAACTGCTGGCGAACCTGCCGGAGTTTTTTAGATTCATGTGGCGGACGAAAAAATCAGCGCGAGAAAAAATGCAGCAACTTGTGGCAACAGCGCCATCAGCTTGCCGCGTGGTTTGTCTGCGGTCTAATCGGGATATCGGCATTTTTCTCGCGAGTATGGGAAGTGCGACTGTCCAAGCTCTGCAGGATTGATCGACGGTTGACTGACTGCGGAAACTGCCGCTTACGAGCGGCAGCTCCTGGCCGATTGTTGCCTGTCACGATCGGCCGCAATCGATCCATAGCAGACGTTGTCGCGCGTCGAATGCAGAGGGCTCAGTTTCTATATTTCAGCGCCTCCACCAATGCAGAAAAGGCGGGAGACGCTTGTCGCCTGTTCGGGTAATACAAATGGTAACCCTGAAACTCAGGGCACCAGTCGGCCAAGACTTCTTTGAGCCGGCCGTCAGCCAGATAGGGTGCTACCAATTCCTCTGGTACGTAGGCCAAGCCAACGCCATCAACCGCGGCATTGAGTACGTGCATGATGCTGTTGAAAACAAGTTGTCCATCTGCCTTGACGGTAAAAGCCTGGCCATTACTTTCAAATTCCCATGCGTAGATCGCCCCTGATGGTCTGTGTCGGATATTCACGCAGTCATGCCCGGTCAGCTCATGGGGGGTTGTTGGTGCCGGGTTGCGTTCGAAATATTCTGGAGAGCCCACCACAGCCAACCGCCAATCTGGGCCTATGCGAACGGCGATCATGTCTTTGCTGATCGATTCGCCCATGCGAATGCCAGCATCGAATCGCTCCTCGACCACGTTGGTGAATCCATAGTCGACGTAGAACTCCAGTGTGATATCCGGGTAGCTCTTCAGGAAGCTTGCAAGCATCGGCCGAATGCACAACTCAATCTGATCATCAGTACAGGAAATACGAATCGTGCCACTGGGCTTGTCCCGCAGCTCGCCCAGCGCTTCAAGCTCGGCGGTGATCTGATCAAAAAGCGGAGCGATCGAGCGCATCAATCTTTCTCCCGCCTCTGTGGGCGACACATTGCGTGTCGTGCGGGCCAGCAGTCGTATCCCCAGTCTTTGTTCAAGTGCCCGGATCGTATGACTCAGCGCAGAGGGAGTAATGCCCAGTTTAGCGGCGGCTTTCGTAAAGCTTTGATCTCGCGCCACCGCAAGAAAAGCTTGGAGATCGTTGACTTTAGTACTGGCCATTGCTGAGTTTTTCTCAAAACCACATGAAGATTACGCCTACTAATCAAGATATTTCTAATCCGTCAAGCTCTGTCACATATCTGGAACGGAGTACTGATGATGAGCGAGACACCTGTAACCCTCCTCGAAGCTGCAGAAGCCTTGAACTCTCCAGGGCTTGATCGGCGCGCATTCGTAAAGGCCAGCGGCGTCAGGATTGCGGCCCTGGGCGTCCTTTCAGTCGCAGGCAGTGCTGCCTTAGCAACTGACTCGAAAAGCGCTGTGAGCGTGCCGGAAGGCGCCAACACTTTTTACAAAAGTGACAAGGTCACTGTGCAAAAGGTGACCTTCAAGAGCTCATACAGTCTTCAAATTGTGGGCAATCTTGTAACGCCCAAAAATCTGGATAGAAACGCTAAAACGCCTGCAATTGTTTGATGAGAGGTTTTTGAATGACGGCTCAAGTATTCGACACCCCGGCAGGTGAGGCCCTCGGCACGCCGGAGACTGGTGAACTGCCGGCTTACTGGAGTGGCATCTTTGCGATGACACTGTGCGTATTCGCGTTGATCGCCTCGGAGTTCATGCCTGTCAGTTTGCTCACGCCGATTGCATCGGATCTGCAAATCAGTGAAGGACTGGCCGGGTATGGGATCGCCATCTCCGGCGCCTTCGCGGTGCTGACAAGCCTTGCGATTTCCAGGCTAGTGGGTTCAATGGACCGCAAGACGCTGTTGCTTGTACTGACCGGGATTATGTGTGTGTCGGGGCTGGTGGTCGGTCTGGCGCCGAACTATACGGTGTACATGATTGGTCGTGCGCTGATCGGCGTGGTGATCGGTGGATTCTGGTCGATGTCGGCGGCAATGGCCATGCGCCTGGTACCTGCCCATAGCGTGACCAAGGCTCTGGCAATCTTCAACGGCGGCAATGCTTTGGCAACCGTAGTGGCCGCTCCGCTGGGAAGCTATCTGGGGAGTGTCATCGGTTGGCGGGGTGCTTTTTTCTGCCTTATTCCGGTAGCGATTATCGCGTTGATCTGGCAGTGGATCAGCCTGCCAGCCATGGCGCCGGCGCCGCGCAAACCGGGCGCTGGCAATGTCTTCCGATTGTTTAAGAGCCCATTGGTCAGTTTCGGCATGTTGAGTGTGGGCATTTTCTTCATGGGGCAGTTTGTATTGTTCACCTATCTGCGCCCGTTCCTGGAAACCGTCACAGGTGTAGATGTATCCCTGTTGTCGATGGTCCTGCTGGTCATCGGCGTGGCGGGTTTTGTCGGGACCGTTCTGATCGGCACTTTCCTGAAAACCGGAATGTACCGCGTCCTGGTCTGCATTCCACTCTTGATGGCCGCGATTGCACTTTCTTTGATTGTCCTTGGCGGCAAAGTCGTGGCAGCTTTTGTACTGCTTGGGCTGTGGGGCCTGATCGCGACGGCGGCACCTGTGGGGTGGTGGTCGTGGTTGGCCAAGGCGTTGCCCAAGGATGCTGAAGCCGGTGGCGGCTTGATGGTGGCGGTCATTCAGCTATCCATTGCGCTGGGCTCTACCCTCGGTGGGCTGCTGTTCGACGGCAGCGGTTATCGCATGACATTTCTCGCAAGCTCTGTCTTGCTGGTACTTGCGGCAGTGATGGCCTTTTTCACATCGCGAAACCAGGTTTAATAGAAGGCAGACTGAGTAAGGCAGGCAACTGTCCACAATTTGTAAGATCGGATTTGATCCAACGTCCGCTATTGGCCGTTTTCAACCACTTTTAAAAGACTTCTTTCCCCCTAAAAAACAAATCACCGCCCCCATTTGAAGCGCTCCGCGCCGCCCAGCAGTACGGAGCGCAACGCATCAGGCTTGCAGCCGCCGGCCCATCACACCCAACAGGGCGCAACTGTCACGCAGCACGATTGCCGCTACGTTGGAGATCTGTTGCAGATTGGCGTCGTCAGCATTCCCCGGCTCTGCGCGGGAGAGGCTTTCCAGCATTTGAGTCATGGCCAGTAAAGGTGCCGCACCCTTGGCATGTAGCACGTCCAATGGTGCGGTCTTGCTTATGAAACAGAGCCCCCGTCCGGGCGGCGCATTTTCAAGCCTTCCCCAGTACAACAATTCCCTCCCGTAGGAGCCGGCTTGCCGGCGAAGAGGGCGGTCTGGTCGTGCGCGGAATAACGACAGCCCAGCGCTGCTTTGGCGGCTGTCTTCGCCGGCAAGCCGGCTCCTACAACGTTCGCGCGCTTCCCTCGTGAATGAAGCTTTTATGACAAAAGTTCGGTAGCACATGGCCACGCACGTCTTGGGTATGTAACGCGCTTGAGGGGGCCGCCAGGCCAATTTTTAAGCCGAGGCGGGACGCCGGGAGTGAGGCTATGGGGACTATGGAACGCTACTCGAAAGTGGGCATGCAGGAGCTGGATCAACGGCTATCGAAGATTGTCGAGGCCGCGCGCAAGAAGCCGGTGTCGGTCTATCGCTACGGCGCGCCGTGGGTCTGGATCGTCTCCCAGGATGACTGGCAGGGCGCCTTGAAGGAGGTGGCCAGCTATATCCCGCCGGGGCATTCGCTGGTGCTGCTGCGCCCGCAGATCGATGAGTTGCTGGATCAGCACCGCGACCTGCTCCAGGGCCTCAACGCCGAGCCGGGGATGCTGATTGCGCCGCGCACGGTGATGCACATTCTGTTGTTGCAGTTGCTGTATTCGGTGCCCAGCGAGCAGCAACTCTATGAGCAGCTCAGCTACAACCTGTTGTTCCGTTGGTTCGTCGGTCTCGATCTGAACCAGAAGGTCTGGAGCTTCAGTGTCCTCAGTCGCGATATCGCCACGCTGTTGAACAACCCGCGGGCGGTGCAGTTGATCCAGAAAATCATCGGTGAAGTGTTCTGCGGCGCCTTGCTGCAAATGCCTGAGTTCTCGCTGAACTTCGCGTTGCTGCACACCTGGCTGGCTCGCCACGAAAACACCTCGATCAGCAGCAATTGAAGCGGCCAAACGCTGTGCAGACGGCGACGGCAATGCGCGTACGCGCGCCAATTTTCAGTTTTTTAGGGGGCGGTGTGGAGCATCTGGGCAAATCAGGGCGACCGGGCAGTGGCGGGCGCTGGTGGTCGTTGTGCGGTTGGTTGGCACTGGCGGCGCTGGTGCCGGCGGTGCAGGCCGAGGAGGGCGAGCCGGCCCCGGTCGAAGCCTCGGCGGCGGCGCGGTTGGTGGACGTCAATGAGTACTTCGTGCGTGGCAATACGGTGCTCGATGCCCGGGCCATCGAGGAGGCGGTGTACCCGTTCCTCGGGCCGCAGAAGGCCCTGGCCGATATCGAAGGCGCCCGGGATGCGCTGCAGAAGGTCTATCAGGAGCGCGGCTACCAGTCGGTGTTCGTCGAGCTGCCGGAGCAGAAGGTCGAGGACGGTATCGTTTATCTGCAGGTCAGTGAAACCAAGGTCGGTCGGGTGCGGGTGGTGGGGGCCAAGCATTATTCGCCGGTGGAGATCCGCGACCAGGTGCCGGCGCTGAAAGAAGGCGAGGTACCGGACTTTGCCACGGTGCAAAGCCAGCTGGCCGGGCTCAATCGCGGCGCCGGGCGCCAGGTCATGCCGCTGGTGCGTGAAGGCCAGCGCCCGGGGACCATGGACGTGGACCTGCAAGTGGAAGACCAGAATCCCTGGCACGCCAGCGTCGGCCTGAACAACGACTACAGCGCCGACACCGAGAAGCTGCGCACGGTGGTCAATGTCGGCTACGACAACCTCTGGCAGTTGGGCCACAGCATTTCCCTGACCTATTTCACCGCGCCCCAGGACACCGACAACGCCAAGGTCTGGTCCGGTTCCTACACCGCGCCGCTGAGCGATCGCTGGGCCCTGCAGTTCTCCGGTTACCAGTCCGACAGCAACATCGCCACCATCGGCGGCAGCAATGTGCTGGGCAAGGGCCATTCCTACGGGGTGTCGGCGATCTACACCTTGCCCGCCGCGGGCAACTGGGCCAACTCGCTGTCGGTGGGCGTGGACTTCAAGGACTTCGAGGAAGAGATGCGCTTTGGCCGCAGCAGCGACCAGATTCCGCTGAAGTACGCCCCCATGACCTTTGGCTACAACGGCTATCGCTACAGCGAGAAAGCCCAGCTGGGCCTGGGCCTGAACCTGATCGTCGGCACCCGGCGCTTCTTCGGCTACGGCAGTGACGCCGAGGAGTTTCACTACAAGCGCGACGAGGCCAGCGCCAGTTTCTCGGTGCTCAAGGGCGACCTGAATTTCACCTACACCTTCGCCAACGACTGGCAGTCGGCGTCCAAGACCGCCTTCCAGCTCGCCTCGGGGCCGCTGGTGTCCAACGAGCAGTATTCCGCCGGCGGCGCCACCTCGGTGCGCGGCTACCTGGCCGCCGAGCGCACGGGGGACGAGGGCTACCTGTTTTCCCAGGAGCTGCGCACGCCGTCCCTGGCCAAGTTCCTCGGCAGCTACGTGCAGGAGTGGCGCTTCTACGCCTTTGCCGAAGGCGCGCACCTGTCGCTGCACGACCCGCTGCCCGAGCAGGAGGACGAATACAGCCTGGCCAGTGTCGGCCTGGGCACCCGCGCCAGTTTGAGCAAGTGGCTGTCCGGCAGCCTGGACTGGGGCTACCCGCTCAAGGACGGCCCCAACACCCAGAAATACGACCCGCGCCTGCACTTCAGCGTGCAAGCGACGTTCTGACTTTTTACGGAGACCCTTCACATGCAACGCTTATTCCTGAGCCTGTTGATCTGCCTGGGCTTCGTGCTCCCGGCCACGGCCCATGCCTGGTGGCAGGACGACTGGCATTACCGCAAGCAGATCAGCGTGGACACCACCCCGCAAGGCGCGGCCATCAACGAGGCCCTGGGCCGCACCGCGCTGCTGGTGCGCCTGCACACCGGCAACTTCACCTTCGACGGGGTCAAGGAAGACGGCGCCGACCTGCGCTTTGTCGCCGCCGATGACAAGACCGTGCTCAACCATCAGATCGAAAGCTTCGACCCGCTGATGGGCATGGCGCTGATCTGGGTCGATGTGCCCAAGGTCGAGGGCGGCCAGCGCCAGGACATCTGGATGTACTACGGCAACCAGAAGGCCCCGAGCACGGCCAATGGCCAACTGACCTTCGACCCCAGCTACACCGCGATCTACCACTTCGACGGCAGCAACGGCACGCCGGCCAAAGACACCACCGCCTACGGCAACACCGCGCAGAACGCCACCGGCGCGGCGATCGACGGGGTGATCGGCCGGGCCCTGCAGTTCAGCGGCCAGCCGCTGCTGCTGCCGGCCAGCCCGTCGCTGCAGCACAACGCCGGCGGCGCCTTCACCTTCAGTGCCTGGGTGCGCCTGGACCAGGCCAGCGGCGAACAATTGCTGCTGGCTCGCCGCGAAGGTGCCGGCAGCCTGCTGATCGGCATCAACCAGGGCATGCCCTTCGTTGAGGTGGACGGCCAGCGCGCCGCCTCCACCCAGCCGCTGAACCCGGGGCAGTGGCAGCACCTGGCCCTGAGCGGCGAGGGCAGCCGACTGGCGCTGTATGTCAATGGCCGCGAAACCGCGAGCCTGGCCCAAGCCATTCCAACCTTCAATTCACCGTTGGCCATCGGCGCCGACTTGCCGGCGGCCGCCGGGGCCGAGGCCAGTCACTTCCAGCCCTTCACCGGGGCCCTGGACGAGCTGCGCCTGTCCAAGGTGGCGCGTCCGGCGGCGCTGATCCTGGCCGATGCCAGCGCCCAGGGCGCGGAGTCGAAGCTGGTGGCCTATGGCGTCGATGAAGAACAGTCGGGTTTTGGTTTCGGCAGCCTGGGTTTCCTGCTCAAGGCGGTGCCGGTGGATGCCTGGGTGATCATCCTGGTGCTGGTGGGGATGATGATCCAGTCCTGGGTGATCATGCTGCGCAAGAACCGCATGGTCAGTCGGGTCAGCGCTGCCAATGCGCTGTTTCGCGAGCAGTTCGCCAAGGTCGGCACCCGCCTGGAGATGTTTGCCGACGACCAGGTGCTGGCCAGCCGCCTGGAGCATTCCTCGCTGTGGCGCCTGTACCTGGTGGCAGTGAAAGAAATTCGCACCCGGCGCGAGCAGGGCGCCGATACCTCGTCGGTGTCGGCGGCCACCATCGAGGCCATCCGCTGCTCCATGGATGGCGTGCGCACCCGGGAAAACCAGCAGCTGAGTTCCAAGCTCTCGACCCTGTCCAACGCCATTGCCGGCGGCCCCTACATCGGCCTGTTGGGCACGGTGCTGGGGATCATGGTGGTGTTCCTCGGCACCGCCATGGCCGGTGACGTCAACATCAACGCCATCGCCCCGGGCATGGCCGCGGCCCTGCTGGCCACGGCCATGGGCCTGTTCGTCGCGATCCCGGCGCTGTTTGGCTACAACCGCCTGATCACCCGCAACAAGGAAGTCGGCGCCGACATGCGGGTATTCGTCGACGAGTTCATCACCCGGCTGGCGGAGCTGCATGGCGAGAGCCAGCACAGCGAAAACGCCCACTGGCGGGTCAGCCACAGCAACGCGTCGGTTCCGGCCTGAGGAGAACTGCCATGGCTTCCGTGAATGCCTCCCATGACGACGAAGACGATGCCGCCGTCGACAGCATCAACATCACGCCCCTGGTGGACGTGCTGATGGTGGTGCTGGTGATGTTCATCCTCACCGCCACCGCCCAGGTCTCGGGCATCCAGATCCACTTGCCCAAGGCCAGCGCCTCGGTGTCGCTCTCCGAGGCCAAGACCAAGGCCATTTCGGTGAACGATGGCGGCCAGGTGTTCCTCGACGCCTACCCGGTGACCCTGGGCGAGCTGGAAGAGCGCCTGCGCATCGAGAAAGCGCAGAACCCGGACTTCCCCATCATCGTCCGCGGCGATGCCACGGTGCAGTACCAGAAGGTCATCGAAGTCCTCGACCTGCTGCGCCGCCTGGAGTTGTCCCAGGTCGGCCTGGTCACCGGCAAACCGAGCCAGGGCTGAGCCATGAGCGCACATCAACCGTTCGAGCTGCCGCCGGTACAGAACAAGCCGCGCGCCCTGCGCCTGCTCAAGTGGGGCGCGGGGCTGCTGCTGGGTGCCGTGGCGGCCTGGCTGCTGTGGCAGTGGGCCAATGACATGGCCGGGGTGCGCCGGGAAGCGCCGAAGGTGCCGACCATCATCCCGCTGCCGCCTCCGCCGCCTCCACCCCCTGTCTCTTATACACATCTCCGAGCCCACGAGACAGGCAGAAATCT
>ERZ1032107.4-NODE-4-length-57236-cov-16.641297_pt1 | contig 57236 bp, 48 predicted proteins | sample MGYA00516713_ERZ1032107 | MGnify/ENA primary metagenome ERZ1032107 (study PRJEB33718, sample SAMN03160116) | human skin metagenome | collected 2014-04-10 | study: EMG produced TPA metagenomics assembly of the PRJNA266117 data set (Human skin bacterial metagenome and...
ATGCGTTGTATCAGATGGCGGCCGCCTTGCGAATCGGTGGCGTGATGGTGTTGACTGCGCGCTCCGTGGGAGATGATTCGCATGACGCCGAGGCTGGCCATTGGCGCTTCTCTCACCAGGATTTCGTAGACATTTTCTCGCCACTGGGCGACGTGATCTCGGTTGGCGACGACGTGACGCAGGGGGGGGCTTGTCGCGTGGGCGTTATCGTTCGGCGCATGTGTTCGGCGGAGGCCTTGGAAGCCTGGGCAGAAAGCCTGCGCCCCTTCCGCCTTCATGCCGTGGCCGAGGAGGCCGACATCAAGACTGGGAAAGACCGTCAAAATGAAGCAGCAGGCCGCCCCGGTCCTAACGAAATGATCTTCGATCAATACAGCCGCTATCTGGCTTGTGCTCGACTCTTGCGCGATGCTGGCTTGAAGTCCGGCTCAACGGTATTGGATGTGGGGAGCGGGCCTGAGTGCTTGCTTGGTGGGTTCATCGGAGAGGCCGACGTGACCTACGTCGACCCGCTGCTCGCGGGCAATGAAAGCCCTAACAAGGTCGCCGGTAATGTGTTCACCGAAGCCTTGAATGGCAAGAAATTTGACTTTGTCTGCGCCGTGGATGTTCTCGAGCACGTGCCGCCGCAATATCGGGATGCATTCCTCGCGCGCCTGATGGATCTGGCGGGTACGACAGTGCTTCTCGGGTTCCCGCCGGAAGAGGGGGGGCACGCGCTCGACACCGATAATCGCGTGAATGATGAGTATCGCCGCGTGCATGGTGAGACTTACAGCTGGCTCCACGAACATACCGAGTATGGGCTGCCGTCAGCGCGCAAAGTGGAAGAGGATTTCCGGGCGCGCGGGTACAGCCCCTCCGTGGTTGGGCATGGCCACACGCCTTGGCTCAATCGTCTGTTGTCCAAGGTGATCTGCTATTGGGACGTTCAGGCGCTCAAGCCCGAGGTGTTGGCAGCATCCGAGGCATTCAATCGTGAACTCGCCGAGCAGGATTTCGCGCCGCCGCATTATCGGGTGTTCGTTTCAGCCTCCAAGACGCCGTCGGCGACATCCGCACAGCGGTATGAGCCCACGGCCGACGTGCAAGCAATTCTTGACCAAAAGTTCGACGAGATTGCCTGCCATCTCGACGACAGTATTTTGACCAAGGCCGTGCGCGAACTGAAGCGCAAGGAAGCAGCAGTCGCCAAGCTGAGCGGTGATGTTCATCAGACTTCAGTCTGGGCTCAGTCCGCCGCGGAGTCGGTCAAACAGCGCGACACCGAGATCCGTCGCCTGCAGCAAGAGCTCGAAGCGCTTTCACGCGCTGATCAGCGCGATGCCGAGATTCAGCGCCTTCAAGGCGAACTCAATGATCTTTCCCAGATGCATCAGCGCGGCAGCGTGCGCCTCGGGGTGCGCCTGTTGAAGGCTGCGGCGCGGCGGCGGCTTGCGGCCACCCCCGTGGGTGATGTCGTGCGGTTGGCGCGCAGCCACAAGGCCAAGCAGCAAGCCCAAGTGAAATTGGATGCTGTCGCGCAGGCGGTGGCGCGCAAGAATCAGCGACTGGTGTTGACGTTTCCCATCATCAATTGGGACTTCCGTTGGCAACGGCCGCAGCACCTCGTCTCGCGGCTGCGTGATCATGGCTACGCAGCGTGCTATCTGTCGATGAATCTGCAGCCGCTGGGCCGCAAGTTCGTTTCGGCGGCCGAGGCGGCAGTTGCCCTTGGCGTGGATGAGTTGGACCAGGATATCTTCCAGGTCCGATTGCAGTCCCGCGATCCCATCAATGTGTATGTCAACACGATTGCTGGCGAAGACCTTGAAAACCTGGTCACGTCGCTGTCGGAGCTGATTCGACAAGCCAAGCCGGCATCGATTCACTACCTGGTTCAGTTTCCGGGATGGTGGCCCGTCGCCAAGCGACTGAAAGAGGCATTTGGCGGAACCGTGGTGTTTGATTGCATGGATGATCACGCCGGCTTTTGCACCAATACCTCCGACGCGCTCAAGATGGAGCAGAAGCTGATCGAAGAGGCCGACCTGGTCGTGGCTTCTTCGCTGCTGCTGGAAGACCGTTGCCACATATTGAATCCGCGTACCATCCAGATCAAGAACGGCACGGAGTTCGAGCATTTCGCTGAACCCAAGCGCAACGGCCTGTTGGATGCCTATGCCGATCGGCCGATCGTCGGGTATTACGGCGCTATTTCAGACTGGTTCGATATGGAGCTCGTGGCCCACTGCGCTCGCGCCAAGCCGGAGTGGAATTTTGTGTTGATCGGCTCCACCATGGGTGCGAACCTGGCGCCGGTGCAAGGGCTGTCGAACGTGCATCTGCTCGGCGAAAAGCCCTACGCGGAATTGCCCGGATACTTTGCATACTTCGATGTGTGCACGATCCCGTTCAAATTGATGCCGCTGACCTTGGCGACCAACCCGGTCAAGTTCTATGAGTACCTGAGTGCGGGCAAACCTGTGGTTTCCATCGAATTGCCCGAGCTTGCGCCGTATGCTGACGACTGCTACCTGGCCCATAACGGCAAGGAGTTCGTTGCACAGCTGGAAAAGGCCATGGCGCAAAAAGACGATCAAGAGAAAATCGCTCGGCGCATTGCGCTTGCCAAGGAGAACTCCTGGGACGCCCGCGTCGCCGAACTTTTGCAGACCGAAGCTTTTGCCAAGCGCTGAAAGCGGGCGTCCAACGTTATGAGCAGCTATCCTACGAGTGACATGGACGCCTCCATCATCGTTCTGGCCTACAACCATCTCGACGAGACCACGGCGCCTTGCCTGGACTCGATACTCGAGCATACCGACCTGACTCGCAACGAGCTCATCGTTGTTGACAACGCATCCAGCGACGGTACGGCAGAGTACTTGCGCGAATTTCAGCGACGGCACCCCAAGGTGCAGTTGTGCTTGAATGACGTGAACAAGGGGTATGCCGGTGGCAACAACGACGGGATGCGTCTGGCCAGCGGCCGTGTCGTCATTCTATTGAATAACGACACGCTCGTCGGACCCGGCTGGCTTGCTCCGTTGGTGGATGTGCTGGAGCAGGACCCTGGTGTCGGCATGGTGGGGCCGGTAACCAACTCCGCTGGCAATGAACAGCGTATCGTCCTTCCGGATGTCACGCCGGAAAATTTCATATCTGCGACTACGCCCTATCTGGCGCAGCAGCATGGCATCTATTCCGAAACGGCCAAGCTGGGGTTTTTCTGCGTGGCGATACGCCGTGACGTCATCGAGAAGATTGGCGTGCTGGACGAAGCTTTCGGTATCGGCATGTTCGAAGATGACGATCTGTGCGTACGTGCCATCAGTGCGGGCTATCGGTTGCTGATCGCAGAAGGCGCCTTTGTTTACCACAAGGGCAGCGTTTCGTTCAGCAAGCTGGGCACCGAGAAATACCAGGGATTGTTCTTCAAGAATCTCGCCTATTTCTTCGAGAAGCACAACGCGGCATGGACCTACACGGATATATCCATTGCTGCGTGGAAGCGCCTGAAACAGGATACGCATCAAGCGCTGGAGGGAGACCGGGCCGCGGCAGCCAGGGTTCGCACCCGGGCGTCTCTGATGGACGATACTCTGAGCCAGGCGAGAAGGCAGGAAGAGGCGGCCATGCAGTCCTCGTCCTCCGAGCTCTCAAATCGCATCGCCGCCAAGAAGCATGCCGAATTGATGGAAATCTCGAATTGGGCGACGTCGCTCAAAGCCGAGAACGAAAGGCTGTCGCTGGCGTTGCAAGAGCAAGAGCGCAGGTCGGGTAGCGCGGCCGCGACGGACCCCGCTATCATGCCCGCCGCCGGATTGCTGGTGCGGGCCGTGGGGCGCAAGATCAAGCGGCTTCTCGGGGCGTGACCCCGCTGGTTTGCCACATTTAGCTTGTGCCGCCTGCCAAGGCAGTTTCCGTCACTATATATATTGCGCCTGTTGAAGAACGAGGTACCTACATGAACATCATTCCTACCGCTATTCCCGACGTCCTGCTCATCGAACCTCGCGTGTTCGGCGACGACCGCGGCTTTTTCTTCGAGAGCTTCAATAGCCGGCTGTTCAATGAGGCGGTTGGTCGCGAAGTCAATTTCGTGCAAGACAATCATTCGCGTTCGGTGCAAGGCGTGCTGCGAGGTTTGCACTATCAGATCGTCCAGCCGCAGGGCAAATTGGTGCGGGCGGTGATCGGCTCGGTGTTCGATGTGGCCGTGGACATGCGCAAGGGCTCGCCTACGTATGGCCAGTGGGTGGGTGAAGTGCTGAGCGCCGAGAACAAGCGTATGTTGTGGGTGCCGGAGGGCTTCGCGCACGGTTTCCAGGTCCTGTCGGAAACGGCTGATTTTCTGTACAAGACCACCGACTTCTATGCCCCGCAACATGAGCGCTGCGTGATCTGGAACGATCCTACCCTGGCAATCGAGTGGCCCGCCGATGTCACGCCGCGCCTGTCGCAAAAGGACGAGCTTGGTGCGAAGTTCCTGGAAGCGGATGCTTTTGCCTGATTTCGCCAGTCCGAGCGCATCCGCGACCCGCGAACGCAGTCTTGGGGACAACGCCTCATGCTGAAAAAGGCTTCCGTCATCGTCCCGACCAAGAACCCGGGGGGCATCCTGCGCTCCGTGCTTGCGGCCGTCTGCAATCAGAAGACAGACTTCGATTTCGATGTGCTGGTCATCGATTCGGGCTCAACGGATGGGACGGTCGAGTTCGTTCGCCAGTTCGACGACCCACGCGTCCGCCTGCATGAGATAGCGCCGGCGGAATTTGGTCACGGAAAAACCCGCAATCTGGGGGTGTCCTTGACCGAAGGCGAGTTCGCCGTGCTGATCACCCACGATGCCCTGCCCGCCAATGAAGGCTGGCTGGCAGCCATGGTGCGGCCGGCAGAGCAAGATCCTGATGTCGCCGGCGTGTTCGGCAGACATCTGGCCTATCCTGATGCCAGCCCCTTCACCAAGCGAGACCTGGAACGTCACTTCTCCCACTTCGAGTCAACGCCTGTGGTGAGTCTGGACGACCGTGCGCGTTACGACAGGGATCCCGGTTATCGGCAATTCCTGCACTTTTTTTCTGATAACAATGCGTTGATCCGTCGCAGCGTGTGGCAGCAGTTTCCGTACCCGGACGTGGATTTCGCGGAAGACCAGATGTGGGCGGAGACAGTCATCAAACAGGGCTGGAAGAAAGCCTACGCACATGATGGCGTTGTGTTTCACTCGCATGACTTTCCGCCTTTCGAGTCCATGCAGCGCAGTTTTGACGAGGCTTATGCCCTGTTTCGGCTGTTTGGCTACACGTTGGTGCCATCGTTGTTCCGCCTGGTTCGTGCCTGGGCGGGGGCAACCTGGCGGGATGTGCGCTACGCCGTGCAAGCAGGGTTGATCTGGCGTCAACCCTTGGCTGTGTTGGGCATGCCGTGGCGCAATTTCATGCGATCGGCAGGGCATTATCTGGGATCACGCGCCGACAGGTTGCCAGTGGGTTTACGCCACCGGCTTTCGCGAGACCGGCGCATGATGGCTGGCCTGACTGTATCCGTTAGAGCGGAAGAGAAATCATGAATTTGGGTACTCTCTGGAAACGTGCTGGTGGTGTCTGGCGTTTTCGTCGTGATCACGGCACCAAGGCCGCGATCCTGCGAGCGCTGAACGCCATGCTGAATCCCGACGCGTTCAAGAAGCACAAGGTGGTGGATTCCCTCGCGTTCACCCGATACCAGCCGTTCGGCTCCCTGGCGGCAGCGCAAGGGGTTGCCTCCAATACGGTCAACTGGTTCATTCCGCGTCCGGGCCGCGGCTCGGGTGGCCATCTGAACATCTTCCGCTTCGTGCGCAACCTTGAAGCCCAGGGCTTCGAGTGCCGTATCATCTCCACGGTCACGAATTTGCCAGGCATGACGCCGGAGCAGATGGAGGCGGACATCGCCAATTGGTTCTTTCCGCTCAAGGCCAAGGTGTATATCGGGGCGGAAAACGCGCCTCCTGCGGCCATATCCATCGCGACAGGTTGGCACACCGCCTATGACGTACGCAATTTTCAATCCACCTTGCACAAATGCTATTTCGTGCAGGATTTCGAACCCCTGTTCTATCCTGTCGGTACCGACTACGCGTTGGCCGAAGAAACCTACCGATTTGGCTTCACGGGCATAACGGCGGGGGGATGGCTGGCCACCAAATTGGCCACGGAATATGGCATGCGCACGCATGCAGTCGGGTTTTCCTATGATCGTGAGTTGTACCGCGCCAATCCGGTTGCCCACGACGGACGTCGCGTCTTCTTCTATACGAGGCCGGCGACACCGCGCCGTGGCTTCGAACTGGGACTCGCCGTACTGAATGAAGTGGCACGACGTCACCCGGACACGGTCGCGGTGCTGGCAGGGGGCCGCCTTGGGCAGTGGGAGATTCCGTTCAAGCATGTCGATAGCGATATCGTCGACCTCAACAAGCTGAGCGAGCTCTACAACAGCTGTGATGCCGCGTTGGTGCTGTCGTTCACCAATCTGTCTCTGCTGCCATTGGAACTGATGGCTTGCGGTGTGCCCGTGGTGAGCAATCGAGCCCCTTGCACGCAGTGGCTGTTGACGGACGAAAACGCCCGGCTCGAGGCGCCCACCATCGACGCCTTGGCGGATGCGATCTGCGACATCCTGGAAAACCCCGCAGAAGCCGAACGACTGCGACAGGGCGGCTTGCAGCGTGCCGCGACGACGGACTGGGAAATGGAGGGGCGCCGCATGGCGGAAATCTTGCGCCAGATCAGCAACGAGCTGGATGGCGCGGCGACAGTATCATCGCCGGCGGCGCAGGCATGATGGACCTGTCCCAATCCCGTTGCGCCATCCTCGGTGGTGGCGGCTTCATCGGTACCAATCTTTGCCGGGCATTGAATGGCCAGGTGGCAGCGCTGCGAGTATTCAGCCGGCGCCTGTCGTTTCCTGACGCGGTCTCCGGGGTCGAGTGGATTGCCGGGGATTTCGAGCAGATCGACAAGGTGCAAGAGGTGGTGGCGGGTTGCGATACCGTGTTTCACCTGCTGACGGCTACCACCCCAGCCAGCGCAAATCTGGACATGGTCGGGGATCTCAATGCGAATGTGGCGGGCACGCTGCGACTGCTTGATGCTTGCCGTGCGCAAGGAGTGCGCCGGGTGGTCTATGTTTCCTCGGGCGGGACGATCTACGGCATTCCCGAACATGTCCCCACCCCAGAAAGCGCCGCGACGTCACCCATCACGGCTTATGGCGTCACCAAGCTCGCCGTAGAGAAGTACCTGCATCTCTATCATCATCTCTACGGATTGGAATACCGCGTGCTGCGGGTAGCCAACCCCTTTGGACCCTATCAGACCGCCGTCAAGAACCAGGGCGTGATCGCCGCCTTCATGCGCCAGGCGCTGCGGGGCGAGCCCATCGATGTCTGGGGTGACGGATCGGTCGTACGGGATTACATCTACATTGACGATGTGATCTCGGCTATGCTCGCAGCGGCGACGCACGAGGGGCCTTCGCGTGTCTTCAACGTTGGCCGGGGCGAGGGACGCAGTCTGGCCGAGATCGTCGAAGCGATAGAAGCAGTTTCGGGACTGGTGATTCCCGCCCGGTATGGCGCCGCGCGGCCAATCGATGTGCCCCGCAGCATTCTCGACATCACGCTGGCTCGGCAAGAGTTGGGCTGGCAACCACAACATGATTTCCTTTCCGGGATGCAGTTGACCTGGGACTGGATCCGTAGCTTGCCCTGAATCCGGCGACCGACCTCAACCAAAAATGAAGAAGTACTTTCGCGCATTGCGGACCATGGGAGCCTTGGGCGTATCCGAAGGCGGCTTGACGGGCCTGGTCCAGAAAAGCATCCGCATGTATCGGACCGAAGGCCTGCGCGGATTCAAGCGGTTGTTCTCGGCCGCGGCAGGCGGTCATGCGTTGTCGCAAGCAGGCCCGAACCGTCCTCGGGACCGGGACGATTTTGCGTTCGAGATTCCCTTCGGCTATCCCGTCTCTCGCGACCCGGCGCTGCGCGCCTGCGCGGTTGTCCATGCTTTCTATCCCGAACTGGTACCGCAGATCCGGAACTACCTCGAGCGGGTGCCGGGCCAGCTCGACGTCTACATCTCGACCACATCTGATGAGAAGCGTCATCTCATCGAGGCTGCCATGCAGGGCTTTGGGTCGGGCACGGTCGAGGTACGGGTGTTTGAAAATCGCGGCAGGGACATCGCCCCCAAGTTGGTTGGCTTCGCGGATATTTACGGAAAGTACGACGTCGCACTGAGCCTGCACACGAAGAAATCGCCGCATGGCGGTGAAATGCTGGCGCCTTGGCGCGACTATCTGTACGACCACCTGCTGGGGGCGCCGGAGATCGTCGCTTCAATTCTCGAGCTTCTGCAGCAAGACCGCATTGGCATGGTCTTCCCGCAGCATTTCTTTCCTTTGCGCAATCACCTGGCGTGGGGGCCGAATTTTGAACCGACGCAGGCTCTGCTGAAGGAGCAAGGTGTTGCGATCGAGCCTGACGTGTACCTGGAGTGTCCGTCCGGATCCATGTTCTGGTGCCGGACTGATGCACTCAAGCCATTGCTGGGGTTGCGTTTGACGTTCGCAGATTTCCCTGAGGAACAGGGCCAGATAGATGGCACGCTCGCTCATGCGATCGAGCGGGCGTTTCTGTACAGTATCGAAGGGGCAGGCTACAAGTGGGCCAAAGTGGCCCTGCGCGGGGCCTATCCACTGCCAATGACCATCCTGCCGGTACATGGCGCTGCAGATATCGAATCAGGCATGTCACGTGTATATGTCCCGCTGCTTGGTTCAAAGATGCCGGCAGTAAAAATCTAATATTGCTGTACAACCTGGACAGAGAAAAAATGAACTGGATCGCGAATTATCTGCGTGATTCCAGCGTAAAAGATCTGAATGTTGATGGCGGCGATCGTCTGCTGATACATGGCAAGATCTTGGCGCGGAAGCCCATGCTGCAAGATGTCTTTAACAGCTTCCATCATGCATTTGATCGGTTGGACCGTCGATTCTTGAGCGCCGCCGGCTTGCGAGTCGAATTAGGAGCGGGTGTAGCCCCGATTCGAGATAGTTATCCTGACGTTCTCGCCACAGATCTTGTGGCTGGACCCCATCTGGATCGAGTGATCAACGCGGAACAAATGGATTTTCCTGATCAGTCCGTTCGAGTGATTTTCGGTCAGAATTGTTTTCATCATTTTCCGCATCCTGATCGGTTCTTCAACGAATTGAATCGCGTGTTGCCCGATGGTGGAGGATGTATTCTACTCGAGCCGTACTACGGTCCAGCTGCGGCATTTACATTTAAGCGCTTGTTCAGCACTGAGGGCTACGACAAGCAGTATCCGGCGTGGGATACGCCGAGCACGGGACCCATGAATGGTGCCAATCAAGCTTTAAGTTACATAGTTTTCAAGCGGGATAGGGCGGAATTCCAACAGAAATATCCGAAACTTAAGATCGTTCACCATGAGGTGTGCAATAACTATTTGCCTTATCTTTTTTCGGGTGGACTTAATTTTCGACAATTGTGGCCTGACAAGGCATTGCCGGTCCTTTCTGCCTTCCAATTCGCGTTGAAGCCTTTTTCGCGCCTGCTTGGCCTGCACCATATTATTGTTCTGCGTAAAGAGGCCTAATGCGGTTTGCTCGTTATGTTTCGGTTCAAGTGGCCGCCTATGCCATAGATATGGGCGGCTTCGTGCTTTTGAGCAAGTATTTTTATGTGCCGCTGTTGGTTGCGAATGTTATCAGTAAATTGGTTTCTGGAATATTCGCATTTTCAGTGCATCGTGCTTTTACGTTCCGTTTGAATAGTTCCGATCGCACATTTAAGCAAGCGACGTCTTACTTCGTGCTCTTGGCGTTGAATCTGCCGATATCGGCGTTGATTTTGCACGCCGTACTGCAAGTCGTGACTTGGGCGGTTGCCGCCAAGTTCATTTCCGATGTTATTTGCGTGCTGATTAATTATTGGCTGAGTAAGCGATTCGTTTTCCGGTAGGACAGCGACGGCTTTTATTGCCCGCCATCACAGATGGCTCTTTGGAATAATTGAATGAAGTTGCTGATTACGGGAACCACCGGCTACATCGGACAACGCTTGGTGCTGGCTGCATTGGCGAGCGGACACGAGGTGATAGCGGCGGGTCGAAAGCAACCTCAACGCCCTGACGTGGAATGGGTGCGATTCGACCTGACGAATCCACAGGGATTCGAGATGCCGGCAGGCGTGGACGCCGTGCTCCACCTCGCCGTGTTGATCGCGCCGAATTCCGAATTTGGGGATGCCGACGTCTTGGCGGCTCAAGTATTGCTCGATGCTTCGACACGCGCTGGCGTGCCGCTGTTGTTCGTATCCAGTCAGACCGCGCAAGCAAATGCGCCTACCGCCTATGGCCGCAGCAAATGGCAGATTGAACAATCGGTGTTGGCGCACGACGGATGGGTAGTGAGGCCGGGGCAAGTCTACGGGGGAACGGAAGCAGGCCTGTTCGGCCTGCTCGTGCGGATCGTGCAGCGGTTGCCGGTTCTTCCCGCTTTTTTGCCGGCTCCGCACGTTCAGCCGGTGCATGTCGATGATCTGGTCGCTGCTGTGCTGTTTTGCCTCGAAAGGGGACCTAAAACGAGTGTGTTGCAGATCGCTCAATCCGACCCGGTCAGTTTCACTGAATTTTTGCACGCTATTGCATCGGGCCGTGTAAGGAAGCGGCGCACGTTCGTCCCCGTTCCCATTATCTTGGTTAAAGCGGCAATTGCAATTCTTGGGCGTGAGCGCAGCCGCAGGATCGGGCTGGAGCGCTTGCTGTCTCTGTTCTCGCTGCCGCCAATGCAGACTTCAGCTGATCTCGACACACTTGGCGTCAAGCTTAGGCCATTAAGCAGTGGCATGGCCCGTTCTGGATTTTCGAGACGTCGTTGGTTGTTGGAAGAAGGGCGTGCGATATTGCATTACATCTTGCGCAAGGCACCCTCGGGCGTATTGGTACGCCGTTATGTGCGCAGCGTGGAGCAACTCCGTCAAGTAGGCGCGCTTGACCTGCCTACATGGGCGCTACAACATCCGGCTCTTTTCGCGATGCTGGAGGGGGGGGCTGTGCTGAAACCCGATTTGAGATCCGAGCTGGCGTGGAGGCTCAATGCTGCTGTGACTCTGGCGGAAGCCACGCCTCAAGGCGCTCGCCGCTTTCTATGGTTGGGAGACAGGCGCGAAGGTGGTCTGATCAAGACGCTTCAGGTTTTTCGCGCCTTGGCAGGCGAGGTGTGCATCCGGCTAGCACGATTTTTCGTGATTCCGATAGTTGTTGGGTTCAAAGGAAAAAGAGGTGAGCGAAAGTGAATCAGGATTTTGATGCTGTCATCGTGGGAAGCGGTCCTGCTGGTGTTTCCGCCGCCTTTCCTTTACTCGATGCCGGTTTGCGCGTCCTGATGGTCGACGGCGGCAAGGCTCCCCGAGTGGCATCTCCCGCGGGGCAGTTCCTGGATTTACGCCAGCAGCAACACAGCCAATTCGATTGGATGGTCGGTTCCGACTTCCATGCGTTAAGTCAAGAAGGCGCAATTTCCCCCAAACTGAAAACGCCTTCCCATGCTTATGTGTTCGAGGACTTTGCCCGCGTCAATCGAATCGAAGCTGAGTCTTTTGTTGCAGTGGGATCCCTGGCTAGGGGTGGGTTGTCCAATGCCTGGGGTTGCGGCGTGGCCAAGCTGTCGCCCGCAGAGCTTTCTGACTTTCCCTTCCCACCGCAAGCGCTTGATGTTTCCTATGACGCCGTCGCTCGGCGGATGGGGATAAGTGGTGCATTTGAGGACGACCTGTCTTCCTACTTCGGGCTGGACCATTGCGCACAACCCCCTGGGGTGTTGGATGCCCTGCAACGTCGGCTTCTGGAGCAGTATCAAATCCGCCGGCAGTCGCCCGCAATCGCGGGCTTTCGAATGGGGCGCGCGCGATCTGCGGTGTTGACGCAGGCGAAAGATGAAAGGCTGGCTTGCGATCAGTCTGACCTGTGTATGTGGGGCTGCTCCCGGCGATCCTTGTATTCCGCGACCGAGGACTTGCGCCAATTGCAGCGATATGACAGCTTTTCCTACCGTCCGGGATTCATTGTTGAGAGAGTGGTGCGTGATTCCAGTTATATCGCGATCCAAGGAGATGACGGCGGTGGCAGACAAACTCTACGGGCACGTCGGATCTTGCTCGCGGCAGGGACGATAGCGTCCACGCGCTTGGCATTGATGGCGTTGGACAAGCCGATTGCGGTGGCTATGCAATCCTGTCCTACAGCGGCATTCATGCTGTGGATTCCTCGGGCTTGGGGGCGTAGTCGCTCGGCAACATTCGGAATGGCGCAACTTGCTTACACGCTGGACGTCGGGGGCGGTCAATTCAACGGCTATGGCGGGCTGTTTGATACTACGGGAATTCCGATGACTGAGTTCTCGAAGTACATGCCACTTGGCAAGCGCTTCGGAATCGATGTTCTGTCTTCTTTGCTTAGTTCCTGCGTGGTTGGAAACTTGTTCTTGCCCGGACGTCTCACGCACGCGAGCCTTTCAATGCGGCAGGATGACGTCCTGCACGTCACTGGACAGTATGACGATCAGGTCTCGAGCTTGATGGCAGAGGCTGCCAAGCGTATACGCACTGCATTCCGTCAGCTTGGGGCATGGGTGCTGCCGCGAAGCTTCACCACCGGTCGTCCTGGAACCGACATCCACTACGCCGCCTCGTTGCCTATGCGGGATCGTCCGGTTCCTGGGCAGACCGATTCATTTGGGCAAGTATATGGTGTGCAAGGGCTGCACATCGTGGACGGAGCGAGCCTTTCCAATTTGCCGGCCAAGCCTCACACCCTGACTATCATGGCCAATGCGGACCGCATAGGCAGGACTCTTGCTGTAGAGCTTAAACGACACAGCCTTACCTAGACTTCTGCCATGGAGTCCATCTGTCCAACGGATTCCATGCATCGGCGAACCTCAGGCTGTGCGAATGACGACTGGCTTCTTCCATTTCAGAAAGGAAGATTTTTGTGGTTTCACGCGCGCGGCAATGGGCAAAGAACATCCGCCAGGCCATTGAATTCCTAAGTCAAGATGCGGTTCGCTATACAAGGTTATGTCATTGAAGCCCGCCGCGACGAGTTCGTGTATCAACGATGCTTTGGAAAACAGCCGCATTTCCAGCGTGGTGCCCGGCCCGCCATGGAAACATAGGTCGTCAAATTGCTCGTGGTTTCCGTCGCGCGTGGTGTTGTAGAGGAGCCACCGTCCTTCGACCTCTTCGATTTTCCAGTCGTAAGGATTGGGAAACCACTCTTTCGTTTCGGCCTTGGGCTCGTCTGGACGGTCGAATGGAACCGATATAATAAAAACTCCATTTTCCTTCAATAGGCGCCTAGCGTTTGCAAAGGCTGTCGATATTGGCGGCGCGACATGTTCAAACACATCTGTCGATACGATGAAGTCCAGGGTGTTAACCATTTTTTCGTCGATATCGGTTATGTCAAGAAATGGCTCTTGATGATAGTACGTGTTGACGTATTTCACTTTGTGCGCCAGGCGATTCGCATAAACTTCCCAGCAACTCATACCGATGCCGACAATATCCGGACGCGGAGGCGATATTTCGTCAATTCTCATACTCTTGCCAAACAGTTCCGCGGTCAGGATTTGAACCATCGCCCGCATCCGTACTGTAGAGCCGCACCCGGAGCAAGTGGCTTCTTCCCGCGTTAGACTGCTTATGAGCGCATCATTTGGATGATTGCAAATATTGCAGAAAAATTTTACCCTGCCATTGCTTGTCGTTGCGCTCATTTTAGTCACTCTGAGATTTTTATAAAGAAGTCGCGCTGCGTGTAAATTGAATGTGACGGTCTCAAGCAGCCTGATATCAGACGTATTTTGTCGCTCCAAGTCGTCGGTAAGCTCGCCTACTTTAGTTCATCTCTCCGTTGCTTTCGACTTTTGGCAAAGCGTGTTTGGCGATGAATGCTTCTTCGGGGGATTTGCGCCACATCATGCCCGACGAATGCCAGAAGAAACTGTACCCCCATAAGAAGGGATACTGTAGCAATCATTATTGTGCCGACCGGGGTAGGTACGTCGTGTTGGGCACCAGAAATCCAGTTCGCGCCACCGAAGACGATCGCGAAAAGGAAAAGAGCCATGCCCAATGGCAATTCAAGCGAGCCGATTGACATGTCTCGCAAGTAATAGTTATAGGCAATTCGCTTGAATGCGTTGCGCAAGTGCTTCGCCATGAATTCGCCTACGACTTTTGATATCTTGAGATTGCTGACCTCGTCGCCATAAGTAGCATCCATCGGCACGTCGACGACTACTGCACGCAGTATATTCAGACGGAATAGTATGTCAGTCTCAAAAAAATAGCGTTCGCTAAGCTTGTGCAGGGGCAGTCTGCGCAAGACATTGACGTGAACTGCAGTGTAGCCGTTGGTCGGGTCGAAAAGGTCCCAATACCCGGAAGAAAATTTAGCCATGAATGAGAGTACGGCGTTGCCGATCAATCTTATCTTTGGCATCTCATGTATTTCTTCGAGATCGTAGAATCGATTGCCTTTGGTGTAATCTGCTTCGCCGCTGATAATAGGCTCTACGAACTCCGGGAGCAATGCGGGGTCCATTTGCCCGTCGCCATCGATTTTGACGATGATGTCTTGATCTTCCTCTATAGCGGTACGATAGCCCGTTATTACTGCGCCACCTACACCCTTATTCTTTTCGTGGAAAATCACACGTACTCGAGGATCCTGGCAGTTTTCAACTACATATCGACCGCTACCATCCGGGCAGGCATCATCCACCACGTAAATTCGGTTGCATTCCGAGCCGATGCTGGCGATAACCCCGAGAATATGACGGGTCACTTTATAAGAGGGTATGACGACCGCGATGCGCGGGCTGGGTGGGGTCTGTATCATATCAATTGAGCTCCACATGCAGATCCTCCACGACGGCAGAGGCTCGATCGCGGACAGTTATATAAGGTTGTCCTTGCCGCGCGTTAGCAGGCACCAGGATGGCTTCAGAAAATGTAAAACTCTCGGCACGGCAGGAAACAAGTCGGTAGTACGGGCTGCCGCTGTCCCAGTTTACCTGTGCAATGAAGTGGCCCTTATCGTCGCCGCATCGCAGCCGGACGGTGTATCGGGCTTGATTGGATGCGCCTGTAGAAAACCACTCAAATACCTGTGAGTGTGTGGTTGCTTCGATCGGCTTGGTTGGTCCCGTGGGGGGCGAAGTACCAGATGCGCGCACCGCGGAACGCAAGGAAAACCCATCGTGATAATCAACAGTGGTGGTCCCAGTACGAAATAGGGTGAAGGGCCCGGACTGGCCAATAACTCGACCGTACCGGGCTAAATGCTCGCGCAGGAACGTCGTGGGATTCGAATGCAAGTTGGAATCGACTTGGCTGATAATGACGAAATCGACACGCTCCGAGGCCAGGAATGCTGCGGCATCTTGGATACTGTTTATCGCCTGAAAACGTGCGCTTCGATCGGGGGCGTACCAATTTACATATAACGGCATCCCGTTCAAAGTCGCGCCAAACGGAGTCTGCATTGGATACAAGACTCTAGCGCCAGGCGCGATTTGATTGACTAGCTTGTTCAATTGAGCTGCTGGCGCGTAGATTGTCACCAACTCGTCTCGGCCTTTCTCGGTATAAGCGGTCTGGGCGGTACCCCGCATCATCCAGGATATCCCGCGGAATGAATAAAGATTCAGCACTATGCAAATCAACGCTGTCGCTGCGAACAGGATTCGCACCGTTTGCCGCTTGCTAAGGAGTAATGACCCCATAAGTGCAATGGCGAGTGGCATGACAGGGAATAGGTAGCGCCAATATTGAATTGTCGCGAACATTAATGTACCGAACCCAAGCAATGGCAGGATTAACGGCCGAAGCGGCCGAGAAGCGCCCACGAAAATCATTGCAATCAGCGCACAAGGTAGAAGTATCAGATATTGCCACCCTGCGACGTAGTCGGCGGATTCAAAATATTTTGATGTTTCAAAAAATGCGTTGACGTAGTTGTAAAGCGAGAACCCGGTGGTCCAGGTTGTATCGATAAAATTTTCCGGACTGAAGTACGGTGAGCGAAAAATTCCGTTATAGAGAGGAAATACGGGGTTGCCTGTCGTGCGCCATGCAATCGCATAGTTATGCAACGCTGCCCAGCCAAGGATCAGCAGTGTCATTAACGACCAAAGCGAGCTTTGACGCGGGGGAATTAGGCCACGCAGGCCAGTGCGTAGCGCAAGCGCGATAATTAAAAAAACACCAAGCGCGATAGCGGGGAGTTTGACTGCGGTGCATAGGGCGGCACCCGCCAAGACTCCCCAGACGTGTATGTTGCGCCCCTTTTCTGCGCTGCCGATAAGAGCGGCGCATGCCATCGCGATCACCGCCAGCGCCAGTTCGGTCTGCAGTGACAGCAGCAGGTTGCCGAGCATGGGCGTGCTCGCCAGCAGAACCAATAGCAGCCATTGTGCCTTGGCGCTTATCTTGGCTTGCTGCAATACATTGGCCGTCAGCGCCAGGAGTGCCAATGCCAGTCCTAGATTCCACGCACTGCGAACATCCTCGCCGGCCATGAGCGAGAGCGCCGCGTGAGTCACATCTACGGCAAAAGGAGCGAACGACCAAATGTGATTGATAGGATCCAGTTCGGCGCGATGATTCAGGAGGAAACTGGTCCACATGCGCAGATGCACCGCATGGTCGTCCAGCATCAGGCTTGGAAAGCTGCTCCAACGCAATACCCAACTTATGGCGGCTAGTCCCAATACCCATGCCCAAAATGGGATGGATGTCATCCATTCGTTCGCGATCTTGGCTTGAGTGCCGACGGCTTGTCGATATTCCAAGCGTGAAAATCGGAGGGAAGGAGCCAGCGCGATGAGGCTCAATCCCCAATACACACCCCGATAGTTGACTCGGTAGTGCAGCATGAGATTGAAAATGCCGATCCAGATCGCGGCGCCCAGCACGACTGCCTCGAGCGGATGACGCAGTGCGTAGCCAGGATCTCGATGGATGCGGTCAAGTAGCAGGCCCCCTAGCGTCCATGCGCTGGCAAACCAAAGTCCGACGACGATCAGATTGTCTAAGCCAACCCCAAGGCTAAGCCAGCCGAGCACCAGCGCAAGCAACACAGTGTGAGCGTGATTACGGCTCAGAACAGAGAGCAGACATCCCACAATCACCACACCGGCAGCCCAGATTGCGCCATCGTACTGGGCCAACAATGGCCATGCCGTCTCTTGCCATAAATAACGTGGCGCGAATATAGCCAACACGCAGAGGCTTGCCCAGGCCGCGGTCTTGGCGAGGCCGTTGAAGGTGCTTTGCACTGGTTCTCTCATTAATTGACGGTTGAGGACAGCGGAGCAGGTCCACTCAGGTAATACAGCCTGTAGGTTCCAATCTGTTCGATGAACCGTCCTCGCACCTCGACGTATTCACGTACTAGGCGGTTCGGCATTTGTGTCGGACCGATGTCGGTCTGATTGAGGATGACAAAATCAGGCCGCTCTGCTGCAATGAAGTCGGCCGTGCCCTGAGCATTCAGCAGTCCTTGGAAGCGCAGGGATCGTGCGGGGGCATACCAAGGCGTGTATATCGGCTGGCCATGCAGAGTCGCACCGGTTGGCGATTCGAACGGATAAAGCACGCGTGCGCCGGGCGCGATGGTGTTGACCTTCGTCGTCAGCGCAGCAACCGGCGCGAACATGCGTACCAGTTGTTCACGCCCTTGCGCCGTAAATGCGCTCTGTGCTGGAATTTGCATCAACCCCGAAATGTTCCGGTAATAGCGCATGTTCAGTCCGATGCAGGCAACAGCCAGAACGACCGCAAAAATACGCAGCGACCGTTGCTTATGGGTGAACAGTACTCCCATTACGGCGATGGCCAGGGGCATGACGGGGAAAAGGTAGCGCCAATACTGGACGGCAGCGAACATCGCCAGGCCAAATCCCATCAGAGGTAGGATCGTAATGCGCAACAGCCGCGGAGTACCAGGGAGAAATGCCGCGAGCAAAGCAATGGGTAGCAGAACGAGATATTGCCAGCCTGCTGCGTAATTGCCGGACTCGAAATACTTTGACGTCTGGAAGAAAGCCCGAACGTAGCTCTGCAGCGAGAACCCCGTCGACCAAGTTGTGTCATGGAAGTTCTCAAGCGGGAAAAAGCGCGACTGGAAAATGGCGTTGTACAGGGGGAAGGTCGGGTTGCGGGTGACGTGCCAGGCCACTCCGTATGAGTGCAGTGCTGCGAATGCCAGGATAAGCAACGTCAGCCACCCGGCAACGTTAGGCCGGCTTTGATGTATGAGATTGCGTACACCAGTGTTGATGACCAGAGCGGCGAGGAGCATGACACCGAGCACCGCGCCAGGAAGCTTGATGGCCACACAAAGGGCCGCACAAGCCAGAACACCAAAAAAGTGATTTGTGTTCGTCGTCAACGGCGTTCGTACGCTACTGCCAAGCAGGGAGACGGCTGCCAGGGCTATGACGGCGAGTGACAGTTCGGCCTGTAGCGATAGCAGCATGTTGCCAAACATCGGCGTGCTCGCCAGCAATACCAGCAGTAGCCATTGCCAACGCGGGGTGACGTCGGCCTGTCGCAAAATGTTTGCCGTGAGCCCAAGCGTCATCAAGGCGAGAACGAGGTTCAATGCGCCACGGACATCGCCCCCCGCCATCAGGGATAGCGCACCATGCAGCAGATCCGATGCAAAAGGAGCCACCGACCAGATCTGATCGACCGGATTGAATTCCGCCCGATGTTGAAATTCGAACATGGTCCACATGCGCAGATGCAGCGCATGATCGTCAAACATCACACTGGGCAGGCTGGCCCAGCGCAGTACCCAACCGACAATGGCGATGCCTGGCAACCACATCCAAATGGGAATGGATGTGAGCCAATGATCGAAGTCCGCAAGTCGATGCTTCATCGAGTGCCGGAGCGATCCGTGCGGCAACAGACGCAGGTAGACGAACGGCAGCAAGCACAGGCCCCAGTACACGCCCTGGTAGTTGACCTTGAAATGGAGCATGACTCCCCAGACTGCCAACCACGTGGCCGCGCCGACAACGATGGCCTCGACTGGATACTTGACCGCGTAATCCCCATCGCTGTGAATGGCGCGGAGAAGCAGGCCACCGAGCGACCATGTGGCAGCAATCCAGATCCCGATCACTGCCAGATTGTTCCAACCCACTCCCAGGGCTACCCAACCGAGTGCGATGGCCAGTGATGCTGCGTTGGCACGACGCGGCCATACGAGGAGCAAGCCCAAACCAGTCAGCAGTGTGCCTGCGGCCCAGGCCATGTCGTCTCGTCGGCCGGCGGACGGCCAATCGAATTCTTGCCACAGATAGCGTGAACCCAGTAGTACCAACGCGCAGAGCAGCACGCTACCCAGGCCTTTTGCGATATTGCTATGAGTGTTCTGCAAAGCGGCTCTCGCTAACCTATCTGGGCAAGCAACTGCTTGCGACCGTTTTGCGCCAGTTCAGCGAGCTGATCAAGGACAGCGAAATTGCTAGTGATCATATGTGCGTAGTCTTCGCCCACGGGCAGGCGGCGTTGAGCCAGGTCGTCCATCGTGGCATAGCGCATGCCGAGGTCGGCGAAGTCTCCGACCTCAGGTGTGCCCATGACGGGCAAAACACCAAAGCTAAGGTATTCGATCAGCTTGGTCGGGCAGGCGACCCGGTTCAGTATGTGGCGCTCGCGGCACAGTATGCCGTAGCTGCTTTCGGCATAGACCTCGCGTACCTCGGCGGGACGCGCGGCGTAGATTGAAAGGCGATCTCCGTCCACCGGGCAGCCGCGAGCGAGGAATTTGTCGCGGAATATCTCGGGCTCGTGAGTGAGGATTGTCGCGGTATAAGTCTGCAAGGACGCGCGGATTGCTTCGACGATGCAATCGACCATCTGCCAAGCCTGCGCACCACCCGCATACACCACCGTGCCATTGGGCTGGTGGCCCTGCAGTTCTCGTAGCGAGGTTTCAGGAAATATCGGGCTGACGATATCGACAGCATCGCACCACGCGTACTTTGCACGGAAATGCTTGGCCATCTGGCGCGTGACATGGATGAGCACGTCGGCTTCGAGCACGGCCCATGATTCAAGTTGCCCAAGGGTCAAAGCGCGTTCAGCATCACCCAGGAACGCGGTTTCCTCGGGGACGACGCCGTGCATGTCCACGATCAATTTACCGGTCCGCAAGCTCGCAAGATGGCGCGCTTGCTCGGGCAGTAACGGAAAAATGCTGTGTGAGTAAATGGCAGGGGCGCGGCGGAACAAGTGAGCGACCGAGGGGCCGTACTGTTGACCTATTTCGAGTTCCAGGCAGCCGGGGCCAAATTGACGCAGATTCCGACCATCTCCGATAGCCGGATTGACTTTGATATAGACGCGATTGCGGGCGTTGAGATACGAGTCAACCGTCGCGACGCGCTGGTGATAGCCCTCGCGCGGTTTGTCATCCAAAGGATTGACGCCGTTCGCGAGAACGATGACAGGGTCTTCAACGAAATGCAGGGCGTCTTGCATACCATCGGGCCGTCTTCAAGCGCCCGGACGAGATTGGCTGAGGTCCCAGTCTGCAGTGGCAGACAGGCCTGCGGCGCTCGGGAACAGGGCAGCCTGCGCGCAGGCGACGATGCGGCCGCTTGCCTGGCCATCGCCGTAGGGCGAGTCGCCGCGGCTCATCTGGCTGAAGTAGGCGGGGTCACGGAGCAGGCGCGTCGCTTCGCTGACGATGCTTGCGGTGTCGGTGCCGACAACCTTGACGACGCCGGCAGCGACGGCCTCGGGGCGCTCGGTGACCTCGCGCACGACAAGGACAGGTTTGGAAAGCGCCGGCGCTTCTTCCTGCAGGCCGCCGCTGTCAGTGATGACCAGCGTGCAACGCTTGAGCAGCGCGACCATGTCGCGGTAGCCGACGGGCGCAATGAGTTTGACGCGCGGCAGGTCACCCAGCAGGCCGGTGACGACATCGTTCACGTTGGGATTCGGATGGACGGGGTAGACCAGGGTCAGGTCCGGGAACTCGTCGTGCAGCTGACGCAGGGCTGCGCAAATACGCTTCAGGGGTTCCCCAAAGTTTTCGCGGCGGTGTGCAGTGACCAGGACGAGCGGGCCGGTGTCGCCAAACGACGCCGGTTCGGTTCGCGCGGCCATGTCCAGCAGTGCGTCGACCACCGTGTTGCCAGTGATCTTCACGGCGGCCGGGTCGATGCCTTCGGCCACCAGGTTGTCTTTGGACAATTGGGTCGGGGCGAAATGCAGCGCAGAAATGCGGCCCGTGACGATACGGTTGAATTCTTCGGGAAACGGCTGATGCAGATTCCCGGTACGCAGGCCGGCTTCGACGTGCCCGAACATGATGCGCCGATAGAAGCAGACCACGGAGGCGACCATGACGGTGGTGGTATCGCCTTGGGCAAGCACCAGATCCGGCGCGAGCTTCTCCAGGGTTTCGTCCAGCTGGAGGAACAGTCGGCCCGTCAATCCGGCCAGGCTCTGGTTGGCTTGCATGATGTCCAGGTCCAGGTCGACCTGGACGCCGAAGTCGCTCAGCGTCTGCATCAGGATCTGGCGATGTTGGCCCGTGGACAGCACGATGGTCTCGGCCCAGTCGCAGCGCTGGAATGCCAGGATGACCGGCGCCATCTTGATCGCTTCGGGGCGCGTGCCGACGATGCAGACGACCTTTTTCTTCATGTTCATGCTGGGTACTCTTGACTGTGTGTGCTAAGACCGCCGCAGGCTTGGCCGTAGCCATCCCCTGGTGAGCTTCATTGCCGGGGCTCGAAGAAAATTCTGGCCATTGCGCCAGGCGCGCGGCTGGCGATTCCGAACCCGCAATGTTACCATCCCGCGATCTATATCCGCATTTTTATTCAAAGTTTGCGGCTCCATCAGGCCTCTCGCCTTTTTGTTTTTTGGAAGCGCAGGATCGACGTCGAACTTTCGCGAAAAGTGGTACGTATTCGAGCGCTATAACTGCGCGGATAAAAAATTGTCAATTCCCAATAATGAAACTCGCAGCACGGCTGACGGCTCGGCAGGTGGTATGACGGGAGTGAAGCCGTCATCGGTCCTTTATCAGGCGGCGATTGACAATCTACCCCGTTGGTTTATTCAAAAAGTTCGGGAAGATGGGGCTTCGTCGTGCGACTGGTTTTGTTCCGACGGGGATGGAACGGATTTGTTGGCGCAGCGCTTGAAAATCAAGGTCACCGGCCTGGATGAATCGGCCGAGTCAATTGATCATGCTCGACGAAAATATTCACAGCCGCAGTTCCTGCGGGTTGAAGATCTGCGTCTTGGTGCGAGCGATCAGGTCGACAAATATGGAATATGTTTTGTCATCAACAAGCTTGAGCATTTTGCCAACCCTGTCGATGTCCTGACCCGTATCGCCGGCAGGGCGGGCAATTATCTGGTGGTGCAGGTGCCGTATCGGGAATATCAACGCCCGGCCGTGCATGCAGCAACTTTTGATCAGGGGAACATACCGGTTTCCATCGCTGGCCGATTTACGCTCATTTATTCGCGTGCGATGGTCGTCGATGTCCGAGACGGCGGGGGTGAGCATATCTTGCTCATTTATGCGTCCGACCAGGAGATCGGCAGTTTGGGTTTGTCGCTGGTCGACCTGGAAATCGGTCGGGAATCGCTGCGGCCGGCCGTGCGCCTGCAGCGCCTGCGTGACGAACTCAAGAAGGCGAATCAGCTGTTTCTTGATCGCACGGGCTCGCTGGAGCAACGGCTTGGCGCCATCGAAGGCGCGTTGCGCGAACGCGAGGCCTTGATTGCCGCAATGCATCGAAGTACCTCGTGGCGCCTGACTTCTCCGGTGCGCGGCCTGGGGCAGGTGGCAAGGACAGGCAAGCACAAGGTCAAGGCAATGGCACGGGCTGCATACCGCCGCGCGCCGATGCCGAAGGCCTGGAAGCAAGCTTTGAAGCGCACGCTCGTGGGGGGCGAGGCAGCAACGCCGGCCGGCGCCGCATCGGCCGCGCCGCAGAACATGCCTGCGGTGGTTCCGCACTTTGTGCCGCCCTTGCGGGGCGCCAAGGACCGTGCGGACGTCTTCATCTGGGGCGGCGCCGACTGGCCTTGCCTGGCGGTCCGCGCGCAACAGATTGCCCGCGGCTTGGCAGAATTGGGTCATCGGACCTACTTTTTCTCCAGTCGATTCATCGAGGATGACCGGCCCGGTTTTCAACTTGAGGCGGTTTCGCCGGATGGCCTGTTGAATGTGGTCCATCTGCACGTGGCGAACCCGCAGTCGATTCACGATCCGTCGATTGACGCCGCAATGATGGAGCGCCTGAAAACCAGTCTGGCGATGTTTGTGGACGAGTCGGCCCCGACATCCGTCATTTCATTGTTGCAGCACCCGTTTTGGCTGGCTTGCGCGGATCAGGTGCCCAACCGACGTTTGGCGTATGACACGATGGTCGACCCCGGGGATCTCAGCCTGGCCGGGCTTGAAGGCGACCCGGGCCTGATTCTGTCTGCCGACGATAGCCAGCTGGATGCGCAGGACCGGGCGCGCGCCATTGTCCAACAGCTGGACCAGGAGGTGCCGCCACTGGTCAGCGTGGTGCTGGTCACCTACAACAAGTTGGAGCTGACTCACGCGTGTTTGCACAGCCTGGAAAAGAATACGCACTACAAGAACGTTGAAATCATCGTCGTCGACAATGATTCGCGCGATGCCACGCCCGAGTACCTGAAGGAATGGGCGCGTCGCGGTGAGAACCGTCGGATCATCCTGAATGCGGACAACCGCGGATTCGCCGCAGGCAACAATCAAGGGCTGAGGATCGCACGAGGGGAATACCTGGTGCTGCTGAACAACGACACCTACGTGACCTCGGGCTGGCTGGGGTCCCTGGTCCGCCACTTGCAGCGCAATGCGAGCATGGGCATCGTCGGTCCCGTGACCAACAACATTGGAAACGAGTCCCGGATCGATATTTCGTACGGTTCGATGGACGAGATGGAAATTGCGGCGCGGCGTTATACCGCCAGCCACATGGGCGAAACGATAACGCTATATACGGCCGCCTTCTTCTGCGTGGCTTTTACGCGGGAAATCTACGAAAAGGTCGGCGAGCTCGACGAAGCCTTCGGTATCGGCATGTTCGAGGACGACGACTATTGCCGCCGCGTACAGCAACTGGGCTACACCGTGGCATGCGCGGAAGACGTATTCATCCACCATCACCATTCCGCATCCTTCAATTTGATGGGCGTGGAACGACGGATGAAGCTATTCAACGAAAACCGCGCGCTGTACGAAAGCAAGTGGGGGCCCTGGGTGCCCCACACGTATCGCCAGGGTGTTGGGCCCGTTCAATAAACCTTTTCGACCAGCAGGCGCTGCAGGTATTTGCCGTAGCCGTTCTTGGCCAAGGGCGCCGCCAAGGCTTCCAATTGCTCGGGGGTGATCCACTTGTTGCGGAATGCGAGCTCTTCGGGGCAGGCGACCTTCAACCCCTGGCGGTTTTCCAGGGTCGAGATGAACTGGCTGGCTTCGAGCAGGGATTCGTGCGTGCCGGTGTCAAGCCAGGCATAGCCACGGCCCATGATTTCCACGCCGAGTTTGCCCTGGTCGAGATAGACGCGGTTCAAGTCGGTGATTTCGAGTTCGCCACGAGCCGAAGGCTTGATCTGCTTGGCGATTTCAATCACGTCCTTGTCGTAGAAATACAAGCCGGTGACCGCGTAGTTGGATTTCGGCTTGGCCGGCTTTTCTTCAAGCGAAAGGACGGTGCCGTTTTCGTCGAATTCCGCCACGCCATACCGCTCGGGGTCGTGTACGTGATAAGCGAATACGCTGGCCCCGTCGGTGCGGGCATGGGCGTTGGCCAGAAGCTGGTGGAAGTCGTGGCCGTAGAAAATGTTGTCGCCCAGCACGAGCGCCGACAGGTCGTTACCGAGGAATTTTTCACCGATCAGGAAGGCCTGGGCCAGGCCATCAGGCGAAGGCTGGACGGCATATTGCAGGTTCAAACCCCATTGCGAACCGTCACCGAGCAGTTGCTGGAAACGGGGCGTATCTTGCGGGGTCGAGATGACCAGGATGTCCCGGATCCCGGAAAGCATCAGCGTGCTCAGCGGGTAGTAGATCATCGGCTTATCGAAAACCGGCAGCAATTGCTTGCTGATCGCGAGGGTGGCGGGATGCAACCGGGTGCCGGAGCCGCCAGCCAGAATAATACCTTTGCGCTTCATGCGGAGAGTTCCAAAGACGAGAGTTGATCCACCGTGCGGTCGACGTGGACCGTCCAATGAGGTAACTGCAGTTTCAGCGGAGTTGTCAGAGCGTTGGTGTTCAGCCTGGAGTTCTTTGGCCGAACCGCCGGGACCGGATATTCTTCGGTCGCAATGGGTTTGATGTTGCCCGCGCCGGTCTTCAGCGTTACTCCATTGCGGCGCGCACGCTCGACCACGTGCGAGGCCAATCCATGCCAGGTGGTCTGTCCCGAGGCCGTCAGATGGTAGATGCCGCTAGCCAGGTTGCCCTGCAACCATCCCGCGATAGCCAACGCCGTGACGTCTGCAATGAGTTCGGCGGAAGTGGGGGCGCCATGCTGATCGGCAACGATGCTCAGGGCGTCCCGTTCCTTGGCAAGGCGCAGGATTGTCTTGATGAAATTGCCGCCATGCGTCGAGAACACCCAGCTGGTGCGCAGTATCAGCGCGTTGCAGCCGCTTTCCTGGATGGCCGATTCGCCCGCCAGTTTGGTGGCGCCGTACACGCTTTGAGGGTTGGTCTGGTCATCGACGTCGTAAGGGGTTGCCTTGGTGCCGTCGAATACATAGTCGGTGGAGTAGTGCACGAGACGCGCACGCTTGTCCTGCGCGTAGCGGGCAAGCAGCGCAACAGCCTCGGCATTGATCCTGCGCGCCGCGTCTTGATGGGTTTCGGCCTTGTCCACCGCGGTGTAGGCCGCGGCATTGACGATGAGGTCGGGCGTCTGGGCATCGAGTAAACGGCCGAGCGCGTCCAGGTCTTCAAGGTCGGCATCCTGGCGGCCGAAGGCATGCACTTCACCCAGTGCAAGCAAGGTTCGCTGCAATTCGTGGCCGACCTGGCCATTTTTGCCTAGGAGCAGGATTTTCATGGCTACCTTCAAATTCGGTTGGAGATTGCGGCGGCCAGCAGCCCCAGATTGCCCAAGGTTGTCTGGCGATAGATGCCGGAACACTTGATGCCGATGACCCGGGGCAGAAGGCTGCGTTGTCGGGCACTGACAAAGCGGTCGTAGATGCGGCGATTGGCGGGAGTCAGCTTGGGCAGCAGGGGGGCCAACGCAATGACGTGCTGGTCGGTCCACGCCTTGAGGTGCCCACGGAACAGCATTCGAATCCGTTGCAGGCGCGCCGCCAGGCCGGCATTGGCCCCGATCAGGTTTGCGCCATGCTGACGATACCGCAGCGAAGGCTGACTGTCATAGTGCACGCGGCCGCCACAGGCGCTGACCACGATGTAGACCCACCAGTCATGCGCAATGACGTTCAGGTCGGCACCCGCTTCCAGAAGCAGGGCCCGCGCCGCATTGTTGATGACCATCGTATTGCCGCCCGCCACGTTCTGCACGAGGGCATTGGCAAAACCTGGTGGCCGCCGGAATAGCGGAGAGTAACCCAGCGTGTGACCGGCTTCGTCGATGAGTTCGGTGCGCGTGCAATACAGCGCCGGGATGTCTTGGGGTATCTGGCGCAACCAGTCGACCGCGCGCTGCAGCTTGTCGGCGTGCCAGATATCGTCCTGGTCAGACATCGCGTAGTAGTCGGCGTTCAGGTCCGGGCTGCAGAGCAAGGACATGAAGTTCGCGACGAAGCCTTTTCGCGGACCTGAGCGGATCGTCAGTTGACCAGGCGCCCAGCGGCGTTGATAGTTTTCCAGCATCTGGGGCGTGCTGTCGACGGAGCCGTCATCTGACGCCCAGACTTCCCAGTGGGTATACGTCTGCGTGGCGAATGAGTCCAATTGCTCTGCCAGGTATGTTTCACCCTGGTACGTGCAAAGGAGGATTGCGATCCGCTGATTCACCGGGTCACCCGTTTGGCTAGTTGTTGGCCTGTTGGCAATGCGAGGCCCGGATGCTTCACGGCGAACGGCACATCAGGTGTCGTTCGCCATGCCGGGCTGATCGCATGTCAGGCGGCGTATTGGGTGTGGATCCACTCGCGATAGGCGCCGCTGGTGATGTTGGCCACCCACTGCGGGTTGGCCAGGTACCAGGCTACGGTCTTGCGAATGCCGGTTTCGAATGTTTCCGCGGGCTTCCAGCCGAGTTCGCGCTCGAGACGCGTGGCGTCAATGGCATAGCGCCTGTCGTGGCCCGGGCGGTCTTTGACGAACGTGATCTGGGTGGTATAGGACTCGCCATCGGCACGCGGGCTCAGTTCGTCGAGCAGCGCGCAAAGCGTGTGGACGACTTCCAGGTTGGCTTTTTCATTCCAGCCCCCGACGTTATAGGTCTCGCCCAGTTTGCCGGCTTCGAGGACGCGGCGGATCGCGCTGCAATGATCCTGGACGTAGAGCCAGTCGCGGATCTGCTGGCCATCGCCATAGATGGGCAATGGCTTGCCTGCCAAGGCATTGTGAATGACCAGGGGGATCAGCTTCTCGGGGAAGTGATAGGGGCCGTAATTGTTCGAGCAGTTGGTCGTCAGGACCGGCAGGCCATAGGTGTGGTGATAGGCCCGTACCAGGTGGTCGCTCGCGGCCTTGCTGGCCGAGTACGGGCTGTTGGGCTCGTAGCGATTCGTTTCCGTGAAGGCAGGGTCTGTCTTGCTCAGCGAGCCATAGACTTCGTCGGTCGACACGTGCAGGAAGCGGAAGGCCGCACGCTCGGCATCCGGCAGCGCCGACCAGTAGGCACGCACGCTTTCGAGCAGATGGAACGTGCCGACGATGTTCGTCTGGATAAATTCGCCGGGACCATGGATGGACCGATCCACATGGGATTCGGCGGCGAAGTTGAGTACCGCACGCGGCTTGTGCTCGGCCAGCAATTGGGTGACGAGATCGGCATCGCCGATATCGCCGTGGACCAGGCGATGGCGCGCGTCATCTTTCAACGAGGAAAGATTGTCGGGGTTGCCGGCGTAGGTCAACTTGTCCAGCGTGATGACCGGCTCATCGCTTTGGGCGAGCCAGTCGAGCACGAAATTCGAACCGATAAAGCCGGCGCCACCGGTGACAATGATACTCATTATAGTTTGGCTCTCGAGCGAAAAGCGCGGCCTGAATCACCGCTCAATAACCCTCCATTATGCCGTAAAGCGCCTGCTGAAACCTTACTGAAATCTAACGAGTGCCAACAAAACATCCCGTTTCAGCTCATTGGCAACGCGTTTTTGGCACCGAAATGTCCCTGTGTTTCAGCGAATTACGGGGACGGCGAGCGGCGTGGCATACGGTGAATATATCGGCGGCTAGTCCTGGCGCGAGTGGCGGCTGCGCCACTGCACATCGCCAACACCTAGATGCTGATTCAGATAGCGCGCGACGACGAACAGCAAGTCGGCAAGTCGATTCAGATATTGGCGCACAGGGGGATTGACGGGGTCCGTGTGCGTCAGGGCGACAACCGCGCGCTCGGCGCGCCGGCAGATCGCGCGGGCCATGTGCGCGTGCGCGGCAGGGGCGGAGCCACCGGGCAATACGAATTCCCGCAGAGGGGCCAAGGCCGAGTTGTAGTGCGCCAGCCTGGCGTCCAGGTGGGCGACCTGACCGTCATCGAGGGCTGTATGGCCCGGGATGCAGAGCTCTGCGCCCATGTCGAACAGATCGTGTTGCACCGTCAGCAGATCTTTCGAGACCTCAGGAGGCAGCGTGTGCGTGAGTACAACGCCGATGGCGCTGTTCAATTCATCCACATCGCCAAGCGCGGCAATGCGTGGCGCGTCCTTGGAAACGCGGCTGCCGTCTCCAAGACCCGTGGTGCCGTCGTCGCCGGTACGGGTAGCAATGACTGATAAGCGGTTGGCCATGGGAACGTCCTGAAGTCGGTGACGAGTCGTGTGGAGAATGCGTCGGCTGGTAAGCACACGGCGTGCGTGACCGCACGATCGCAATCTATCGTCAGAATTGTTGCGCAATTCGGATGGAACTGTTGCGTCGGGGCGGTATCCTAGCACTATGCACGTAGCGAGGTATGGTCAATCCGGTCCCGGATTCTCGCTGTAATCGGAGGATAACGCATGGCTTTCAACCGCAAATACGCAATGCCCATGGCCGTCGCCACCGCGATGGCCGTCGTGTCGCTGGCCACGCCGCTGGCGTTCGCCCAGCAGGCCGACGCCAGTGGCGAGGTGCGGCGCGTGGACCCGGCTGCGGGCAAGGTCACCATCAAGCACGACGCCATCAAGGCGCTGGACCTGCCGGCAATGACACTGGTGTACGACGCTGATCCGGCACTGCTGGCCAAGATCAAGGCGGGCGACAAGGTGCGCTTCACGGCCGAACGCAAGGACGGCAAGTACGTGGTGACCGCTATCACCAACTAAGTAAGCGGCGCTGCGCAGCCGTCGGGCCGCGTACGCCTGCACCGTTTCAACAATAGAGAAAGGCCCGCCGCAATCGCTTGCGGCGGGCCTTTTTGTTGGCGACCGTGGCAGTGCTTACAGCACGTAGCGGGCCAGGTCCTGGCTGCTGGCGGCTTCGGCCAGTTGCGCATTGACGTAGGCGGCATCGATCTTGACCGTCTTGTCGCTGCTGGAGGTGGCGTCGAACGACAGTTCGTCGAGCAGCTTTTCCATCACCGTGTACAGGCGGCGGGCGCCGATGTTTTCGGTGGTTTCGTTGACGTCGTAGGCCAGCTCGGCCAGGCGGCGCACGCCTTCTTCGGTGAATTCCAGCTGCACGTCTTCGGTGGCCATCAGCGCCGTGTACTGCTTGGTCAACGAGGCATCGGTGTCGGACAGGATGCGCACGAAGTCTTCGGCGGTCAGGGATTCGAGTTCGACTCGGATCGGGAAACGGCCCTGCAGTTCAGGGATCAAGTCCGACGGACGGGCCAGGTGGAAGGCGCCCGACGCGATGAACAGGATATGGTCGGTGCGGACCATGCCGTAGCGCGTGTTGACGGTGGTGCCTTCAACCAGCGGCAGCAGGTCGCGCTGCACGCCCTGGCGCGAGACGTCGGCGCCGCCGCTTTCCTGGCGGGCCGCGATCTTGTCGATTTCGTCCAGGAAGACGATGCCGTTCTGTTCAACATTGTTGATGGCGGCGGTGCGCAGGTCTTCTTCGTTGACGCGCTTGGCGGCTTCTTCGTCGACGATGAGCTTGAAGGCTTCGCGCACCTTCATTTTCTTGGACTTCTTCTTGTCGCGGGCCATGCCGGCGAACATGCCGCGCAGCTGCTCGGCCATTTCTTCCATGCCGGGGGGCGTCATGACGTCCATCTGCGGCGCGGCCTGGGCGACTTCGATCTCGATTTCGAGGTCGTCGATCTTGCCCTCGCGCAGGCGCTTGCGGAAGGTCTGGCGGGCGCTGTTGTCTTCGCCGCGCTCGGGTTCGCCGGAGGCGCCGCGCGGGGGCGGCACCAGGGCGTCGAGGATGCGGTCTTCGGCGGCGTCTTCAGCCTGGGTGCGCACGCGGCGCATTTCCAGTTCGCGCGTCTGCTTGATCGAGTATTCGGTCAGGTCGCGGATGATGGTGTCGACGTCGCGGCCCACGTAGCCCACTTCAGTGAACTTGGTGGCTTCGATCTTGATGAACGGCGCGTTGGCCAGCTTGGCCAGGCGGCGGGCGATCTCGGTCTTGCCCACGCCCGTGGGGCCGATCATGAGGATGTTCTTGGGGTGGATTTCGTGGCGCAGGGGCTCGGCGACCTGCTGGCGGCGCCAGCGATTGCGCAGGGCGACCGCCACGGCGCGCTTGGCGCGGTTCTGGCCGACGATGTATTTGTCGAGTTCGGAGACGATCTCTCCGGGCGTCATGTTGGATGCGGACATGAGGGCGAATCCTTGGAAAGCTAGGGCTGGCTGGGGGACGCGCGCCGCGGCGCAGAAAGCTGCGCCGCGCGGCGGGCGTCAGTCGCCCAGCGTTTCGATGACGTGGTTCTGGTTGGTGTAGATGCAGAGGTCGCCAGCGATCTCGAGAGACTGTTTGACGATGGTCTCGGGCGGCAGTTCCGTGTTGCGCAGCAGGCCCAGGGCGGCTGCCTGGGCGTAGGCGCCGCCGGAGCCGATGGCGGCCAGGCCGTGTTCGGGTTCGAGGACGTCGCCGTTGCCGGTGAGCACCAGCGTGTGTTCGGCGTCGGCCACGATCAGCATGGCTTCGAGCCGGCGCAGGACGCGGTCGGTACGCCAGTCGCGGGTGAGTTCGACGGCGGCGCGCATCAGGTTGCCCTGGTGTTTTTCGAGCTTGGCCTCGAAGCGTTCCTGCAGCGTGAACGCATCGGCGGTGGCGCCGGCGAAACCGGCCAGGATCTTGTCGTGGTACAGGCGGCGGATCTTGCGCGCCGTGCCTTTGATGACGATGTTGCCCAGGGTGACCTGGCCATCGCCGCCCAGTGCGACGCGGTTACCGCGACGCACGCACACGATGGTGGTGGCGTGAAATTGTTCCATGCGTTCCTTCCTTTGAAACGACTAGCTGGGGGCGATCCAAGGGAAATCAAGGCTTTCCGGGGCGCCAATAAAAAAGGCCATGCTGGGGGCAGCATAGCCTTTCAGGGTGAAGCCGGAAAACGGGACGGATCAGTCGCCGTACAGCTTCTGGCGCATTTCGCGGCGCTCTTGGGCTTCGAGCGACAGCGTGGCGGTGGGGCGAGCCAACAGGCGCGGAACGCCGATGGGTTCGCCCGTTTCTTCACACCAGCCATATTCGCCGCTGTCGATGCGGGCGATGGACTGTTGCACCTTTTTCAGCAGCTTGCGTTCGCGGTCGCGGGTACGCAGCTCAAGGGCGTGTTCTTCCTCGATGGTGGCGCGGTCGGCGGGATCGGGCACGAACTGCGTTTCGCGCAGGTGCTCGGTGGTTTCGCCGGCGTTGGCCAGGATGTCTTGTTCGAGTTGTTTGAGCCGTTCCTTGAAGAATGCCAGTTGGCGTTCGTTCATATAGTCGGACTCGGGCATGGCCAGCAATTCCTTCTCGCTGGGCAGATCAATCGCCGTATCGCTCGTCGACTTGCTTGATTTTTTGGTTGCTGCCTTGGTAGCCATGAAAACACTCCACTATGAATCGATCCTGGCGCGGGCGGTTCTTCCCGGTCCGTGTGCTTGCTGCCTACGCTATCCGTACCTCACAGTACTGCCTTCGTCGCATCGAGTCACGTATCCAAAAAGGGGATCACCCCGCCAGGCACTGCTCCAAGCCCCGGGTGAAAATCTCCTGGGGCAGCTTGCGTCCGATGAAGACCATCTTGGTGGACGGTTTTTCGGCCGCGGTCCACGGTTTGCCGGGTTCGGCGCCCATCATCATGTGCACACCCTGGAACAACATGCGGCGGTTGATGCCCTTCATGTACAGGATGCCCTTGTAGCGCAGCAGGTCGGGACCATAGACCTGCACCACACCGCCCAGGAATTCCTCAAGGCGCGCGGGATCGAACGGCTTGTTGGAACGGAACACGAACGCGCCGATTTCGTCGTCGTGCTTGTGGTGGTGGTGATGATGCGCGTGATTGCAATGCGCCCCGCAGTCGCCTTCGTGATCATGGTCGTGGCCGTGATCGTGCCCATGGTCGTGCCCGTGGGCATGGCTGTGGGCGGCGTCGGGGTGCTCATCGGCCAGGAATTCCGGGTCGATGTCGAGAATGGAGTTCAGGTTGAAGCCGCTGATGTCGATGATGGACTTCAGGTCGGCGTCGCCGAAGTTGACCGCGGTGATGGGCGCGCGCGGGTTCATGTGCACCAGGCGGTTGCGCAGCGCTTCGTAGTCGACTTCGTTGACCAGGTCTTTCTTGGAAATCAGGATGCGGTCCGCGAAGCCCACTTGCTTCTGGGCTTCGGGCTGCTCGTCCAGCGTGACCATGCCGTGCTTGGCGTCGACCACCGTGACCACCGCGTCCAGGCGGTAGTACTCGGCGATGTCGTCGTCCATGAAGAACGTCTGGCACACCGGGCCGGGGTTGGCCATGCCGGTGGTTTCCAGGATGACGCGTTCGAAATTCAGGGTGCCGGCTTCGCGCTTGGCGCGCAGCTCGGACAGGGTGCGCATCAGGTCGCCGCGCACCGTGCAGCAGACGCAGCCGTTGGACAGTTCGATGATTTCTTCATCGCTGTCTTGCACCAGCAGGTCGTTGTCGATGCTTTCCGGTCCGAACTCGTTTTCGATGACCGCAACGCGGCGGCCGTGGAACTCGGTCAGGATACGTTTGAGCAGGGTGGTCTTGCCCGCACCGAGAAAGCCGGTGAGGATGGTGACGGGAACCATTTTGTCCAAACTGCGCGGGGTGTTCATGGCGAAGCTGCTTGCGTGAAGTAAGGCGGCGAAGAGTCGCTGCCACAGGCTGCGAGGGCCGCCTAGAGCGGCCGGACGCAGGATTACAGCACAGTCGGGGGCAGGGGGCAAACCCCGGGCCAACCCGGGGGCCGTAGCCGCCCAGTTCGCGGCTGTACGCCGTCAAGTATCGGGCGATATCCCTATTTTGGGGCAATTTTCCGGATTTCAAGGTCCGGATCCGGCGGGCGGCCGGGGCCGAGGGGTACGCGCCTGCCGCTGGGCAGGGGCGTAACGGCGCCTCAGTGGTGATGGTGGTGGTGGCCGGCGTCGGCGGGCTGCTTCTGCTGGCACTGGGGGCACAGTGCCCGGATCTCGGTTTCGTGGGTAGCCAGGGCGTAGCCGGTCTGGGCGACGCGTTCGGCCAGCTGGCGGCTCATGGCGGGGTCGGAGACTTCGGCCACCGCGCCGCAGCCGGTACAGACCACCAGCAGGTCATGCGGTGCGCCGCCGGCATCGTGGCAGGCGCTCCAGGCGTTGACGGCATCCAGCCGGTGGATCAGGCCTTCGTCCATCAGGAAGTCCAGGGCGCGGTACACCGTGGGGGGCGCCGCGCCGGGATGGACTTCACGCATGGCGTCCAGCAGTTCGTAGGCCTTCAGGCTGCGGCCGTGGCGCAGCAGCAGTTCCAGGACCTTGCGGCGGATGGGGGTCAAGCGGCGGCCGCGTTGTTCGCACAACGTCTCGGCGACGCTGAGCTGGGCGCCTACGGTGTCGCTGCGGGGGGAACGGGGCGGAGCGGGCATGGCGGGCTTCATCTGAATTAGGGACGCGCGCGACGCGCGCGAGATGCCAGGAAGGTAGCAGAAAACACTCTGATGCGGGCGAAAGGCCCCCTTTCAAGCCTTTTTGGTTATGATATAACATAATAAATCTGTTTCGTAGCCTGTCGTTTCCATGTCTCACTTTTCGCTCTTGCCCCCGCGGCCCGGCGCCGCGCCAGGGCCGGGCGCCTCCCACCGTTCCAGCTTCCTGGCCTCTGCCTGGCGTCGCATGGCCTACGCGCTGGCCGCGGCCGTCGCGCTGTGGGCGCTGACCGGCTGGGCCATGGACTGGTGGCCCCGATGAATGCGGCACCGGTCGCCATCGAGCTGCGGGACGCTTCCTTCGGCTGGCACGGGCATGCGGCGTTGCGCGGCGTGTCGGGCCGCTTCGAGCCGGGCGCGATGACTGCCGTGGTGGGGCCGAACGGGGCCGGCAAGTCGACGCTGATCAAAGGCATCATGGGGGTGCTGCGGCCATTGTCGGGCAGCGTCACCGTGGGCGGGGCCGGTCGGTCGGAACTGGCCTGGCTGCCCCAGGCCGCCGAACTGGACCGTTCGTTTCCGGTGTCGGTGCTGGACCTGGTGGCGATGGGCGCATGGCGCCGGGTTGGCGCCTGGCGGCGCTACGGGGCCGAGGAAATCGATCGCTGCCTGCACGCGCTGGAGACCGTAGGCCTGGCCGGCATGGCGGGACGTGGGGTGGACACGCTGTCCGGCGGACAGATGCAGCGCACGCTGTTTGCGCGGATGCTGGTGCAGGATGCGCCGGTGCTGCTGCTGGACGAGCCCTTCGCCGCCGTGGACAGCCACACCGCCGATGACCTGATGGCGCTGCTTTGCGGCCTGCATGGCCAGGGGCGGACCGTCATCACCGTGCTGCATGACCTGGACATGGTGCGCGACTATTTTCCGCAATGCCTGCTGTTGTCCGGTTCGGTGGTGGCCTGGGGTGATACCGAATCAGCCCTGTGCGACGAGAACCTGAAGACGGCGCGCCAATGGCACGCGGGAGCGTTCGCATGAGCGCGCTGCAATGGGTCGTGTCACCCTTCCTTGACTACGGTTTCATGCGCCGCGCACTGGCCGGCGCTTGCGCCTTGTCGTTGGGTGCGGCGCCGCTGGGGGTGTTCCTGGTCTTGCGCCGCATGAGCCTGATGGGCGACGCGATGTCGCACGCCATCTTGCCGGGCGTGGCGGCGGGCTTCCTGCTGTCCGGCCTGTCGCTGGGCGCGATGATGCTGGGCGGCGTCGCGACCGGCCTGGCCGTGGCCTTGCTGGCCGGACTGGTGGCGCGGCTGACGCCGCTGCGCGAAGACGCCAGTTTCGCCGCCTTCTATTTGATCTCGCTGGGCCTGGGGGTGCTGCTGGTGTCGCTGCGCGGCTCCAACATGGATCTGCTGCACGTGCTGTTCGGCACGGTGCTGGGCCTGGATGATGCGGCGCTGCTGCTGGTGACGGCCACGGCCAGCGTCACGCTGGTGGTCCTGGCGGCGCTGTATCGGATGCTGGTGGCGGAATGCCTGGACCCGGGCTTCCTGCGTGCCAGCGGCGGACGCGGCGGCTGGGTGCACATGGGCTTCCTGGTGCTGGTGGTGGTGAACCTGGTGGCGGGCTTCCAGGTGCTGGGCACCTTGATGGTGGTCGGCATCATGATGCTGCCGGCCGCCGCGGCCCGTTTCTGGCTGCGCTCGGCGGCCGGCCAGATTCCCTTGGCCGCCGGCATCGGCGTGACCGCATCGGTCGCCGGCCTGTTGGTCTCGTATCACTTCAATGTGCCGGCTTCGCCCGCCATCATCCTGGCGGCCGGCGTCTGTTACCTGTTTTCCATCGTTTGCGGCCCGCTGGGCGGGCTGCTGCGGGCGCCGCGCAGACCGCGCCGGGCCTGATCCCTCAAGGAGATTCGCTATGACTTCCCTATCGCTGGCGCTGTCGCGCCGCCGCGCCTTGCTGGCTGCCGCCGGCTTGTGGCTGTCCGCGACCTTCGGCGTGGCGCATGCCGCCCAGCCGTTGCAGGCCGTGGCCAGCTTTTCCATCCTGGGCGACATCGTGCGCGAAGTCGGCGGCGATGACGTGCAACTGACGACCCTGGTGGGACCGGACGGCGACGCCCATGAATACGAGCCCACCCCCGCGGACGCCAAGAAGCTGGCCGCCGCCAAGGTGCTGTTCGTGAACGGGCTGGACTTCGAGGCCTGGCTGCCCAGGTTGGTCAAGGCATCTGGCTTCTCGGGCCAGACGGTGGTGGCGTCCAAGGGCGTTACCGCGCGCAAGTTCGCCGGCCACGGCCACGATCACGGCGACAAGGACCACGATCATGACCACGCGCCCGCCCACGCCCATGGCGAAGCGGACCACGGCCACAGCCATGGCGACAACGACCCGCACGCCTGGCAGAACCTGGCCAACGGCGTGATCTACGCGCGCAACGTCGCCGACGGCCTGGCCGCCGCGGACCCGGGTCATGCCGACGCCTACCGCAAGCGCGCCGACGCCTACATTGCCCGCATCCAGGCCGCCGACGCGTCGGTGCGCAAGACCTTTGCGGCGATTCCCGCGGAACGCCGCAAGGTGGTGACCTCGCATGATGCGTTCGGCTATTTCGGTGATGCCTACGGGGTGCAGTTCATTTCGGCGGTGGGCGTGTCCACCGCCGCCGAGCCGGCGGCGGGCGATGTGGCGCGCATCATCGAACAGGTCAAGCGCGAGAAGGTGCCGGCGGTGTTCGTCGAGAACATCACCAGCCCGCGCCTGGTGCAGCAGATTGCGCGCGAAACCGGCGCCAAGGTGGGTGGTACGCTTTATTCCGATGCGCTGTCCAAGCCTGGACAACCCGGCGCCACCTACCTGGAAATGTTTGAATGGAACGTACGTCAGCTCGCCGCGGCCTTGCAGCCCTGATCGCCGTGACGGGCGCACTGGCGGCCAGCGCCGCCAGTGCGCACCCGCATATGTGGATCGACGCCCGCGCGGTGGTCGACCTGGATGAGCAGCACCGGATCACCGCCGTGCGGCAGGTCTGGCTGTTCGACGAGATGTTCGGCGCCTACGCCACGCAGGGGCTCAAGAAAGGCAAGGGCGGCACGCTTGCCGACGACACCTTGAAGGGTATGGCACAAGACTGGATGAAGGCGCTGGGCGAGCCGGTGTCGCACTATTTCACGCGGGTCACGGTGGCGGGCAAGACCATGGCGTTTGCCGCGCCGCGAGATGCCCGCGTGACGTGGAACCCCAAGGCGGGCCGATTGGCGCTGGCGTTCACGTTGCCGTTGGCCGAGCCGGCAACGCTGGATGCCACGGGTGCCCAGGTGGACATCTACGACCCAACTTATTTCGTGGCCTACGCCTTTGATGAAAAGGGCGCTGTCACGCTGGGTGGTCCCGGCGCGGCAGCCTGCAAGCCGGCCTACCGCAAGCCGAAGGAACTGGATTGGAACACCATGCAGCAGCTGGCCGCGATCCCGGCCGATCCGGACGCGTTGCCGGAAGAGCTTTTCGCCATCACCAAGGGGCTGACGCACCGCATCGAGGTGCAATGCGCCTGACGGCGTGCCGTCCGGCGGCAGCCGCCTTCGCGTGGCTGCTGGCGCTGGCCGCCATGGCCTGGACGGGGACGGCGGACGCGCAAGGCGCGCATCCGTTCGGCGTGCCGGAAAGCGGCGCAGGCATGGGCGGGCCAAGTTGGCTGGCGAGCTTTTTCGGCCAGGTGTCGGTATGGCAGAGCCATTTCTATCGCCAGCTGACGGCGGCGGTGCGGGCCTGGCAGGCCGACGGCGGCGCGGCCTGGATGCTGATCGGCCTGTCGTTCGCCTACGGCGTGTTTCACGCGCTGGGACCGGGGCACGGCAAGGCGGTCATCTCTTCTTATGTGTTGGCCAACCGGCAGACCGCGCGTAACGGCGCCTTGCTGGCGCTGGCGTCGTCACTGGTGCAGGCGCTGGTGGCGATTGCGATGGTGGCGGTGTTGGCGCTGGTGTTCAACGCCACGGCAGCGACCATGAACCAGGCGACCCGCTGGCTGGAGCTGGCGTCGTATGCATTGGTGACGCTGTTGGGTGTGTGGCTGGTGTGGGTCAAGGCGCTGCGGCCATTGCTGCGCCGGCGGCCTGTTGCGGCGCAGCCGGCCAACCGTGGCGTTGATGGGCCAAGACCGTCTGCGGTAGCCGGGTCGGGCCATACCTTGAAAGGGGCTGCGGCGTTGCGGGCCATCTCGGTGCAGGCCGCGCCCGTGCGGCAAAGCCCTGCGGCAGCCGCGTTGCCGAGCGCGTTGCACGACCCTGCCCATCATCATCACGACGATTGCGGTTGCGGCCACGCCCATGTGCCGCCGCCGGAGCAGGTGGCCGGGCCGCTGAATTGGCGGCGCGCCTGGTCGGCGATCCTGGCGGTGGGGTTGCGGCCGTGCAGCGGTGCGTTGATCGTGCTGGTGTTCGCGTTGTCGCAGGGATTTTTCTTGGCGGGCGTGGCGTCGGCATTGGCGATGGGCCTGGGCACGGGCCTGACGGTCGCGGCGTTGGCTTGCCTGGCGGTGGCTGCGGGCGGTGCGGCGACGGCCCTGGGCGGCCGGCTGTCCAGCGTCGGGGCGGCGCGGTTGCGCTATGGCGTGGAGGCCTTGGCCGCATTGGCCGTCTTGGCGTTGGGTGTACTGCTTTTGGGCGGGATGCTGGCCGGCGGCGGCTGAACGGCCAGCGTCAGGATTTGCGGCCGGCGCGCGGATGCGCCTGGTCGTAGGCGCGGGCCAGGTGCTGGAAGTCGAGCCGGGTGTAGATCTGGGTGGTGGAAATGTTGGCGTGGCCCAGCATTTCCTGCACGGCGCGCAGGTCCTGGGCGGACTGCAGCACGTGGCTGGCGAAGCTGTGGCGCAGCACGTGCGGATGCACATGGGTGGGCAGGCCGGCGGCCTGCGCGATCTGCGCCAGTTGCAGCTGCACTACGCGTGGCGAGATGCGTCGTCCGCGCGTGCCCAGGAACAGGGCGGCCGCATCTTCGGGTTGCGCGGCGGGCGGGGCCAACTGTGGGCGGACTTCGATCCAGCGGCGCAATGCGGCCAGGGCCGCCTGGCCTATCGGCACCGAACGGCGCTTGCCGCCCTTGCCCAGCACGATGACTTCGGCGTCGTCCAGGTTGAGCCAGCCGCGCGATTCATAGTGGGCCGAGCGTTCGTAGCGCAGGTCCAGCCCCACCAGTTCAGACAGGCGCAGCCCGCTGGAATACAGCAATTCGAACATGGCCTGGTCGCGCAAGGCGGCCGGCTCGGTGGCGACCTGCGCCTGTGGGCGATCGAGCAGGGCCTGGGTCTGTTCGACCGACAGGGCCTTGGGCAGGCCGCGCGGCGCCTTGGGGGCGCGTACGCCGGCGACGGGATTGCCGGCCAGGCCGACGACCGGCGCCCACCATTGATAGAAGCCACGCCATGCCGCCAACGTGCGCGCCAGGCTGCGCGGGCCGCGGCCCTGCGCGTGCAGCCGCGCCACGAACTGGCGGATATGACCGTTGCCCAGGGTGTCCAGCGGCAGCTTGGCGCGTTCGGCCAGGTCACGCAGGAAGTGCAGTTCGCGCCGGTAGCCTGCGAGCGTGTGCGGGGAATAGCGGCGGTTGGCTTCCAGATGGCGCAGCCAGGCGGCCATCGGGTCGGGCAGGGGAGCGTCCGGTGCTTGCGGTGCCTGCATGGGAGCCCCCGCCGTCATGGGGTCAGGCCTTGGGGGCGGCCGGGTTCAGCCGGTGCAGCGCGGCCGAGGCCAGTTGGCCGATGGATTCGAGGAACGCGGTGCCCATGTCGGGCGTGAAGCGTTCGGCGTCGTCCGAGCCCAGCACCAGCAGGCCGACGCTGGCGCCATCGGCTTGCAGGCGCAGCGGCACCAGTGCCAGCGACTTGGGCTTGGCGTCGAGCCAGCCGGCGGCTTCGAAGGCGGTGTCGGTGCCGCAATATGGGGTTTTCAGGCTGTCGGCGAAGGTGCGCACGTCTTGCGTGACGGGTTCGCCGTAGCCGGTTTCGGGCAGTTCGGGCAGGTTCCACAGGCGCAGCGCCACATGGTTGATGTCGAACTGCTCGGCCAGGCCCAGGGCGATTTCGCCGGGCACGAGCTGAGGATCGTTTTCCGACAGCAGGCGGCAGCACCATTTGGCGACATGGCCGCCGATGGTTTCATTGGCGGTGGCGTTGCGCACCAGTTCGTTCAGGCGCCATTCGAGTTCGCGGTTGCGTTCGCGCAGCGTGAGGATCTGGCGTTCGCCCAGCGAGATGGCGCGCGAACCATGCGGATGCGGCACTTGCAGGGTCGCGAAGACGTCGGCGTGCTGGTCGAAGAAGCCGGGGTGTTCCTGCAGGAAGGTGGCGATGTCCTGGGCGGTGAAAGCGGTATCGGTCATGGGTTATCGGTTCAGCGCCATGGAAAAGACGAGCTTGTCGATGTCGACCTGCCCCGTGAAGACGGATTCGGCCGGGCCGGTCATGCGCAATTGGCCGTCGGTCCAGGCGATGGTCAGCACGCCGCCGCGCGTTTGCACGCGCACCGGGGAATCGAGCAGGCCGCGGCGGATGCCGGCCGCGACGGCGGCGCAGGCGCCGGTGCCGCAAGCCAGGGTTTCGCCGGCGCCGCGTTCGTGCACGCGCAGCCGGATGTTGTGGCGATCGACGATCTGCATGAAGCCGGCGTTGACCCGGCGCGCAAAGCGCGGGTGGGTCTCGACCAGGGGGCCGACGATGGCGACGGGGGCGGTGTCGACGTTGTCGACCACCTGCACCGCGTGCGGGTTGGAAATGGCCACGGCGGACAGGGTGACGCTGCGCGGCAGGCCGGCGGGCGTGTCCAGCGGCAGTTCCCAGAGGGTGTCCTGGCCTTCGGCACGCGAGGCCAGGCCGGTGGTATCAAAAGGCAGGGCGGCCGGATCGAAGCGGGTGCTGCCCATGTCGACGGTGACTTGTTCGTCGTCGCCTTCGTCCAGGACCAGGATGCCGGTGGCGATCTCGGCGCGCAGCGGATTGCGGTCGGACAGGCCTTGTTCGTGCACGAAGCGCACGAAGCAGCGCGCGCCGTTGCCGCAGTGTTCGACTTCGCTGCCGTCGGAATTGAAGATGCGGTAGCGGAAATCGGCGTCGGGGCGGGTGGCGCGTTCGACCAGCAGGATCTGGTCGGCGCCGATGCCGAAGTGCCGGTCGCCCAGTGCGCGGGCGCGTTCGGGCGTCATGTCGATGACTTGGCGAACGCCGTCGAGCACGACGAAGTCGTTGCCCGCGCCATGCATTTTGGTGAAGTTCCAGTTCATGGGGGGATTATCGCCCATTCTGGCGCGCGAAACCGTAGGCGCCGCCGCAGGGAAGTATCCCGCGGCAGGCGCGGCGGCCTCAGTAGATCTTGGCTTCGCCCGGCGGCCGGGTCTTGAAGCGGCGGTGGACCCAGTAGTACTGGCTGGGGCAGCGGCGCACCCAGGCCTCGAGTTCGCGGTTCAGGCGGGCGGTGGCTTCCTCGAGCGAGTCCTCGCCCGGGAAGTTCTCCAGCGGCGGCAGGACTTCGGCGTGGTAACGGCCGGTTTCGGGATTCCAGAAATCCAGGATGGGCAGCACGGCGGCGTCCCATTTCTTGGCCAATTGGGCGGTGGCCAGCAAGGTGGCGGCCTGCACGCCGAAGAACGGCGCGAACACGGCGCCCTGGCGGCCGAAGTCCATGTCGGGCAGGTAGTAGACAGGGCGCGGCGCACGCAGGTGGCGGATCAGGTCGCGTACGCCGTCCTTGCGGCTGACCAGGAACACTTCGTTGAAGCGGGCCCGGCCGGCAGCCACGACCGCATCGATGTGCGGGTCGCTTTGCGGGGTGTACATGGTGGCCGCGCTGGGCACTTCCATGGTGAGCCGGGTGGCGGCGGCATCCAGGCCGATGAAGTGCGGCGCCAGCAGGATGACGCTGCGGCCCTGGGCGGTGAGTTCGTTGATGCGCTCGGCGCCGCTCTGCGTGACCATGTCCTTGATGGCCTCGGGCGTGCCGTACCAGAGCACGCCGCGGTCGACGATGGATTGCGCCAGGGCGCGGAAATGTTCGCGTACCCAGCGTTCGCGGACGGCCTCGGGCTGGTCGGGAAAGCACAGTTCGAGGTTGCGGCGCACGATGCGGGTGCGCGATTTGGCCAGGCGCATGGCCAGCCAGCCGAGCGTGGCACCGATGCGTTGCCGCGTGGCGGGCCGCATGCGGCCAAACCACTTCAGCAGGGAAACCAGCGTGCGCGTTTTTGATTCGTTCATGGGCAAAATAGGGGCATAAGACCAGGGCGGAGCAGGGGCGCGGGCCGGGCGTCAGCCGGGCTCGGCCGCGGCGCCGTCGGCAGGCGCGGGCGGCGCGCCGCGCGGGGTCTTATAGCGGTTGTAGCTCCAGAGATATTGTCGCGGGCAGCGGCGGATCAGCGTTTCCATGGCGGCGTTCAGCAGCGCGGCCTGGGCCTGGGGGTCGGCGGGCAGCGGTTCCGGCACGCGGACATAGTGGATGCGCCAGCCGCGGCCGCCGGGCAGCCGTTCGCCGGCGGTCAGGATGATCGGCACACCGGTCTGGCCGGCCAGCTTGCCCGGCAGCGTCATTGTGTAGGCCATGCGCCCGAAGAACGGGGCCCAGACGCCGTCGCCGACGCCGGGGGCCTGGTCGGGCAGCATGCCGACCGATTCACCGCGGCGCAGGGCGCGCACGAATTCGCGCACGCCCTGCATGGTGGCCGGTACGGCATTGACCGCCGAGCTGTTGCGCGCGGTTTCCAGCAGCGGCGCCAGGATGTCCTTGCGCGGCGGGCGGAACATCACGGTCATGGGCATCTGGCGGGCCAGGTAGCGGGCGGTGATCTCGAAGCAGCCCAGGTGCGGGGTCAGGAACAGGATGCCGCGGTTTTCGGCGCGGGCGGCGTCCACGACGGCGTTGTCGTCCGACACCACCTGGGCCAGGCTTTGCTCATTGCGGAACCAGACCCGGGGCATTTCGAGGATCATGGCGCCGGCTTCGCCCGCCGCCTGGCGGGCAAATGCCGCGCCCGGGTAGCCGGCCTGCGCGGCATTGGCCTGCAGGCGGCGCCGGTACTTGCCCGGGAACGCATAGGCCACGCGGCCGAGCAGGCGCCCCACCGCGTGCGCGACGGGCAGGGGCAGGGAAGCAAACAGGCGAAACAGGGCTAGCAGCATGCGGCAAATGGCTGAGATCGGGCATGGTGATGCCGGTGCTCGGGAGAAAGACCCCACCCGCGGCACAAGCATAAGATCCACATTTTCGCTTAAAATCACTGAGTCGCCGAGTTAACCGACAACTTGCGGGGCGACGGTAGGGGGATAGCGCGTTGCGCGTCTCATGCCAAATCCGCTAAAGCGTCGCGCCCAGATCAGCTATTTCAATGCAGTCCGGGGTGCTACGCGCCTCGTGAACCTATGTTCCGGCCCTGCCGGACACCCAAGGACGCATCTGTGGCCAATAACGACTTTCTCTTCACTTCCGAATCCGTTTCCGAAGGGCACCCCGACAAGGTAGCCGACCAGATTTCCGACGCGATTCTGGACGCCATCTTCACGCAGGACCCCAACGCCCGCGTTGCCGCCGAAACCCTGTGCAACACGGGTCTGGTCGTGCTGGCCGGTGAAATCACCACCACCGCCAACGTCGACTACATCCAGGTCGCGCGCGACACGATCCGCCGCATCGGCTACGACAACACCGAATACGGCATCGACTACAAGGGTTGCGCGGTGCTGGTCGCCTACGACAAGCAGTCGCCGGACATCGCCCAGGGCGTGGACCGCAGCTCGGAAGACTACCTGAACCAGGGCGCGGGCGACCAAGGCCTGATGTTCGGCTACGCCTGCGACGAAACCCCCGACCTGATGCCGGCCCCGATCTGGTACGCGCACCGCCTGGTGCAGCGCCAGAGCGAACTGCGCAAGGACGGCCGCCTGCCGTGGCTGCGCCCGGACGCCAAGTCGCAAGTGACCTTCCGCTACATCGACGGCCGCCCGGCTGAAGTCGACACCGTGGTGCTGTCGACCCAGCACGCGCCCGACGTCACGCAGGAAACCATCCGCGAAGCCGTCATCGAAGACATCATCAAGCCCAGCTTCCCCGAAGGCCTGATCACGCCCCAGACCAAGTTCCTGGTCAACCCGACCGGCCGCTTCGTCATCGGCGGCCCGCAAGGCGATTGCGGCCTGACCGGCCGCAAGATCATCGTCGACACCTACGGCGGCGCATGCCCGCACGGCGGCGGCGCGTTCTCGGGCAAGGATCCGTCCAAGGTCGACCGCTCGGCTGCCTACGCCGCCCGCTACGTGGCCAAGAACATCGTGGCCGCCGGCCTGGCGCGCCAGTGCCAGGTGCAGGTCAGCTACGCCATCGGCGTGGCCGAGCCCATCAACATCACCGTGTACACCGAAGGCACCGGCGTCATCCCCGACGACCAGATCGCCAAGCTGGTGCGCGAGCACTTCGACCTGCGTCCGAAGGGCATCGTGAACATGCTCGACCTGCTGCGCCCGATCTACACCAAGACCGCCGCCTATGGCCACTTTGGCCGTTCCGAGCCGGAATTCTCGTGGGAAGCCACGGACAAGGTCCAGGAACTGAAGAAGGCGCTGTAAGCCGCCCGCTTCCAGCAAAAAAAACGCCCCTGCAATGAACTTGCAGGGGCGTTTTTCTTTGTGGTCGACCGCCGGGGCTACAGTCCCCAGCCGGACAGGTCCGGGGTACGGGGAACGGGCGCCAGCACCCGTTCGATGGCCGCGGCGCAGTCCAGCATGGCGGCGTCGCTGCCCGCGGGGGCGAGCAGCTGCACGGCCAGCGGCATGCCGTCGGCGTCGAAGCCGGCTGGCAGGGCGATGGCCGCGGCGCCCAGGAAGTTGGCCGGGCGCAACAGTTTGCCCAGGCCGGTGTGGCGGACGTCGGCCGCGTCCAGCGGTTGCGCGGCCTGGTCGCAGGCGGGCATCAGCAGGGCGTCCAGCCCCTGCATGGCGGCGGCGAACGCGGTCATGTCGGCCTGGCGGCGTTGCAGGGCCGCTTCGTACTCGGCCTGGGTGATGCGGCCACCGGCGGCGATTCGGGCGCGCACCACGTCCCACAGGGGCTGGGCGGGGTCTTCGGCCAGCGCACCGTAGTAGCGGTAGGCCTCATAGGCGAGCACCAGCGAGTTGTCGTCCGCCATGCGGGCAAACGACAACGTGGCGGGGGGATGCCAGGCTTCGGGCGTGCAGCCGGCCTGGTCCAGGCGTTCCTGGGCGTCGTGCCAGATGCGCAGGCCTTCGTCGGTCAACGGGGCCGGCCAGGCTTGCGGGGCCAATACCGCTATCGACGCACGCCGACGCGCGGCGGGGCGGCGCAGGGCCGTGATGCAGTCGGGCGCCAGCGCCAGCGTCGCGGCATCATCGATGTCCGGACCGGCCAGCAATTGCGTCAACAGGCGTGCGTCCGCCACGCTGCGGGCGATGGGGCCCAGCACATCCAGGGTGTCCGACAGCGGCAGGCAGCCGGCGCGGCTGATGACGCCCGAAGACGGTTTGTAGCCGACCACGCCGTTGAGCGCCGCGGGGGCGCGCACCGAACCGCCCGTGTCGCCGCCCAGCGCCAACGGCGCCAGGCCGGCGCCCACCGCTACGCCGGCGCCACTGGACGAGCCGCCCGGCGCGCGCGCTTCGCGGGCGTCCCAGGGGTTGCGGGCGGTGCCTTGCGTGGGGTTCTGGCCGGACAGGCCGAACGCGAATTCGGTCATGCGGGTCTTGCCCAGGATGGGCATGCCCTGTGCGGCCAGCCCGTGGGCGGCGGCGGATGTCTCGTCGCTGACCACGCCGCGGCGGGTCTGTGACCCTCCGCTGATCGTGGTGCCTGCCCACTGCACGCTGTCTTTCACCGCCACCGGTACGCCGTGCAGGGGGCCCATCGAGATGCCCGCGGCTTGCAGGCGATCGGCGGCGTCAGCCTGGGCCAGCGCGCGTTCGGCGGTGACTTCGCTGTAGGCGGCGAGCTGCGGCGCGCGTTCGATGCGGTCCAGGAAGTGGGTGGTGACCTGCCGCGACGTCAGTTCGCCATCGCGGATGGCACGGGCGAGTTCGCGGGCTTCTCGGAAATGCAGGGCGGTGTCTTGGTCTGGCATGGCTCTCACGAAAATGAAAAAGCCTTCCGGCCCGTCGGGGCCGGAAAGCGGGGCATGGGACGCTGCAAGAGGCGCGTTACTTCAGCGATTGGCCCCGGGTTTCAGGCATGCGGATGAAGGTGATCAGCGTGATGACGGCGCCCGCCAGCACGTAATAGAAGAACCAGCGCTCCATGCCCTTGCTTTGCAGCCAGGTCAGCAGGTAGGGCGTGGTGCCGCCCAGCAGCGCGACGACCAGGTTGTACGGCGCGCCGATGCCGACGGCGCGCACGCTGGTCGGAAACTGCTCGGACATGATGGCCGGGGCGATCGACGTGTACATGGCATACAGCACCAGGCCGAACAGTTCCACGGCCAGGATCGAGCCGAACGACGGGCCCAGCGTGCTCATCAGCGGGTAGAAGAAGATCAGGTAGCCGGCGGCAAAGAAGATCAGCTGCGGCTTGCGGCCGATGCGGTCGGACAGCATGCCGAACACCGGCTGCACCAGCATGAACACGATCAGTGCGATGGTGTTGGCGGCGAACGCGACCTGCGGGTCGGCCTTGACCTGGCGGATGGCGTAGGTAGGCACGTAGGCTACGAAGATGTAGAACGCGAAGGTCGTCAGGATGGAGAAACCGACAATGCGCAGCACTTCGCGCGGGTGGTCACGCAGCAGGGTGCGCAGCGGCTGCTTTTCGACGCCGGCTTTCTTGGCGTGCGAGAACGCTTCGGTTTCCGGGATCGAGCGGCGGATCCACATACCGGCCAGGCCGCCCAGCGCGCCCAAGGCGAACGGAATGCGCCAGCCCCAGGCGGCCATGTCAGCCTTGGTCAGCGTCGACGTCAGGATCCAGCCCACGGCCGAGGCGGCCAGGATGCCCACCGCGGCGCTGAAGAAGACGAAGCTGGAATAGAAACCGCGCTTTTCGGGCGGCGCCATTTCCGCCAGAAAGGTCGTGGCCGAGGCATACTCTCCGCCCAGCGACAGGCCTTGCAGCAAGCGGGCGGCGGTCAGCAGCAGGGGCGCGGCCAGGCCGATGGCGGCGTAGGTGGGGGTGACGGCGATGATGAGCGAACCGCCTGCCATCATCAGGATGGTCAGGCCGAGCGCGGCCTTGCGGCCGTAACGGTCGGAAAAGATACCCAGCACCCAGCCGCCCACCGGCCGCATGAAGAAACCGACGGCGAAGATGCCGAACGTGTACAGCAGGGCGGCGGTTTCATTGCCTTCGGGGAAGAACTGGCTGGAAAAGAAGATGGCGAACGACGCATAGATGGTCCAATCGAACCATTCGACGGCATTGCCTACACTACCGGCCAGAATCGTGCGGGCCCGCGACACGGGCGCGGCGCTTGCCCCCTGCTGGGCGCGCAGGGTTGCGGATGGGGTGCTCATAAGATCCTCGGGTATTTATTTTTGGTCAATTTGACCGTTTAATTTTGTGTTTTTATCAATGCGCGAACGTTAGATTAATGAATATGGTCACGTCAAGTAAGGGTAAGTCCCTAATGCCGGCGCTCGATGACACCGATCTGGCCTGCCTGATTGCCTTGCAGGCGGACCCGCGCGCGTCCTGGCGCGAGCTGGGCGCGGCCACCGGCATCGCCGAGCGCACCGTGGCGCGGCGCATCAAGCGGCTGATGGACGCCGACGCCCTGCGCGTCATCGCCGAGGCCGACCCGCTGGCCACCGGGCGCGGCGTGGTGCTGCATGCCTGGGTGCGCTGCCGGTCGGGCCGCGTGCCGGACGTCGCCGAGGCGCTGGCGCGGTTGGGCATCACCCAGTTGGTGGTGACGCTGGCCGGCACCGCGGACCTGATGGCGGAATTGACGCTGGAAGACGCGGCGGACATGCCCGACGTGGTGACGCGCGTCCTGCCGTCGATTGACGGCGTCGAGCACGTCGAAGCCCGGCTGGTGCTGCGGCCGTTCCGCCGGGCGGGCCAATGGCGCATCCAGGCCGATGCCGGGGCGCCTCAAGACGCGCAGGAGCCGTCGTTGGCGCCGCCGGCGGCACTGACGGACGCCGAGCAACGCATCGTCGCCCATCTGATGCGCGACGGTCGCGCCAGCCTGGCGGAACTGGCCGGACACGCCGACGTCAGCGAGCCCACCGCGCATCGCCTGCTGCAACACCTGGTGGACCGGCGCGCGTTGAGCTTCCGGGTCGAGGTCGAGCCTGCGCTGGTGGGCTTTCCGGTCGAGGCGGTGATTTCGGTGCAGGTGCGGCCGCAGGCGGTCGATGCGCTGGCCGCGCACCTGGCGCTGGATCCGAACACGCGATGCCTGTTCGGCACCAGCGGTGCGTCGCAATTGTTCTGGCACGTGCTGTGCCGTGACAGCCTGCACCTATGGGATGTGGTCACGCGCCGGCTGGGCGAGCTGGACGGCGTGCTGGCCAGCGAAGTGGGCGTGGTGATGCGCGCCTACAAGCGTTGCGGCATCGTACGCGAAGGCGCGCGGCTGGGCGGCGAAAACGCCTGATCGGCCGGCAGGGGAACGCGGGCCGGCTGGCGGGCAGGGCGCCCGAGCCGACCCGAGCCGACACGAACCGACTCGGGCAGACCCGATTCGTCCCGAGCCGGCCCGACTGCGCCCGCGTCGCTACGCGCCCAGGTAGGCGCGGGCCAACGCCCCATCGGCCGCGATCTCCTGCGCCGTGCCCTGCGCCGCCACGCGGCCAGATTCCAGCACGTAGGCGCGGTCGGCCAGGGACAGCGCCAGCGCGGCCATCTGGTCCACCAGCAGGATCGTCATGGATTCGGCGCGCAGCCGGTCCAGCGCTTCGAACAGCTCGTCGATTATCTTGGGCGCCAGTCCCAGCGACGGTTCGTCCAGCAGCAGGATGACGGGCTTGGACATCAGTCCGCGGGCAATGGCCAGCATCTGCTGTTCTCCGCCGGATAACAGGCCGGCACGCTGGTGCAGCCGCTCGCGCAGCCGCGGAAAGCGCGTCAGCATCTCTTCTACCCGCGCATCACGGTCGGCCGGATGCAGGAAGGCGCCTAGCCGAATGTTGTCCAGCACGCTCAGGTCGGGAAACACCTGGCGGCCTTCGGGCACCAGCACCAGTCCGCGCGCCACAATGCGGTCCGCCGTCAGCCCATTGAGTTCCTGGCCTTGCAGGTGCATGCCGCCTTGCGCCGGCCGGTGCAGACCCGCCAGCGTGCGCATCAACGTGGATTTGCCCGCGCCGTTGGCGCCCAGCAACGCCACCATTTCGCCTTCGCGCACCTGCAGGTCGATGCCATGCAGCACGGGGTTGGCGCCGTAGCCGGTGGTCAGGCTGCCTACCCCCAGCACTTCGGGGGCGATGCCGGCACCCGCCGAGGCAGGGCGTGCGGCGGGTGCGCGCCGCGCGGCGTCGTCGCCCAGGTACGCTTGCCGCACTGCGTCGGATTGCTGGATCTGGGTGGGCGTCCCTTGCGCCAGTTCGCGGCCGGCGTCGATGGCGACGATGTGGTCCGACACGCCCATGACCAGCGCCATGTCGTGTTCGACCAGCAGCACGCCTGCGCCGGCCTCGGCGATGCGCCGCAGCAACCCGGCCAGGCGGGCCTTGTCTTCGCGCGACAGGCCGGCCGCGGGTTCATCCATCAGCAGTACGTCGGCGTCCGTGGCGAGCGCGCGCGCAATCTCCACCAGCCGCCTGTCCACGTGTGGCAGGTCGGCGGCGGGCGTGTCGAGCGCACCCTCGTAGCCGCAAAATGCCAGCAGGGCGCGCGCCCGTTCGCGCGCGTCGGCGGCCAGGTAGCGCCGCTGCGCCAGCAGTCCGCCAAGGCGGCCGCGCAACAAGCCCAGCGCCACGTTGTCTTCGACGCTGAGCGTGTCGAACAGCTGCGAGGTCTGGTAGGTACGCGCAATGCCGCTGCGCGCCACGCGGTAGGCGGGCAGCGCAGCCAGGGAATCCTGGCCCAGCGACACCGTGCCGGCGGTTGGCGTGTAGTAGCCGCTGAGCATATTGATGACGGTGGACTTGCCCGCGCCATTGGGTCCGATCAGCGCGGTGACGGCGGCGGGGGCGACGCTGAACGACACATCCTGCACCGCGCGTACGCCGCCGAAGGTCATGGTCAGCCCTGCGGCCCGCAAGGGGCGGCGCGGCCTGCCACTGGCCGTGATGCCTCCTTGGCGAGGCGCCAGCCGCGGCGCCGCGCGGCGCTGCCGCCAACGCCCCAGCAGCCCGGCCGCGCCGTCGGGCGCAGCCCACAGCACCACCAGCAGGAAGGCGCCGAAGAACAGCAGGCGATATTCCTCCAGGCCCGCCAGCACTTCGGGCAGCAGGCCCACCACCAGCGCGCCCAGGAGCGGCCCGGCCAGCGAGCCGGCGCCGCCGATGGTCACCGCCAGCACGAACAGGATGGACTGCATGAAGTTGAAGTTGTGCGGCGTGATCATGCCGGCTTGCGACGCATACAAGCCACCTGCCAGGCCCACCATCGCCGCCGACACCATGAACGCCACCGCCTTGACGACCAGCGGATTGATGCCGATCGATTCGCTGGCGGTCTCGCTGTCCTTGACCGCCCGCATCGCCGCGCCCCAGGCGCCGCGCGCCAGCCGCGCATAGCCCGCCAGCGCGACGAACACGGCAATGATGGCCAGCATGGCCACGCCGCGGTCGCCGCCCAGGCTGCCCAGCGAAGGCTGCACGATGCCCATCAAACCGTTCTGCCCACCGGTCACGTCGCCGCCTTCGATCAGCGCGTGTTCCACGATGAAGCCGAAGGCAATGGTGATCATTGCCAGATAGGGGCCTTTGACGCGCAGCGCCGGCACTGCCAGCAGCAGGCCGAAGGCGCCGGCCACCAGCGCCGCCACCGGCCAGGCCAGCCAGAAGCTCCAGCCCGCCTGCCCGGTCAAGATCGCCACCACGTAGGCGCCAATGGCGTAGAATGCCGCGTGGCCGAACGACATCTGCCCGGTCAGCCCCAGCAGCACGTTCAGGCCGATGCCCGCCAGCGCCAGCAGCGCCACGTTGCCCAGCACGAAGACGTAATAGCCGTTGACGCAGGCGGCCAGCGCCAGGCTGGCAACGGCCAGCAGCGCGTAGCCCGCCAGCGCCAACGGAAAGGATGCAATGCGTTTGTCCATCAGACTTTCCTTGCGGCGGCGCGGCCGAACAGCCCGTCGGGGCGCGCGGCCAGCATCACGATGACCAGCGCGAAGCTGATGATCTGCGTGTACCCGGAACCCAGCGTCACGGTGATCAGCGCTTCGACCACGCCGAACAGCAGCCCCGCCAGCATCACGCCCCAGGCGCTGGTGATGCCGCCCAGGATCGCCACCACGAAGGCTTTCAGGCCGAACAGCGTGCCCATGTCGGCCTGCACGTTGAACAGCGGCGCGACCAGCGCGCCGGCGATGCCCGCGAACAGCGTGGATACTGCAAAAGCCGCCATGATGGCGCGGCGCACGGGGATGCCCATCAGGCGCGCGGCATTGGGGTTCTGCACTACCGCCAGCAGCGCCACGCCCCAGCGGGTGCGGCGCGACAGCGTATGCAACGCGGCGGCCAGCGCCAGCCCGATCAGCGGAATCAGCAATTGCAGCGGATACACGCCCAGGCCCAGCCCGCCGATCTCCAGCGGCGCTTGCGCCAAGGGCGACGGCAGGCTGCGCGGCTCTTTGCCGAAGGTGAACATCACCACGTTGTCGAGCACGATGCCCAGCGCCACCGTGGACATGAGCCAGGCGTTGGAGCCGCGGCTGGCGAATGGCCGCACCGCCAGCCGCTCGACCACCAGGCCGTACAGCGCGCACAGCGCCAGCGCCGGTGGCAGGGCGGCCGCCAGCGGCCAACCCAGCGTCTGCGCGAAGGTGTAGGTCAGCACGGCGCCCAGCATCATCGAGCTGCCCTGCGCGAAATTGACCGTGCCCGACACGGCGTAGGTCAGATAGAAGCCCAGGGCCATCAGCCCGTACATGCTTCCCAGGCCCAGGCCGCTGACGATGGCGGACATCCACAACATGCGTGTCTCCCGTTGGCGATGGTGGCGGTGCGCGCTTACTGCGCGCCAGCGACCGGCAGAATGCGGTTGTCCACGAAGTGGGTCCACACGTAGTCGTTCTCGCGCAGCGCATCGTGCGAGGCCGGCGTGAAAGGCTGCTCGTAGGTCTTGATCAGGCCTTCGTACTTGCCGATCTTGTAGAAGCCCTGGCGCACCGCGTCGCCGTCGGTAGAGCCGGCCTGGGCAATCGCCAGCGCTGCCAGCCGCATGCCGTCGTAGGCGTTGGCCACGCCCACGGCCGGCGTGATGTCCTGCGGGCCCTTGATGTCGGAATACTTGGCCTTGAGCGCCTGCATCACCTTTTCACCGACCGGGCTTTGCTTGCCGAAGAAGCTGTAGGTCTGCACGAAGTGCACGTTCTTGGCATTGGGGCCGGCCAGCTCGGTGAAGCGCCCGCCCGCGGGACCCCAGTGCGACACCACCGGCACCTTCCAGCCCATGCGGTCCAGCGACTTGACGACCTGCGCCGACGGGCCGACGTTGCCTACCAGGAACAGCGTGTCCGCCCCGGCCGCCTTCAGGCGGCTGAGCTGGGGCGTGACGTCCAGGTCGGCGGGCTGGAATTTCTCGACGCCGGCCGGCGCGATCCTGGCGGCGGCCAGCGCCGCGTCCAGGCCCTTTTCGTTCGATTCACCCCAGGGGTTGTTGACCAGGATCATGCCCGGCTTGGCGCTCTGGAACGTCTTTTGCGCGTACTGCACCATGGCGCTGTCGACGATCTCGTCCATGGCCGACACGCGGAAGACAAAGTTGGGATTGCCCTTGTTCTGCGTGATCGCGGTGCCGGCGGCCCACGGGCCCATGAACGGCACTTTCTCCTGGTTCACGATGGGCACGATCGCCATCGATACCGGCGTGTCCAGCCCGCCGAACAGCACGGTGACCTTTTCCTTGTAGATCAGCTCGCGCGCGGCGGCCATGCCCTTGGCCGGGTTGCCTTCGTCGTCGCGCCGCACCAGCACCACCTGGCGTCCGCCCAGCAGGCCGCCGCTGGCGTTGATCTCGTCGATCGCGATGGTCATGCCGCGCGTCAACGCTTCGCCGGCTCGGGCCGATTCGCCCGACAGCGCGGTGATCAGGCCGATCTTGATCGGGTCGGCGGCCAGCGCTGGTTGCGTGGCCAGGCCAGCCGCGAACAGGGCGGCGCTGGCGGTGCGAAGCAGGAAGGAACGGCGGGTCGGGGTCATCGGGCACTCCTGGAAAAGTGGAACGGATCTTGCATGGGTTCAAGTGCTGCTCCGGTTCCCTATGCAAGATCCATGCCACCCGGCTGGCCATGCGCCGTGCCTGTCTCGCAAGGCCTTGTCCCAGGGGGATGTGGACGGTTCATCAGAGAGTTTGTCGCGCCTTAATCCAAATTTTGTTCCCAAAACATCAGGCTTTTTGTTCACAATCACGCATCAGGATTTGCACCAAAATGAATCCATCCCCGCTCTCAAGCACCAATCCGGGGCGCGCCGCGCCCGCGCCCTGGGCCCCTGCGCCGCTCGCCAGCCACGGCCGCTTCCCGTACCAGGCCATTACCGGCCGGGCGGACTACGCCTGGCCCAACGGCGCGCGCCTGGCGGTGTACCTGGGCTTCAATATCGAGCACTTCGCCTTCGGCGAGGGCCTGGGGGCCGAGCTGGGGCCGGCCTCGCCGCATCCCGACGTGCTCAATTTCGCCTGGCGCGAGTACGGCAATCGGGTGGGGGCGTGGCGCTGCCTGGAACTGTTCGACGAATTGGCATTGCCCGCTGGCGTGCTGATCAACACCGCGCTGTATGAACACTGCCCCGAACTCGTCGACGCCTGCCTGGCGCGCGGCGACGAATTGATCGGGCATGGCTACAGCAACGCCCACCGCCAGGGCGGCCTGTCCGAACCCGACGAACGCGCGTTGCTCGAACACTGCCGCGACCGCATTGGCCAGCACGCCGGCCGTGCGCCCGCCGGTTGGCTGTCGCCCTGGATTTCCGAAAGCCACGCCACGCCCGACCTGTTGGCCGAAACCGGTTACCGCTACACCCTGAACTGGTGCCACGACGACCAGCCGGTGCGCATGCGCACCCGCGTCGGCGACCTGTGGGCGATTCCGTATCCGCAGGAACTGAACGACATCCCCATGATCATGGGCCGCAAGATGGACGCCCGCGACTTTGCCGATATGATTCTTGACCAGTTCGAGGAAATGCGGATGCAGGCGCAGCGTCAGCCGCTGGTTATGGGCATTGCGCTGCATCCGTATATCGTGGGCCAGCCCTATCGGCTGCGGCACCTGCGCCGGGCGCTGGCGCCGCTGGCCGCCGCGCGCGACCGCGGCGAGATCTGGTTCGCCACGCCCGGTGACATCTGCCGCCATATGGACAGCCTGACGCCCACGGCCTGACCTCACCCGCTGATCTTCGACCCCTGCGACCTTCTTGCCAATGCCGAGCCCCGCCATGCCTACCCGCAGCCCCGCCAAACCCCGTTCCACGCCGGCCGCCAAGCGCCGCGCGGCTGTCGTCGTGCCCGCCGTCGACGATGCCGCGCCTGACGCCGACCAAGAACGCCGCATCTGCGAGGCCGTCTACGAAAGCGTGATGAGCCAGCGCCTGACACCCGGCACCAAGCTGCCCGAAGCCGCCCTGTGCGAGATCTTCGGCGTGTCGCGTTCGGTGGCGCGCAAGGCCTTGCAGCGCCTGGCGCACGAGCACGTGGTCGACCTGCATCACAACCGCGGCGCCGTGGTGGCCGAGCCCACGCCCGAAGACACCCGCCAGATCTTCCAGGCGCGGCGCGCGCTGGAAGCCGCCTTGCTGCCGCTGGCCGCTGCCCGCGCCACCAAGGCCGACTACGCCTCGCTGCGCAAGCAGCTGCGCGACGAGCATGCGCTGCTGCATCGCGCCGGCCAGCCGGCCTGGGCACGACAGGCCAGCGCCTTTCACGTGCGGCTGGGCGAGCTGTCGGGCAACGCCATCTTGCACGGTTACCTGGCCGAACTGGTGTCGCGCTGCTCACTCATCGTGGCGCTGTACGAGCCGCCGGGCAACGCCGCCTGCGAACACGGCGAACACGTGCTGATCGTCGACCTGCTCGAACGCGGGCAGGTAGCCGAGGCCGTGAAGATCAACGACAACCACCTGGCGGACCTGGAACGGCGCATCAGCCTGGAACGTCCGCAACCCGCTCAAACCCTTGCCCAGATGCTGGGACTGGCCTGACATGGACATCGACTTCGATTCAATCACCGAATACCAGCGCTACAAGCTCATGGCGAGCCTGATCGTGCCGCGGCCCATCGCGCTGATCACGACCTTGTCGGAAACCGGCGTGGTCAACGCCGCGCCCTTCAGCATGTTCAACATGCTGGGCGAGGACCCGCCCATCGTCATGGTCAGCATCAACCGCCTGGAAGACGGCAACCTGAAGGACACGGCGCGCAACATCGCACGCACCGGTGAATTCGTGGTGCACCTGACCGACGAAGCCATGGCCGAGAAAATGCACCGCTGCGGCGACCGCCTGCCGGCCGACGTCAGCGAGCTGGCCCACGCCGGCCTGGACGCCGCGCCCAGCCGGAAGGTCGCGCCGCCGCGCATCGTGCAAGCGCCCGTGGCGTTCGAATGCACCTTGTTCGAAACCCTGGAAACCGCCAGCCGCCAGATCTTCATCGGCCAGGTGCGCTGGCTGCACGCGCGCGACGGCCTGATCGACACCGACACCTGGCGCGTGCGCTTGCAAGATTATTTTCCGGTAGGCCGCTTTGGCGCCAGCTTCTACGTCACCACGCGCGACCGCTACGCCATCGGCGGCGGCGACGCGCCGGCCAGCACGGCCATCGACGAGATCTAGCGGTTTGTCCCGACGCCGCACCCCGGCGCCGCCAGCGGCGTCACCAGACCGCGGCTTGCGATCCGGGCGCGCGCAGGTGCCGGGCAAAGCGCTGCGCCAGGAAGTCCACGAACGCCAGCGTCTTGGCCGGCAGGTTCAGGCGTTCCGGGTACAGCACGTGGATATCGGCCGGCGGCGTGGACCATTCCGGCAGCACCTGCCGCAGCCGGCCGGCGCGCAGGTAGGCCGCCGTTTCCCATTCCGACCGCATCACGATGCCGTGGCCGTCCAGCGCCCATTCCAGCGCGCTCTGGCCGTCGTTGGAACTGACCGGCCCGCGCACTTTCACGGTTTCCGCGCGCTGGCCCGCTTCCAGCCGCCAGGTGCCATAGGCCACGTCGTTCTCGCGCACCACGATGCAGCGGTGGCGTTGCAGCTCGCCCGGCGCGCGGGGTTCCCCATACGTGTCCAGGTAATGCGGCGACGCGCACAGCAGCCGCCGGTTCGACGCAATCTTGCGCGCGGTCAGGCGGGCATCGGGCAGATCGCCGAAGCGCACCGCCACGTCGAAACCTTCTTCGATCAGGTTCAGGGGCCGGTCGGTCAGGCGTAGCTGCACCTCGACGTCGGGGTACTGCCGCGCAAAGTCGGACACGGCCGGCGCGACGTGGGCGCGGCCGAAGCCGAACGTGGCGTTCAGCCGCAACAGGCCCTGGGGTTGGGCGCGGCTGCTGGAAACCGATCGTTCCAGCGCTTGCAGGTCGGCCAGGATGCGGCCGCCTTCGGCCAGGTACAGCTCCCCTTCCTGCGTGACGCTGACGCGCCGCGTACTGCGATTGAGCAGGCGCACGCCCAGCCGCTGTTCCAGCTTGGCCAGGCGCGTGCTGACGGCGGGCGGCGTCAGGCCCAGTTCGCGCGCGGCGGCCGACAGGTTGCCGTGCCTGACCAGCAGCGAGAAAAACGCCAGATCCGAGCTGTCTCTTATACACATCTCCGAGCCCACGAGACAGACAGAAATCTCGTATGCC
>ERZ1032107.5-NODE-5-length-50009-cov-38.608280_pt1 | contig 50009 bp, 38 predicted proteins | sample MGYA00516713_ERZ1032107 | MGnify/ENA primary metagenome ERZ1032107 (study PRJEB33718, sample SAMN03160116) | human skin metagenome | collected 2014-04-10 | study: EMG produced TPA metagenomics assembly of the PRJNA266117 data set (Human skin bacterial metagenome and...
TGGCGCTGCAACAGCGGGCAGGCGGTGCTGGATGCGGCCTTGCAAGGGGTAGGGCTGTGCCAGTTGCCGGACTACTACGTCCTGGAGCACCTGCAGAACGGTACGCTGATTTCCTTGCTGGAAGCTCACCAACCGCCCAACACCGCAGTCTGGGCGCTGTACCCGCAGCAACGGCACCTGTCACCGAAAGTGCGCAAGCTGGTGGATTATCTGAAACAAGGGCTGGCGCAGCGCCCGGAGTACCGCGACCTGTAGCTGCTGCCGCAGGCTGTGACAAGGCCCGCAGGGCCTTCAGGGCCTCAAGAGCGGCGCCTCCTTCCGAGTCGTTCGCAGCCTGCACCAGCAGCTACAAGGTGCAGCGCAAGCCAGCAGTCAGCGGCGGTTGGACCAGCGCTGGCGCAACCATTCCAAGTCTTCGGGACGGGTGACCTTGAGGTTATCCGAGCGGCCTTCGATCAGGCGCGGCGCCTGGCCGGCCCATTCCATCGCCGAAGCTTCATCGGTAATCGCCACATCGGCCACCAGGCTGTCGGCCAGGGCCCGATGCAGGGCACCGAGGCGGAACATCTGCGGTGTGTAGGCTTGCCAGATCAAACTGCGGTCAACGGTTTCCAGCACTCGACCGTGCTTGTCCACACGTTTCAGGGTGTCCCGGGCCGGAACTGCGAGCAGCCCCCCCACCGGGTCATCCATCAACTCACCCAGCAGTTTGTCCAGGTCATCCCGGGAAAGATTGGGCCGGGCGGCATCGTGAACCAGCACCCAGTCGTCATCGGCTGCGCCCTGGGCATGCAGATGGAGCAAGGCATTGAGCACCGAGCCGGAACGCTCAGCACCACCTTCGACCCGCTGGATCCGCGAATCATGGGCGCAAGCCAGGGCCGGCCAGTAAGGATCATCAACCGCCAGGCTGACCACCAGCCCCTTGAGCCCGGGGTGGTCGAGAAAGCAGCCCAGGCTGTGTTCAAGAATTGTGCGTCCACCCAGTTGCAGGTACTGCTTGGGGCGGTCCGCGGCCATGCGGGCACCAACGCCCGCGGCAGGAATCACGGCCCAGAAGGCCGGCAATACGTCGCTCATTGGGCCAACTGGTAGAGGGTTTCACCCTCCTTGACCATACCCAACTCGTGGCGAGCCCGTTCTTCCACGGTCTCCATGCCTTTTTTCAGCTCCATGACTTCCGCATCGAGTACGCGATTTCGTTCCAGCAAACGCTCGTTTTCAGCGTGCTGGTCGGCAATCTGCTGAGTCAGGTCAGCAACCTGGGCCAAGCTGCCGTTCCCCACCCACAGGCGGTACTGCAAGCCAGCCAGCAGCAAGAGCAAGACCAGGAACAACCAATTGGGACTGCGCATCGAATATCGGGTATCCAGTGAAAAAAGACAGCCATGCCAACAACTTCGGACCTACTGATAGCACGAAGCCTGGAAGACCCAGGCTTGTGCTCTTAAGGCATCAGATTAGTGGCAAAAAACTCGCTGTAGCGATTTTCCCGACACAATCCGGTGTCTTTTTACCATCTACTGCTTAGCCGCGAAACTCACCGCGACCGTTGTACTTGGCCTTGCCGTTCAATTGCTCTTCGATACGCAGCAATTGGTTGTACTTGGAAACGCGGTCGGAACGGCACAGGGAGCCGGTCTTGATCTGGCCAGCCGAGGTACCCACGGCCAGGTCGGCGATGGTCGAATCTTCGGTTTCACCGGAACGGTGGGAGATCACCGCAGTGTAGCCGGCAGCCTTGGCCATCTGGATGGCTTCCAGGGTTTCGGTCAGGGTGCCGATCTGGTTGAACTTGATCAGGATCGAGTTGGCGATCTTCTTGTCGATGCCTTCTTTCAGGATCTTGGTGTTGGTCACGAACAGGTCGTCGCCGACCAGTTGAACCTTCTCGCCGATCTTGTCGGTAAGGATTTTCCAGCCGGCCCAGTCGGACTCGTCCAGGCCGTCTTCGATGGAGATGATCGGGTAGCGCTGGGTCAGGCCTTTGAGGTACTCGGCGAAACCTTCGGCGGTGAACACCTGGCCTTCGCCGGACAGGTTGTACTTGCCATCTTCATAGAATTCGCTGGCAGCGCAGTCCAGGGCCAGGGTCACGTCGGTGCCCAGGGTGTAACCGGCGTTGGCCACGGCTTCGGAGATCACTTTCAGAGCGTCTTCGTTGGAAGCCAGGTTCGGTGCAAAACCGCCTTCGTCACCCACTGCGGTGTTCAGGCCACGGGCCTTCAGCACGGCTTTGAGGTGATGGAAGATTTCAGTGCCCATGCGCAGGCCTTCCGAGAAGGACTTGGCGCCAACCGGCTGCACCATGAACTCCTGGATGTCGACGTTGTTATCGGCGTGCTCGCCACCGTTGATGATGTTCATCATCGGTACCGGCATCGAGTAGACGCCCGGAGTGCCATTGAGGTTGGCGATGTGGGCGTACAGCGGCAGGTCCTGGTCCTGAGCGGCGGCCTTGGCAGCAGCCAGGGACACGGCGAGGATCGCGTTGGCGCCCAGGGTGGCCTTGTTCTCGGTACCGTCGAGCTTGATCATGGCCTGATCCAGGGCCTTCTGATCGATCGGGTCCTTACCCAGCAGCAGGTCGCGGATCGGACCGTTGATGTTGGCTACCGCCTTGAGCACGCCCTTGCCCAGGTAACGGCTCTTGTCGCCATCACGCAGCTCCAGCGCTTCGCGCGAGCCGGTGGAAGCACCGGACGGCGCGCATGCACTGCCGATGATGCCGTTGTCGAGAAGCACGTCCGCTTCGACAGTGGGGTTGCCACGGGAGTCGAGAACTTCACGACCTTTGATGTCGACGATTTTTGCCATTGTTGTAAACACTCCAAAGTTGACGAAAACGACGCAGCTGTAGGAAATCTTTTACCGTCGGCAAGGCGGGGAAAGCGGGCAGTCTTGCAGACGATAAGGCTCAGGCCCGGGGGCCTGAGCAATAATCGTGCGGTACTTTACCGGAGAAATCGGTTTTACGCGGTTTCTACCGTCGGAAAACTCTTGACCAGCTCGTCCAGGGCCTTGAGCTGGGCCAGGAACGGCTCGAGCTTGTCCAGGCGCAGGGCGCAAGGACCGTCGCACTTGGCGTTGTCCGGATCCGGATGGGCTTCGAGGAACAGCCCGGCAAGAGACTGGCTCATGCCGGCCTTGGCCAGGTCGGTGACCTGGGCCCGGCGACCGCCAGCGGAGTCGGCGCGACCACCCGGCATCTGCAGGGCGTGGGTCACATCGAAGAACACCGGGTATTCGAACTGCTTCATGATGCCGAAGCCGAGCATGTCCACGACCAGGTTGTTGTAGCCGAAGCTGGAACCGCGCTCGCAGAGGATCAACTGATCGTTGCCCGCCTCTTCGCACTTGCTCAGGATGTGTTTCATTTCCTGGGGTGCGAGGAACTGGGCTTTCTTGATGTTGATCACCGCGCCGGTCTTGGCCATGGCCACCACCAGGTCGGTCTGCCGCGAAAGGAAGGCCGGCAGCTGGATGATGTCGCAGACTTCGGCGACCACGGCAGCCTGGGCCGGCTCGTGGACGTCGGTGATGATCGGCACGCCAAAGGCCTGCTTCACGTCTTCGAAAATCCGCATGCCTTCTTCCAGGCCCGGGCCACGGTAGGAGGTCACCGACGAACGGTTGGCCTTGTCGAAACTGGCCTTGAACACGTAGGGGATACCGAGCTTCTCGGTGACCCGCACGTATTCTTCACAGACCTGCATCGCCATGTCGCGGCTTTCCAGCACGTTCATGCCGCCGAACAGCACCATCGGCTTGTCGTTGGCGATCTCGATGTTGCCTACGCGGATGATCTTCTGCGCCATCAGGGTCACGCCTTCTTCTGGTGTTGAGCCAATGCTGCTTTGACGAAACCGCTGAACAGTGGGTGGCCGTCACGGGGAGTCGAGGTGAACTCGGGGTGGAACTGGCAAGCGACGAACCATGGATGATCCTGGGCCTCGACCACTTCAACCAGCGCGCCGTCACCCGAGCGACCGGAGATCTTCAGGCCAGCTTCGATCAGTTGCGGCAGCAGCTTGTTGTTCACTTCGTAACGGTGACGGTGACGCTCGATGATCACGTCCTTGGCGTAGCAGTCGTGGACCTTGGAGCCCGCTTCCAGCAAGCATTCCTGAGCGCCCAGCCGCATGGTGCCGCCCAGGTCGGAAGCTTCGGTACGTACTTCAACGGCACCGGTGGCGTCTTCCCACTCGGTGATCAGGCCGACGACCGGATGGCCGCTGGTGCGATCGAACTCGGTGGAGTTGGCGTCTTTCCAACCCATGACATTACGGGCGAACTCGATGACCGCCACTTGCATGCCCAGGCAGATACCCAGGTACGGCACCTTGTTCTCGCGAGCGTATTGCACCGCGGTGATCTTGCCTTCCACGCCACGCAGGCCAAAACCGCCTGGAACCAGGATCGCGTCGACGCCTTCCAGCAGCGCGGTGCCCTGATTCTCGATGTCTTCGGAATCGATGTAGCGCAGGTTGACCTTGGTACGGTTGGTGATGCCGGCATGACTCATCGCTTCGATCAGCGACTTGTAGGCGTCCAGCAGTTCCATGTACTTGCCGACCATGGCGATGGTGACTTCGTGCTCTGGGTTGAGCTTGGCGTCCACCACTTTTTCCCACTCGGACAGGTCAGCACCGTTGCACTGCAGGCCGAAACGCTCGACGACGAAATCGTCCAGGCCCTGGGCGTGCAGCACGGCCGGGATCTTGTAGATGGTGTCAACGTCTTCCAGGGAGATCACCGCACGCTCTTCAACGTTGGTGAACAGCGCGATCTTGCGGCGCGACGACACATCCACCGGATGGTCGGAGCGGCAGATCAGCACGTCCGGTTGCAAGCCGATCGAACGCAGCTCTTTTACCGAGTGCTGGGTCGGCTTGGTCTTGGTCTCGCCAGCGGTGGCGATGTACGGAACCAGCGTCAGGTGCATCAGCATCGCGCGCTTGGAACCGACTTCCACACGCAGTTGACGGATGGCTTCGAGGAACGGTTGCGACTCGATGTCACCCACGGTACCGCCGATTTCCACCAAGGCCACGTCGGCATCGCCGGCGCCCTTGATGATGCGACGCTTGATCTCGTCGGTGATGTGCGGAATCACCTGGATGGTGGCACCCAGATAATCACCACGGCGCTCCTTGCGCAGCACGTGCTCGTACACGCGGCCGGTGGTGAAGTTGTTGTTCTGGGTCATGGTCGTGCGGATGAACCGCTCGTAGTGGCCCAGGTCCAGGTCGGTCTCGGCGCCGTCGTGGGTGACGAACACTTCACCGTGCTGGAACGGGCTCATGGTGCCCGGGTCGACGTTGATGTACGGGTCCAGCTTGAGCATGGTGACCTTAAGCCCCCGCGCCTCCAGGATGGCCGCCAATGAAGCCGAGGCAATGCCTTTCCCCAATGAAGAAACAACACCGCCCGTGACGAATATGTAGCGCGTCATGAAAAACCCTAGAAGTCTGCGTTAAAGCGGTCAGTGCCGCCGGGGAAAGCGAAGGAAGGCCGAAGCCCCCGATCACCTGCATTAATCACAGTGCACCTTTCAAAAAAACCGCCGCGTGGTGACAGACCGGATGCAAAAACACCGGTAGGTTGCTCGCTACACATTTTTTGGAATCGCCCAGCAAAGACTGCTTGGTAATCGGCAACTCCTGCAATTCAGGCGAATCCACAGAAGTTGTATCAAGAAGGGAGCGTAGTCTACCGGAAAGCCCCTTTCAGCTCAAACCTTGATCGCTGGTTGGTGGCAGCCATTGCAATGGCCAGCCACCCTGGGGGTTTGTCGCAAGTGCCGGCAGGTTCGCCACCGCGAGCAAGCGGTCGTCCTGATACAGCAGCGGCAATCTGCCACGGACGAAACCCGGCAGCCCGCTTTCATTGAGCAAACGCTTCAAGTCCCGATGGCCGCGGCCGGCCAGGTGCATGATCTCGCCCCCCTGGCGATAGCGGATATGCAGCGACCCGGTCGGCACTGGCCCAGGGAACGACACCTGACCGTTGCCCGGCAGATGCAAGGGCTTTTGCGGATCGAGCCACTGCAACCGTCCGTCGACCGGTTGCAGCCAGCTGCCGGACAGCCACCAGACTCGCCCTGCCGCACGATGCAAATCGCCATCGGCCAAACGCCACACCGGTCGCCCTTCGGCACCCGCATCTCGCAGGCTGTCCCAGCCGCGCCAGTGATCGGTATCCGGCAGACGGCCAAACCGGCTCAACCAATGGCTCAAGGCATTGCGTTGGCGCGCGCCCGACAAAGACTGCAAAGGTGCCAGGGCCAGTGAGGGCAGATCCAGCCAGGGCCAGACGCTAGCACCGCGGGCTGCATCCAGATCCATGATCGCCAGCTCATCGAGCAGGCCCTGGGCTTCATTCAAGTGCGCGGCGCTGCGGCTCATGCTGAGTGCCGCCTGGGGCCAGCGCGCGGTGATCGCCGGCATGACCTGGTGGCGCAGGTAATTGCGCGAATACTGATGATCGGCGTTGGATGGGTCTTCGACCCAGCTCAACTGATGCTCCGCGGCGTAGCACTGCAGTTCGGCACGTGACACATCAAGCAAGGGTCGCAGCAGCTGCCCGTCGCCCAACGGCCGCTCTGACGGCATTGCCGACAAGCCCCTGACTCCGGCACCGCGCAGCAGGCGGAACAGCAGCGTTTCCGCCTGGTCGTCACGATGCTGCGCCGTCAGCAGCACTTCACCGCTCGCTGTGAGCCGTGCGAAAGCGCCATAGCGTGCCTCGCGGGCGGCGCGCTCCAGGCTGGCACCGGCTGGCACCTGGACGCGAAGCACCTGCAGCGGCACCCCCAGCGCATCACAGAAGGCCTGACAATGCTCCGGCCAGGCGTCGGCCGCAGCCTGAAGTCCATGATGGATATGCACAGCCGAAAGTGGAGGAAGGCGATGGTGCTGCGCCAGATCGGCGAGCAAATGCAACAGGACGGTGGAATCCAGGCCACCGGAGAAAGCCACGCGCCAACTCCTGGAGTCGCGCCAGGGCGCGAGGCTTTGCAGTAGTTTGGCGGAGAGAGCGTTCATGACGTGTTCAAGACCTGTAGGAGCGGCCGAGTGGCGTACTGCTTGCCCGCATAAGCAACAACGCCGCCATCGAATCGATGGCGGCGCCTGGGTCGCGAACGAGCGTGCCCCTACAAGGGGAGGCAGTGCTCGATCAGAGACCGTAGCTCATCAGGCGGTCATAGCGACGGGCCAGCAAGGTGTCGTTGTCCATTTCCTTGAGCATGGCCAACTGCGTGCTGAGTTCGGCACGGATCGAGGCCGCCGCGGCAGCCGGATCCCGATGGGCACCGCCCAATGGCTCGCCGATGACCTTGTCGACAATACCCAGGCCTTTGAGGCGCTCGGCGGTAATGCCCATGGCTTCGGCGGCATCGGCAGCCTTTTCCGAGGTTTTCCACAGGATCGAGGCGCAGCCTTCCGGCGAGATCACCGCGTAGGTGGAGTACTGCAGCATGTTCAACTGGTCACAGACACCGATGGCCAAGGCACCGCCGGAACCACCCTCACCAATCACGGTAGCGATGATCGGGGTCTTCAGACGCGCCATGACCCGCAGGTTCCAGGCAATGGCCTCGCTCTGGTTGCGCTCTTCAGCATCGATGCCCGGATAGGCGCCGGGTGTGTCGATGAAGGTCAGGATCGGCATCTTGAAGCGCTCGGCCATCTCCATCAGGCGGCAGGCCTTGCGGTAGCCTTCCGGACGCGGCATGCCGAAGTTGCGGCGGACCTTCTCGCGTACTTCACGGCCTTTCTGGTGCCCGATGATCATCACCGGCTGCTCGTCCAGGCGAGCAACGCCGCCTACGATGGCGGCGTCGTCAGAGAAGTGGCGATCGCCATGCAGCTCGTCGAACTCGGTGAAGATGTGCTGGATGTAGTCCAGGGTGTACGGGCGACGCGGGTGCCGCGCCAGACGTGCGATCTGCCAGCTGGTGAGCTTGCCGAAGATGTCCTCGGTCAGGGTGTTGCTCTTGTCCTGCAGGCGGGAAATCTCATCGCCGATATTCAGCGAATTGTCATTACCGACCAAGCGCAACTCTTCGATCTTGGCTTGCAGGTCGGCGATCGGCTGTTCGAAATCAAGAAAATTCGGGTTCATAGGCGTCCGTCTGGGCTCGACGTCCAAGGGAGCTTGGGCCGGCCGGTTGTCTATTCGCGCCCTACCTTAAGGGACGGACGCGTTGAGGTCGAGATTAAAAATTCAAGTGACGATGAGGCGCAATGATGGCACCTCACCGTCAACGGTATTGGAGGAAGACGTTGTCTCGCCCGAACTGGTCACGCAGGGCTTGAATCAAGCTGTCCGCCGGATCGATCCGCCAGTTCTCGCCAAACTGCAGCAGGGCCTTGGCGTCATCCCGGGTGTACTCCATGGTGATCGGGCATGCGCCGCGGTGGCGCTTGAACAGATCACCCAGCCAGCGTAGCTGATCGCCCTTCAGGGCATCGCTGTGGATCTTCAGGCGCAGGCTTTCCGCCAGGTTGGTCCGCGCATCCTCCATGCTCATCACCCGCTTGACCCGCAGGCGCAGGCCGCCGGAGAAGTCGTCGTTGCTGACCTCGCCCTCCACCACCACCATGGCGTCGGTCTGCAGCAGCGACTGCGCCGAGTGGAACGCATCGGCAAACAGCGAGGCCTCGATCCGCCCCGAGCGGTCGTCGAGGGTGATGAAGCCCATCTTGTCGCCCTTTTTGTTCTTCATCACCCGCAGGGCGATGATCATGCCGGCCACGGTCTGGGTATCCCGGGCCGGCTTCAGGTCGATGATGCGCTGGCGGGCGAAACGACGGATCTCGCCTTCGTATTCGTCGATCGGGTGCCCGGTCAGGTACAGCCCCAGGGTATCTTTCTCGCCTTTCAGGCGTTCCTTGAGGGTCAGTTCCTTGGCCTTGCGATGGTTGGCGTAGACATCCGCATCCTCATCGACGAAGACCCCGCCGAACAGGTCGGCGTGGCCACTGTCGTGGGTACGGGCGGTCTGCTCCGCGGCCTTGATCGCTTCTTCCATGGCCGCCAGCAGCACGGCGCGGTTCTGGTCGATATTGGCCTGGTAGGCCTTGGGCTCATCGAAGAAGTGCGGCCCCAGGCGGTCCAGGGCGCCGCTTCGAATCAAGCCGTCCAGGGTCCGCTTGTTGATGCGCTTGAGGTCGACCCTGGCGCAGAAATCGAACAGATCCTTGAAAGGCCCTGCCTCGCGGGCTTCGGTGATGGCTTCCACCGGCCCCTCGCCGACGCCCTTGATCGCCCCCAGGCCGTAGACGATGCGACCTTCGTCGTTCACCGTGAACTTGAACTCGGAGGTGTTCACGTCCGGCGCGTCGAGGCGCAACTTCATGATCCGCACTTCCTCGATCAAGGTCACGACCTTGTCGGTGTTGTGCATATCCGCGGAGAGTACCGCCGCCATGAACGGCGCCGGGTAGTGCGCCTTGAGCCAGGCGGTCTGGTACGACACCAGGCCGTAGGCGGCGGAGTGGGATTTGTTGAAGCCGTAGCCGGCGAACTTTTCCACCAGGTCGAAGATGTTGCCCGCCAGGTCCGCATCGATGTTGTTGCTGGCGCAACCCTCAATGAAGCCGCCACGCTGCTTGGCCATCTCCTCGGGCTTTTTCTTACCCATGGCTCGACGCAGCATGTCCGCACCGCCCAGGGTGTAGCCGGCCATGACCTGGGCGATCTGCATCACCTGTTCCTGGTACAGGATAATGCCGTAGGTCGGCGCCAGTACCGGCTGCAGGCCGTCGTATTGATAGTCCGGGTGCGGGTAGGCCAGCTCGGCGCGGCCGTGCTTGCGGTTGATGAAGTCATCCACCATGCCCGATTGCAGCGGCCCCGGACGGAACAGGGCCACCAGTGCGATCAGGTCTTCCAGGCAGTCGGGCTTGAGCTTCTTGATCAGCTCCTTCATGCCCCGGGATTCAAGCTGGAATACTGCGGTGGTTTCAGCTTTCTGCAACAGGCTGTAGGTCGGCTTGTCGTCCAGCGGGATAAAGGCGATATCCAGCGGCTCCTCGCCGACCTTGGCGCGGTCGCGGTTAATGGTTTTCAGTGCCCAGTCGATGATGGTCAGGGTCCGCAGACCGAGGAAGTCGAACTTCACCAGGCCAGCAGCCTCGACGTCATCCTTGTCGAACTGGGTCACCAGGCCGCCGCCCTCTTCGTCGCAGTAGATCGGCGAGAAGTCGGTGAGCTTGGTCGGAGCAATTACCACGCCCCCGGCGTGCTTGCCGACGTTGCGCACCACGCCCTCGAGCTTGCGCGCCATCTCCCAGATTTCCGCCGCCTCTTCATCGACCTTGATGAAGTCCCGCAGGATTTCCTCTTGCTCGTAGGCTTTTTCCAGGGTCATGCCGACTTCGAAGGGGATCATCTTCGACAGACGGTCGGCCAAGCCGTAGGACTTGCCCTGCACCCGCGCCACGTCACGCACCACCGCCTTGGCCGCCATGGAACCGAAGGTGATGATCTGGCTCACCGCGTTGCGGCCGTATTTCTCGGCCACGTAGTCGATCACCCGGTCGCGACCGTCCATGCAGAAGTCGACGTCGAAGTCGGGCATGGAGACCCGTTCCGGGTTAAGGAAACGTTCGAACAGCAGGTCGTATTCCAGCGGATCGAGGTCAGTGATCTTCTGCACATAGGCCACCAGGGAACCGGCACCCGACCCCCGGCCCGGACCTACCGGTACGCCGTTGCTCTTGGCCCACTGGATAAAGTCCATAACGATCAGGAAGTAACCGGGGAAGCCCATCTGGATGATGATATCCAGTTCGAAATTCAGCCGGTCGACGTAGACCTGACGCTTGGCCTCGTAGTCCTCGGTGGTGTCCTTGGGCAGCAGCACGCTGAGGCGCTCTTCCAGGCCGTCGAAGGAAACCTTGCGAAAATACTCATCGATGGTCATGCCATCGGGAATCGGGTAGTCAGGCAAGAAGTGCTTGCCCAGCTTGACCTCGATGTTGCAGCGTTTGGCGATCTCGACAGTGTTTTCCAGCGCCTCGGGCAGGTCACTGAACAGCTCGGCCATTTCTTCGGCGCTTTTCAGGTACTGCTGGTCGCTGTAGTTCTTTGAGCGGCGCGGATCGTCCAGGGCCCGGCCTTCACCGATGCAAACCCGGGTTTCGTGGGCTTCGAAGTCTTCCTGCTTGATGAAACGCACGTCGTTGGTAGCCACCAGCGGCGCGCCGATCTTGTCGGCCAGGGCCACCGCGGCGTGCAATTGCTCTTCGTCGTTGGGGCGGTTGGTACGCTGCACTTCCAGGTAGAAGCGCTCGGGGAATACGGCCATCCACTCCCGGGCCAGGGTCTCGGCAACCTCGAGATCGCCGGCGATCAGGGCCATGCCGATCTCGCCCTCCTTGGCCGCCGAGAGCATGATCAGGCCTTCCGCGGCCTCCGCCACCCACTCACGCTCGATGATGATCTGGCCGTTGCGCTGGCCATCGATGAAGCCGCGGGAAATCAGCTCGGTCAGGTTGCGATAACCCACGGCGTTCATCACCAGCAGGCTGATGCGGCTCAGGGGGTTATCCGGGTCCTTGTTCGACAGCCACAGGTCGGCGCCGCAGATCGGCTTGATCCCCGCACCCATGCTGGTTTTATAGAACTTGACCAGGGAACACATGTTGTTCTGGTCGGTGACCGCCACCGCCGGCATGCCCATGCCGGCCAGCGCCTTGACCAGCGGCTTGATCCGCACCAGACCGTCGACCAGGGAATATTCAGTGTGCAGGCGCAGGTGAACGAATGAAGCCGGCATAGTGATCCTGTAATAAGCGCGAAAACAACAAGGCCCGGATTGTACCGGGCCTCGACTAAAACATCAGCCTCAGGACTGAATCTCGCCCAGCGCCTCGCGGGCTTCGTAGGCTTGCCGCACCGGAGCGAAAGAGCGCCGGTGAATCGGGGTCGGCCCCAGGCGGGCCAGGGCTTCCAGATGCACCGGGGTCGGGTAGCCCTTGTGGCCACCGATGCCATATCCCGGATAGATCAGCTCGAAAGCGGCCATTTCTCGGTCACGGCTGACCTTGGCCAGGATCGATGCCGCGGCAATCGCCGGAACCTTGCTATCGCCCTTGACCACCGCTTCAGCCGGCATCGCCAGCTTCGGACAACGGTTGCCATCGATCATCGCCAGCTTCGGGGTCACACTCAGCCCCTCCACTGCGCGCTGCATGGCCAACATGGTGGCATGGAGGATATTCAGCTCGTCGATTTCCTCGACCTCAGCCCGGGCGATGCACCAGCTCAGGGCTTTCTCGCAGATTTCGTCGAACAGCTTCTCGCGCCGGGCTTCGGTGAGCTTCTTCGAATCGTTGAGGCCGAGAATCGGCCGCGTCGGGTCGAGAATCACTGCCGCGGTGACCACTGCACCACACAAAGGGCCGCGGCCGACCTCATCGACCCCGGCCACCAGGTCCTCGGCGTCCGCCACCAGGGTGAAATCCAGGCCCATTTGCATTTTCGGGTTACTCACAGTCATTTGCCGATCAGCCCAAGCACGGCTTGCGCGGCCTGGTTGGATGCGTCGCGACGCAAGGTTCGGTGGATCTCGTCAAAGCCGCGAGTCTGCTCCTCACCACCTTCGATCAGCGGCGACAAGGTCTGGGCCAGAGCATCGGCCGTGGCATCGTCCTGCAGCAGCTCAGGCACCAGGAGGCGCTGGGCCAGCAGGTTCGGCAGGGAAATGTACGGGCTCTTGACCATGCGCTTGAGAATCCAGAAGGTCAGCGGCGCCAGGCGATAAGCCACGACCATCGGGCGCTTGTAGAGCAAGGCCTCCAGGGTCGCGGTACCGGAGGCGATCAACACCGCATCGCAAGCAGCCAGCGCCTTGTGGGACTGGCCATCGAGCAACGTCAGTGGCAGATCACGATTGGCCAGCAACTGCTCCAGCTGGACCCGCCGCTCCGGGCTGGCGCAAGGCATGATGAAACGCACGCCGGGGCGCATGGCCCGCAGGCGCTGAGCGGCATCGAGGAACAAGGCGCCCAGGCGCCCTACTTCGCCACCGCGACTACCGGGCATCAAGGCCACCAACGGCCCTTCTGGCAACCCCAGCTCCGCGCGTGCAGCGGCTCGGTCGGCCTCCAGCGGAATGGCATCGGCCAGAGAGTGACCGACGAACTTCACCGGTACCCCCTTCTCTTCATAGAAGCGGGCTTCGAAGGGGAACAGGGTCAGCATCAGGTCGCAGCCTTCGCGGATCTTCAGCACCCGCTTCTGCCGCCAGGCCCAGACCGAAGGACTGACGTAGTGCACGGTCTTGATCCCGGCCTGACGCAGCTTGAGTTCGATATTCAGGGTGAAATCCGGGGCATCGATACCGATAAACACATCCGGCTTTTCAGCAATCAGGGTCTGGATCAGCTTCTTGCGTCGAGCCAGCAGCTCACGCAGGCGCCCAAGCACCTCTACCAGCCCCATGACCGCCAGGCGCTCCATGGGGAAGTAGGAAACAAGGCCTTCGGCCTCCATCAGCGGACCACCGACCCCTATGAATTCGACGGCCGGGTGCTGAGCCTTGAGAGCTCGCATCAAACCGGCGCCGAGAATGTCGCCGGAGGCTTCGCCAGCCACCAGCGCAATACGCAGAGTGCTCATGATTAACGGGTGATGCCGCGAGTCGAGGACTGGATCGAGTCACGAAAGACCGCGACTTCAGGGAACTGTGCAGCCGGCTCGGCCAGCTCGGCCAAGGCCTGATCAACCGTCAGCCCCTGGCGATAGACCGTCTTGTAGGCACGACGCAGCGCGTGGATCGCATCTTCGCTGAAGCCGCGACGGCGCATGCCTTCGAAGTTCATGCTGCGGGCTTCGGCGGGGTTGCCGAATACGGTGACGAATGCCGGCACGTCCTTGCCGATGGCGGTGCCCATGCCGGAAAAGCTGTGGGCGCCGATATGGCAATACTGATGCACCAGGGTGAAACCGGAGAGAATCGCCCAGTCATCCACATGCACATGGCCGGCCAAGGCGGTGTTGTTGACCAGGATGCAGTGGTTGCCGATAACACTGTCATGGCCGATGTGGGCATAGGCCATGACCAGGTTGTGATCACCCAGAGTGGTTTCGGAACGATCCTGGACGGTGCCACGGTGAATGGTCACGCCTTCGCGGATCACGTTGTGGTCACCGATCACCAGGCGGGTTTCCTCGCCCTTGTATTTCAGATCAGGCGTGTCCTCACCTACCGACGAAAACTGGTAGATGCGGTTGTGCTTACCGATCCGGGTAGGGCCCTTGAGAATCACATGGGGCCCGATCACTGTACCCTCGCCGATTTCCACACCAGCGCCGACGATCGACCACGGGCCAACCTCAACGTCGTCGGCCAGGACGGCCGTCGGATCGATGATTGCGCGAGGGTCAATCAAACTCATAGTTTGCGTTCCGCACAGATGATCTCGGCAGAGCACACCGGCTTGCCGTCGACCGAAGCCTGGCATTCGAACTTCCAGATCTGGCGCTTGCAGCTGATGAACTTGGCTTCAAGGATCAGCTGGTCGCCCGGCAGCACCGGCTGGCGGAAGCGCAGCTTGTCGGAACCGACGAAGTAATAGAGGGTGCCGTCGGCGGGCTTCACGTCGAGCATCTTGAAACCGAGAATGCCCGCAGCCTGAGCCATGGCCTCGATGATCAGCACGCCCGGCATGATCGGGTGCGCAGGGAAGTGACCATTGAAGAACGGTTCATTGATGCTGACATTCTTGTAGGCACGAATGCACTTGCCTTCAACATCCAGGTCCACTACCCGATCCACCAACAGGAAAGGGTAACGGTGAGGCAAGTATTCGCGAATCTCGTTGATGTCCATCATTTCGGGGGGAAGCCTGTAGTAAAGAGTGGGAGCGCGCGACTAACGCACGCTCCTCTAGCAAATCAAGGAGGCAGTCTAGCGGCTGTGCACACTTGATATGGAAATGGTATCAGCCATCAGATGAAGCATTGCCGCCGGGGGTCACGTCCCCAACGCGCTTTTCCAACTGACGCAAGCGCCGTGCAAGGTCATCCAGCTGGCGGATGCGTGCCGCGCTTTTGCGCCACTCGGCAGCAGGCTGCATGGCCGTACCGGAAGAGTAGGCGCCCGGCTCGGTAATCGAGTGGGTCACCATGGTCATCCCGGTGAGGAATACGTTGTCGCAAATATCGATATGCCCAACCAGGCCCACGCCACCGGCGAGCATACAGTGCTTGCCGATCTTGGTACTGCCGGAGATCCCCACACAAGCAGCCATGGCGGTGTGATCACCGACCTGGACGTTGTGGGCGATCTGGATCTGGTTGTCCAGCTTCACGCCATTGCCAATGACGGTATCGGCCAGGGCACCGCGGTCGATCGCCGTGTTGACGCCGATTTCCACATCGTCACCGATGGTCACGCCGCCAATCTGGGCGATTTTCTGCCAGACGCCTTTTTCATTGGCAAAACCAAAGCCTTCACCCCCCAGCACAGCACCTGACTGAATGACCACACGCTTGCCGATACGCACGTCGTGGTACAGGGTCACCCGTGGTGCCAGCCAGCCACCTTCGCCGATTTCGCAACGGGCGCCGATAAAGCAGTGAGCGCCGATGGTCACACCTGCAGCAATCCGCGCACCGCTCTCGATCACGGCAAAGGGGCCAATGCTGGCCGCAGGATCTACCTGCGCATCAGCGGCAATCACCGCAGAAGGATGAACACCTGCCTGTGCCTTTGGCTTGGGATCGAACAAATGGGAAATGCGCGCATAAGCCAGGTAGGGATCGGCCACTATCAGTGCGTCACCGGCATAGGCTTCGGCATCCGCGGCCTTCAACAGCACCGCGCCGGCCTGGCAATCCACCAGGTACTTGCGGTACTGGGGATTTGCCAAAAAGCTCAACTGAGCTGGGCCAGCCTCCTGCAAGGTGGCTAGCCCAGTGATTTCCTTCTCCCCGTCGCCACTCAAGGTGGCGCCGAGGAACTCGGCCAACTGGCCGAGCTTTATGGTCGCGGTCATGGCTTACTTCAGCTGATTCATACGCTCGATAACCTGGCGAGTGATGTCGTACTGAGGTTTGACATCAATCACTGCGCCACGCTCGAAGACCAGGTCGAAACCGCCTTTCTTGATGACTTCTTCCACAGCGCTGTCCAGCTTCGGCTTCAGCTGCTTGAGCATTTCGCGGTCGGCAACGGCTTTGGCTTCGTTCAGCTCCTTGGACTGGAACTGGAAGTCACGGGCCTTTTGCTTGAACTCGAGCTCCAGGCGTTCACGCTCGCCCTGCTGCATCTTGTCGCCACCGGCCACCAGACGGTCCTGGATGCCTTTGGCGCTGCTTTCCAGAGTCTTCAGCTTGGTCAACTGAGGGCCGAACTTTTTCTCGGCATCCACGGCGTACTTCTTGGCTGCGTCAGATTCCAGCAGGGCCATCTGATAGTTCAGGACGGCGATTTTCATTTCGGCAAATGCCGGGCTCGCGACCAGAACGGTGGCCAGGAGAACCAATTGAGTCAACTTACGCACGATGCACTCCTACAAAATCCATTGTCGTTATCTTGGATCAGGCTCTTAGAAAGTCTGACCGAGAGAGAATTGGAACACCTGAGTTTCAGCGTCATCCGGTTTCTTGATCGGCATCGCCAGGGCGAAGCTCAATGGCCCCAGAGCGGTGACCCAAGTCACACCGACACCAACCGAACTGGCCAGATTGCTCAGGCTGATATCGTTGCACTGCGTTTTCACGTTCGACGCCGCAATGGTGTTGGACGTGCTTTCACAGCGAGAGTTGAAGACGTTACCCACATCCCAGAACAAGGAAGTACGCAGCGAGCGCTGATCCTTGACGAAAGGCAACGGGAACAGCAACTCGGCACCACCCTGGATCAATACGTTACCGCCGAATGGCAGTGGATCCTGGTCCGGGTCGGCAGCCGTACCGACGTTACCGGTTACACCAACACCACGACTAGGAGTACTGCGTGGGCCCAGAGTGCTGTCCTTGAAGCCACGTACCGAGTTGAAGCCACCAGCATAGTAGTTCTCGTAGAACGGCAAGCCCTTGGTATCACCAAAGCCGTCGCCATAACCCAGCTCGGTATGGAAGCGCATGGTGTAGTTCTCACTCAACGGCGTGAACAACTGGCCACGGTAGTCGAGCTTGAAGAACGACAGGTCGCTGCCCGGGGTAGTGGTTTCCAGCACCAGGCTTTGCGAGTGACCGCGGGTCGCCAATACGCCTTTGTTCAGGGTCGACTCGGACCAGCCGGCCGAGGCCTTGAAGTTCAGGTAGCTGTCGCCCTGCTTGTTCACGAAGTCGAAGATTTCGTCGACGGTGTACAGGCCGGTCTTGATCTTGTCCTGCTGCGCGGTCAGACCGAAGGTCAGACGCGAAGTCTCGCTGATCGGGTAGCCCACGCTGACGCCGGCACCCAGGCTGTCCACCGCATAGCTGGCCACGTCGACGTCGAGGTCTTTGTAGTCAGTGGTGCGATAGAAGGCGTTGTAGCCCAGGCTCACGCCATCGGCGGTCCAGTAGGGGTCTACGTAGCCGAAGTTGTAGCGGCTCTGGTATTCGCTGCGGGTCAGGCCGATGCTGACCTTGTTACCGGTACCCAGGAAGTTGTTCTGGGTGATCGAACCACCGAGGATCAGGCCCGCGCTCTGGGCAAAACCGACGCTGGCGGTGATCGAACCGGATGCTTGTTCTTCAACCGCGTAGTTCACGTCTACCTGGTCATCCACACCCGGCACGGCCGGGGTCTCGACGTTGACTTCCTTGAAGAAGCCCAGGCGCTCAAGACGGGTCTTGGATTGATCGATCAGGTAGGTCGAAGCCCAGCCGCCTTCCATCTGGCGCATCTCGCGACGCAGCACTTCGTCCTCGGACTTGGTGTTGCCACGGAAGTTGATACGGTTGACGTAGGCACGCTTGCCCGGGTCCACCACAAAGGTGATGTCCACGGTGTGGTCTTCATCGTGAGGCTGAGGCACGCCGTTGACGTTGGCGAAGGTATAACCCTCGTTGCCCAGGCGGCGAGTGATGAGTTCGGAAGTGGTGGTCATCAGCTTGCGCGAGAACACCTGGCCCTTCTCCACCAGCAGCAGCGCCTTGACCTGGTCTTCAGGGACTTTCAGGTCACCGCTGAGCTTCACGTCACGAACGCTGTACTTCTCGCCTTCGTTGACGTTGACGGTGATGTAGACATGCTTCTTGTCCGGGGTGATGGACACCTGGGTCGAGGCGATATCCATGTTGATATAGCCGCGGTCCAGGTAGTAGGAACGCAGGCGCTCCAGGTCACCGGAGAGTTTTTCACGGGCGTACTTGTCGTCGTTCTTGAAGAACGACAGCCAGTTGGTGGTCTTGAGTTCGAACAGGCCGATCAGGTCTTCATCAGGGAAGACGGTGTTGCCTACCACGTTGATGTGCTGGATGGCTGCGACTGTGCCTTCGTTGATCTTGACCTTCAGGCCAACCCGGTTACGTGGCTGCGGCACGACTTCGGTTTCAACGCTGGCCGAGTAACGACCCTGAGCGACATATTGACGCTGCAGCTCGTTGCGCACGCCTTCGAGGGTCGCGCGCTGGAAGATTTCACCTTCCGCCAGGCCGGACTGCTTGAGCCCTTTCATCAGGTCGTCAGTGGAGATCGCCTTGTTGCCTTCGATCTCGATACTGGCAACCGACGGACGTTCGACTACCGTGATGACCAGGACGTTGCCATCGCGGCCCAGCTGGATGTCTTGAAAGAAACCGGTTTTGAACAGCGCACGAGTGGATTCCACCAGGCGACGGTCGTCCGCCTGCTCGCCGACGTTCAACGGCAAGGCACCAAAGACGCTACCCGCGGAAACGCGCTGGAGGCCGTTGACGCGGATATCGGAGATAGTGAAGGACTCGGCGTGAACTTCGGCGATCATCAATACGGTGAGAACCGCAGTTAGCAGCAGACGTTTCATGAAGTCCTTTCTTATTCCAACTGGCAATAAACAAACTGCCGCAAAATGCGGCAGATTCGCAATTCAGCGAAGCGTTACAGACGACCCAGATCGTTGACCAGAGCAAGCAACATGACTCCGACCACCAAGCTGATACCGATCTGTATCCCCCAACCTTGCACCCGATCCGACAAGGGACGACCACGCGCCCACTCGATCAGATAAAACAGCAAATGCCCCCCATCCAGTACCGGGATGGGCAACAAATTCAGAACACCCAGGCTAATACTCAGATAAGCAAGGAAATTCAAGAAATCAGCAATGCCCGACTGGGCAGAAGCGCCCGCCACTTTAGCAATGGTTATCGGTCCACTCAAGTTTTTTACCGAGAGCTCGCCGAACAACATTTTCTTCAGCGATTCGAGGGTCAGAACGCTCATGGTCCAGGTCCGTCGGGCCCCTTCACCAATCGCCTCCAACGGCCCGTAGCTGACCTCGCGAAGCATCTGCGGCGGCCAATCCACCGCTTTCACCCCGGCCCCCAGGTAGCCATTTGGCGCTTTGCTTTCGCCGCGGCTGGCCAAGGTCACGGGGACGTCGATTTGAGCACCATCGCGCTCGACATGCAGCACAATTTTCGTATCAGGGTGCACACGGACCCAGTCCACCACTTGCTGCCAGTCATTGAGCGACTGGCCATCAAGGGCCAACAGACGATCGCCGGTCTTCAGGCCAGCGGCCTGGGCCGGGCCCTTGGGGTCAAGTTCAGCCAGCACCGGCGGCAGGGCCGGACGCCACGGACGAATGCCCAGGGAGCGAATCGGATCCGGCTCATCAGCCCCTTTCAACCATTTGTCCAATTCCAGCTGGCGTGGCGAATCCACAGTGGCGCCCTGCTCACGCACCAGCACCTGCAGTGCACCGCTTTCACCCAGGCGCCGCACCAGTTGCAGGTTCACGGCCGCCCAGCCGGTAGTCGGCTCGCCGTCGATGGCGACGATTTCCTGGCCGGCACTGAGCCCGGCCTTGGCAGCAATACTGCCAGCCTCTACATCACCGATGACCGGCCGCACCTGCTGGCTGCCCAGCATCGCCAGGGCCCAGAAAAACACCAGTGCGAGGAGGAAGTTGGCAATCGGACCGGCAGCAACAATCGCGATACGCTGGCGAACCGACTTGCGGTTGAAGGACTGATTGAGCTCCTCGGCAGCTACCTCGCCTTCACGCTCATCCAGCATCTTCACGTAGCCGCCCAGCGGGATAGCGGCGATGACGAACTCGGTGCCGCGACGATCATGCCAGCGCAGCAAGGGCATGCCAAAGCCCACGGAGAAGCGCAGAACCTTGACGCCACAGCGACGGGCGACCCAGAAGTGACCGAATTCATGGAAGGTGACCAGCACACCCAGGGCTACCAGGGTGCCGACAATCATATAGAGCGCGCTCATCTACTTTCTCCGCAATCCTATTCGCCGCCACTCGCCCCGGTCGCGAATCCTATCGCCCGTTACGCTGCAACCATTGTTGCGCCAGGACTCGAGCCCTGGCGTCTGCCGCAAACACTGCGTCGAGTTCATTGACTGCGACCACAGACTCACGGGTTAAAACCTCATCGATGATACTCGCGATCTCCGGGTAGCGGATGCGCCGCTCGAGAAACGCCGATACCGCCACCTCATTGGCCGCATTCAGCATGGCCGGCGCGCTGTTACCCGCCTCGGCAGCTTGCCGTGCCAGGCGCAGGCAAGGGAACCGCTGCTCGTCGGGTGCCTGGAAATCCAGGCGAGCAATGGCGAACAGATCCAGCGGCGCTACACCGGAATCAATGCGCTCCGGCCAGGCCAGGGCATTGGCGATCGGGGTGCGCATATCCGGATTACCCAACTGCGCCAGGACCGAGCCGTCGACGTAATCCACCAGCGAGTGGATCACGCTTTGCGGGTGCACCACCACTTCGACCTGGGAAGGCCTGGCATCAAATAGCCAGCAGGCCTCGATCAGTTCCAGCCCCTTGTTCATCATGCTTGCCGAGTCCACGGAGATCTTGCGCCCCATGGACCAGTTCGGATGGGCACAGGCCTGTTCGGGGGAAACATGCTCAAGCTCTTCCAGAGGCGTCTGACGGAAAGGACCGCCCGAAGCCGTCAGAAGAATACGTCGCACACCGACCCGACTCAGCCCGCGGGAAAAATCCGCGGGCATGCATTGAAAGATCGCATTGTGTTCACTGTCGATAGGCAACAGCACGGAACCACTCTTGCCCACTGCCTGCATGAACAGCGCGCCAGACATCACCAGCGCTTCCTTGTTGGCCAACAGGATCTTCTTGCCAGCCTCAACCGCCGCCAGAGTCGGGCGCAACCCCGCCGCACCGACAATCGCCGCCATCACGGCATCGACTTCCGGAGCCGAGGCCACCTCGCACAACCCCTGCTCCCCCACCAGCACCTGGGTAGCCAGGCCGGCGGCGCGCAAATCTTGCTGAAGGCGGCTGGCGGCCGAGGCCTCGGGCACCACCGCAAAACGGGGCTCATGCTTTACGCACAACGCCAGCAACTCGGCCAGACGCGTGAAGCCCGTCAGGGCAAACACCTGATAACGATCCGGATGACGGGCAATCACATCCAGGGTGCTCAGACCGATAGAGCCGGTAGCCCCCAGAACCGTGATCTGCTGTACAGCAGTCACAGCGCAGCCATCCACAACAGCACGGCAAACACCGGAATGGCCGCGGTCAGGCTGTCGATGCGGTCCAGCACCCCACCATGACCGGGCAGCAGGTTGCTACTGTCCTTGATACCCGACTGGCGCTTGAACATGCTCTCGGTCAGGTCGCCGACCACCGAAATGAATACAACGATCGCTGCACCCAGCAGCCCCAGAATCATCTGCCCCAGGGTCCAGTCACGCACCAGCCCCACCACCGCGGTGATCACCAGGCTCAACGCCAGGCCGCCGTACACGCCCTCCCAGCTCTTGCCCGGGCTGACCTGGGGCGCCAGCTTGCGCTTGCCGAAGGCCTTGCCGGAGAAGTAGGCACCGATATCCGCACCCCACACCAGCACCATCACCGCCATGATCAACCAGTTGCCCAGTGGCAGTTGCTTGATGAACACCAGCCCTTGCCAGGCCGGCAGCAGGATCAGCAGGCCGATCAACAATTTGGGTGCGGCACCGGACCATTGCTCGCTGGAACGCGGATAGGTCAGCACCAGGTAGGTCGCCAGCGCCCACCACAGCACCGCAGCACCCAGCACCCAGGGCGCAACGCCCGGAACCAGATGCATCAGGAACAACAGCGCCGCCACCACCACGGCGAAGGCCACCCGAGCCGGCTGCGCCTCGAAGCCCGCCAGACGCGCCCACTCCCAGGCACCGAGGCTTACCACCAGACCGATGAACAGGGCGAACCCCGAGCCTTCGAGCAGGAAGAACCCGCACAAGGCGATCGGCAGCAGGATCAGCGCAGTAATGATTCGTTGTTTAAGCATTAAACCCGGGCTCCAGCCTCGACCTGCTCGCTCGTCTTACCGAAGCGTCGCTGGCGAGATGCGTAATCGGCCAATGCGTTACGCATGGCTTCGTGTTTGAAGTCCGGCCAGAACAGGTCGGAGAAATACAGCTCGGCATAGGCCAGCTGCCACAACAGGAAATTGCTGATGCGATGCTCGCCACCGGTCCGGATGCACAGGTCCGGCAGCGGCAGGTCGCCGGTCGCCAGGCAGGTCTGCAGCAGGCCCGGAGTGATGTCCTCGGGCCGCAGATGCCCGGCCTGGACCTCGCGCGCCAGGCGCTGGGCGGCCTGAGCGATATCCCACTGGCCGCCATAGTTGGCGGCGATCTGCAGGATGAAACGATCACTACCCGCGGTAATGGCCTCCGCTTCGCGCATCGCCGCCTGCAACTCGGGATGGAAGCGTGAACGATCGCCAATGATCCGCAGGCTGATGTTGTTCTCGTTGAGGCGCTTGGCTTCACGACGCAGGGCCTTGAAGAACAGATCCATCAAGGCACTGACTTCGTCAGCCGGGCGCTGCCAGTTCTCACTGGAAAAGGCAAACAGGGTCAGCACCTCGACCTTGGCCTCAGCGCACACTTCGATCACTGCACGTACCGCATCAACACCCGCCTTATGCCCGGCGACACCCGGCATAAAGCGTTTTTTTGCCCAGCGGTTATTACCATCCATGATGATTGCCACATGACGCGGCACCGAGGACAACACGGACTGCTTGGTCTTTTCCATGAAAACGCCTGACCCTTATACGGCCATCAAGTCCTTTTCTTTTTCCTCAGTCGCCTTGGCGATCTGAGCTTCAAAGTCCTTGATCAGCTTATCGATTTCGGCGCTGCCACGGCGCTCTTCGTCTTCGCTGATTTCCTTGTCCTTGGTCAGCTTCTTCAACTCACCCAGGGCATCGCGGCGAATATTGCGCACTGCAACCCGCGCATCCTCGGCGGCAGCACGCGCCTGCTTGGTGAAGCCCTTGCGGGTTTCCTCGGTCAGCGGTGCCATCTTGATCAGCAGCAGCTCGCCCAGGTTGGTCGGATTGAGGTTAAGACCGGCACTGCCGATGGCCTTGTCGATGGCTCCGAGCATATTGCGCTCGAACGGCACTACCTGCAGGGTCTGGGAGTCCTTCACGGTAACGTTGGCAACGCCACTCAACGGTGTGTCGGTACCGTAGTAAGGCACCATCACACTGCCCAGGATGCTGGGGTGAGCCTTGCCGGTGCGAATCTGGCCGAATGCATGGGCCAGGGACTCCAGGGATTTCTTCATGCGCTCTTGAGCGTCTTTCTTGATTTCGTTGATCATTGCTCGCCTTCCTCGATCAGGGTTCCTTCAGCGCCACCATGCACGATATTCAGCAGGGCGCCGGGCTTGTTCATGTTAAATACCCGCAGCGGCATCTTGTGGTCGCGGCACAGGCAGATTGCCGTCAGGTCCATCACTCCCAGCTTGCGATCCAGCACTTCATCGTAAGTCAGATGATCGAACTTCTCGGCATGCGGGTCCTTGAACGGGTCTGCAGTGTAAACACCATCGACCTTGGTTGCCTTGAGCACCACGTCGGCATCGATCTCGATAGCGCGCAGGCAGGCTGCGGAGTCGGTGGTGAAGAACGGGTTGCCGGTACCGGCCGCGAAGATCACCACCTCTTTGGAGTTCAGGTGGCGCATCGCCTTGCGACGGTCATAGTGATCGGTCACGCCGACCATGGAAATAGCCGACATCACGATGGCCGAGATATTCGCACGTTCCAGTGCATCACGCATGGCCAGGGCGTTCATCACAGTGGCCAGCATGCCCATGTGGTCGCCCGTGACCCGATCCATCCCGGCCGCGCTCAATGCAGCGCCGCGGAACAGGTTGCCACCACCGATCACCAAGCCTACCTGGACGCCGATACCAACCAGCTGGCCGACTTCCAGCGCCATGCGATCCAGCACCTTGGGATCGATCCCGAACTCTTCCGAGCCCATCAGGGCCTCGCCGCTAAGCTTGAGTAGAATGCGTTTATAGCGAGCTTGATAACCACTGCCCTGCTGAGCCATTGCGAATCTCTCCTGCGGCGTATTTAAAAAATTCTTTGCGGGCTGTTTACAGCCTGCGTTCACTCTAGCTTGACGCTGTCACAGCGCCATCAGAACACGACTTTGTAAGGCGGTTCCGAGGATAAACAACTAAATTACCCTGCCCATTTGAAAAGAGGCTGCGCGCGTGAGCGGGCAGCCTCTTCTGGGCGACAGTTGAAAAAACCGTCTTACTGTTGCTTGGCAGCAGCCAGTTGTGCAGCAACTTCTTCGGCGAAGTTGTCTTCTTTCTTCTCGATGCCTTCACCTACCGCGAAACGGGTGAAGGAAACGATTTCAGCGCCGCCTTTCTTGGCCAGAGCACCTACGGTGATTTCTGGGTCCTTGACGAAAGCTTGCTCAACCAGGCTGGCTTCGGCCAGGAACTTGCTGATACGGCCAGCGATCATTTTTTCAACGATTTCGGCTGGCTTGCCTTTCATCTTGTCTTCGTTCAGCTGCAGGAACACAGCCTTTTCACGCTCGATCGCTTCAGCCGAAACTTGCGATGGCAGCAGGAACTCAGGGTTGCTGGCCGCTACGTGCATGGCGATGTCTTTGGCCAGTTCAACGGAACCGCCTTTCAGAACAACCGCAACACCGATCTTGTTGCCGTGCAGGTAGGTGCCGACCACGTCGCCTTCAACGCGAGCCAGACGACGGATGTTGACGTTCTCGCCAGTCTTGCCAACCAGGATCAGGCGGGCAGCTTCTTGAGCTTCGATCAGCGGAGCGGCGTCGGTCAGCTTGTCAGCGAAAGCCTTTTCCACGCTAGCGGCAACGAATGCCTTGAAATCGTCCTGCAGAGCCAGGAAGTCGGTCTGCGAGTTGACTTCCAGCAGGACAGCGGCTTTACCGTCGTCCTTGATGGCGATAGCGCCTTCAGCAGCAACGTTGCCTGCTTTCTTGGCAGCCTTGATGGCGCCGGAAGCACGCATGTCATCAATGGCCTTTTCGATGTCGCCGCCGGCCTTGGTCAAGGCCTTTTTGCAGTCCATCATGCCTTCGCCGGTACGCTCGCGCAGTTCTTTGACCAACGCTGCAGTAATCTCTGCCATTTTCAAAATCCTCTTGGATAGGTTTTCAACCATTCCACCCGATCGAACGGGCGCTCAATTCTTGGGCATTGCCCCGAAACCACTTCATAACAGCCCCGCATTACAGAAACTGTCGGGGCGCGACGACGAAATGATTTTCGAGTTGGCAAAAAGGGGGCCAAGCCCCCTTTTTGCGTGCTGAGTCAACGCTACGCGTCAGTTACTCAGGCTTCAGCCGCCGGTGCTGCAGCTTCTTCGAACACTTCGGTGCCGCCAGCAACGTTGTTGCGACCACGGATCACAGCGTCAGCCATCGAACCCATGTACAGCTGGATGGCGCGAATGGCGTCATCGTTGCCTGGGATGATGTAGTCAACGCCTTCCGGGCTGCTGTTGGTATCGACAACGCCGATGACCGGGATGCCCAACTTGTTGGCTTCGGTGATCGCGATGCGCTCGTGGTCAACGTCGATCACGAACAGTGCGTCAGGCAGGCCGCCCATGTCCTTGATACCACCCAGGGAACGATCCAGCTTTTCCAGATCGCGAGTGCGCATCAGCGCCTCTTTCTTGGTCAGCTTGGCGAAGGTGCCGTCTTCTGCTTGCACTTCAAGGTCACGCAGACGCTTGATGGAAGCACGGATGGTTTTGTAGTTGGTCAGCATGCCGCCCAACCAGCGGTGATCGACGTACGGCGAACCGCAACGTGCTGCTTCTTCAGCAACGATCTTGCCAGCGGAACGCTTGGTGCCGACGAACAGAATCTTGTTTTTGCCCTGGGCCAGACGCTCTACGAAAGTCAGAGCTTCGTTGAACATTGGCAGGGTTTTTTCAAGGTTGATGATGTGGATCTTGTTGCGCGCGCCGAAAATGTACTTGCCCATTTTCGGATTCCAGTAACGGGTTTGGTGACCGAAGTGCACACCGGCCTTCAGCATATCGCGCATGTTGACTTGGGACATGATAGTTCCTTAATAAGTCGGGTTAGGCCTCCACGTATCCCAATGACCAACCAACAGCTTGTGCTGAGGGCACCCAGGTCATCGTGTCGACACGTGTGTGGGTTTGAGCTTTTCGGGGCATCCCCGGAAAGCGGCGCATTTTATACCACAGCAAGGGCAAAAACGGAACCCGGATTCACACTCGGCGATCCGCAGGCATTTTGCCCGCCTCTTGGAATCGGTCCAGAATGCACCATTGTATAGAGAGAAGCGCCAGCAGAACCTCAGATTTGCGCTGAGCCTCTGTTAGAATCGCACCTTTGCGGCTTTTGAAAACCTTGCTGGCCCATCGTAGGCCAAGCTTTGCGCATGCGGGTTTTCGAGCCATTTCCGTGTTTATCGCGCCCCTGGGCGTCAAGAGAGCCTGTATGACCGTCACCCTCAAAACTCCCGAGGACATCGCCAAAATGCGTGTCGCCGGCAAACTGGCCGCCGACGTGCTGGAAATGATTGCCGAGCATGTCAAACCCGGTGTCACCACCGAAGAACTGGACCGCATCTGCCATGACTACATCGTCAATGTGCAAGGTGCGATCCCTGCCCCGCTGAACTACAAGGGCTTCCCCAAATCCATCTGCACCTCGATCAACCACGTGGTGTGCCACGGCATTCCCAACGAGAAGCCGCTGAAGGATGGCGACACCCTGAACATCGATGTGACCGTCATCAAGGACGGCTACCACGGCGACACCAGCCGCATGTTCCACGTTGGCACCGTGCCGGTCTGGGCCGAGCGCCTGTCGCAGATCACCCAGGAATGCATGTACAAGGCCATTGAACTGGTGAAACCGGGCTGCCGCCTGGGCGACATCGGCGAAGTGATCCAGAAGCACGCGGAAAAGAACGGTTTCTCGGTGGTTCGCGAGTTCTGCGGCCACGGCATCGGCAAGGTGTTCCACGAAGAGCCGCAGATCCTGCACTACGGCCGTGCCGGTACCGGCATGGAGCTCAAGGCCGGCATGACCTTCACCATCGAGCCGATGATCAACCAGGGCAAGGCCGACACCAAGGTCCTGGGCGACGGCTGGACCGCCATCACCAAGGACCGCAAGCTCTCCGCGCAGTGGGAACACACCCTGCTGGTCACCGAGACCGGCTACGAGATCTTCACCCTGCGCAGCGATGACACCATCGCCCGGGTGTCAGCCTGATCCACAACGCTGCGTCCCGACCTTATAGATAGAAAGGAAAGCCAATCGATGCCGCAGGTGGACCCCGAACTCTTCGACCGCGGCCAGTTCCAGGCGGAACTGGCGCTGAAGGCCAGCCCTATCGCCGCCTTCAAGAAGGCCATCCGCCAGGCACGGGAAGTGCTCGATACGCGCTTTCGCAGTGGGCGGGAGATCCGCCGGCTGATCGAAGACCGCGCCTGGCTCATCGATAACATCCTGCAAAAGGCCTGGGACCAGTTCAGCTGGAGCGAAGACGCCGACATCGCCCTGGTGGCGGTCGGCGGCTACGGTCGCGGCGAGCTGCACCCCTATTCCGACATCGACCTGCTGATCCTCCTGGACAGCGCCGACCACGAAATTTTCCGCGACTCCATCGAACGCTTTCTTACCCTGCTCTGGGACATTGGCCTGGAAGTCGGGCAAAGCGTGCGCTCGGTGGACGAATGCGCCGAACAGGCGCGGGCCGACCTGACGGTGATCACCAACCTGATGGAAAGCCGCACCATTGCCGGCCCCGAGCACCTGCGCCAGCGCATGCTGCAAGTGACCAGCACCGAGCACATGTGGCCGAGCAAGGATTTCTTCCTGGCCAAGCGGGCCGAGCAGAAGGCCCGCCATCACAAGTACAACGACACCGAATACAACCTGGAGCCCAACGTCAAAGGCTCGCCGGGTGGGTTGCGGGACATCCAGACCATCCTCTGGGTCGCGCGCCGCCAGTACGGCACCCTGAACCTGCGGGCCCTGGCCGGCGAAGGCTTCCTGGTGGAAAGCGAAAACGCGCTCCTGGCCTCGTCCCAGGAGTTCCTGTGGAAGGTCCGCTACGCGCTGCACATGCTCGCGGGGCGCGCCGAGGACCGCCTGCTGCTCGACCACCAGCGCTCCATCGCCACCCTGCTGGGCTTCGAGGGCGAAGATGCGAAACAGAGCATCGAAAGCTTCATGCAGCAGTACTACCGGGTGGTGATGAGCATCGCCCAGTTGAGCGACCTGATCATCCAGCACTTCGAGGAGGTGATCCTCGCCCCCGAGGACGAGGCACCGCCACAGCCGATCAATGCGCGCTTCCAACTGCACGACGGCTACATCGAGGCGATCAACGACAACGTGTTCAAGCGCACTCCGTTCGCCATGCTGGAGATCTTCGTGCTGATGGCCCAGCACCCGGAAATCAAGGGCGTGCGCGCCGACACCATCCGCCTGCTGCGCGAACACCGGCACCTGATCGACGACGACTTCCGCCACGATATCCGCAACACCAGCCTGTTCATCGAGCTGTTCAAGTGCGAAATCGGCATCCACCGCAACCTGCGGCGGATGAACCGCTACGGCATTCTCGGACGCTACCTGCCGGAGTTCGGCTTCATCGTCGGGCAGATGCAGCACGACCTGTTCCACATCTATACCGTGGACGCCCACACGCTGAACCTGATCAAGCACCTGCGCAAAATGCAGTACACGCCGATCTCCGAGAAATTCCCGCTGGCCAGCAAGCTCATGGGCAAGCTGCCCAAGCCCGAGCTGATCTACCTGGCCGGTCTGTACCACGACATCGGCAAGGGCCGTCATGGCGACCACTCGGAAATCGGCGCCGTGGATGCCGAAGCCTTCTGCGTGCGCCACCAGTTGCCGCAGTGGGATACCCGGCTGATCGTCTGGCTGGTGCAGAACCACCTGGTGATGTCCACCACGGCTCAGCGCAAGGACTTGTCCGACCCGCAGGTGATTCACGATTTCGCACAGATCGTGGTCGACCAGACCCGCCTCGACTACCTCTACGTACTGACCGTCGCCGATATCTACGCCACCAACCCGACCCTGTGGAACTCCTGGCGCGCCAGCCTGTTGCGCCAGCTCTACACCGAGACCAAGCGAGCCCTGCGCCGCGGCCTGGAAAACCCGGTGGACCGCGAAGAGCAGATCCGCCAGACCCAGAGCGCCGCCCTGGACATCCTGGTGCGCAACGGCACCGACCCGGACGAAGTGGAACAACTCTGGTCCCAACTGGGGGACGACTACTTCCTGCGCCACACCGCCGGCGACGTGGCCTGGCACAGCGACGCGATCCTCCAGCAGCCGGCCGACGGCGGGCCGCTGGTGCTGATCAAGGAAATCACCCAGCGCGAGTTCGAGGGCGGCACCCAGATCTTCATCTACGCCCCGGACCAGCACGATTTCTTCGCGGTGACCGTGGCCGCCATGGACCAGCTCAACCTGAACATCCATGACGCGCGCATCATCACCTCCAGCAGCCAGTTCACCCTCGACACCTACATCGTCCTGGACAACGACGGCGAATCCATCGGCAACAACCCGCAGCGAGTCGAGCAGATCCGCAAGGGCCTGACCGACGCCCTGCGCAACCCCGACGACTACCCGACCATCATCCAGCGCCGGGTGCCGCGCCAGCTCAAGCATTTTGCCTTCGCCCCCGAGGTGACTATCCACAACGACGCCCAACGCCCGGTGACCGTGCTGGAACTCAGCGCCCCGGATCGCCCGGGTTTGCTGGCGCGGATCGGCAAGATCTTCCTGGAGTTCGACCTGTCGCTGCAGAACGCCAAGATCGCCACCCTGGGCGAGCGCGTGGAAGACGTGTTCTTCATCACCGATGCGCACAACCAGCCCCTGTCCGACCCCCAGCTGTGCAGCCGCTTGCAGGATGCGATCGTCGAGCAGTTGAGCGTCAGCCACGAACCGACTATCGAAATGACCCGCCTGAGCATCTGACGGGTCCGAACCACCGCTTTGAGTGAGATACCGCCTCCATGAACAACGCACTGAACCAGTTGCAGCCCTACCCGTTCGAAAAGCTGCGCGCCTTGCTCGGCACCGTGACGCCCAACCCGGACAAGCGCGCCATCGCCCTGTCCATCGGCGAACCCAAGCACCGCTCGCCAAGCTTTGTCGCCGAAGCTCTGGCCAGCAACCTCGATCAGATGGCGGTCTACCCCACCACCCTGGGCATCCCGGCCCTGCGCGAAGCCATCGCCGGCTGGTGCGAACGGCGCTTTGGCGTGCCCGCGCTCTGGCTCGACCCGGCGCGCAATGTACTGCCGGTCAACGGCACCCGAGAAGCGCTGTTCGCCTTCACCCAGACCGTGGTCAACCGCGGCGAAGACGCCCTGGTGGTCAGCCCCAACCCCTTCTATCAGATCTACGAAGGCGCAGCCTTCCTCGCCGGGGCCAAGCCGCACTACCTGCCGTGCCTCGACGAAAACGGCTTCAACCCGGACTTCGACGCCGTGCCGGTGGAGATCTGGCAGCGCTGCCAGATCCTCTTCCTGTGCTCGCCGGGCAACCCCACCGGCGCGCTGATCCCGCTGGACACCCTGAAGAAGCTGATCGCACTGGCCGACGAGCACGACTTCGTGATCGCCGCCGACGAGTGCTACAGCGAGCTGTACTTCGACGAACAGACACCGCCGCCGGGCCTGCTCAGCGCCTGCGTCGAACTGGGCCGCAAGGACTTCAAGCGCTGCGTGGTGTTCCACAGCCTGTCCAAGCGCTCCAACCTGCCGGGCCTGCGCTCGGGCTTCGTCGCCGGTGATGCCGAGATTCTCAAGGGCTTCCTGCTGTACCGCACCTACCACGGCTGCGCCATGCCGGTGCAGACCCAACTCGCCAGCGTCGCCGCCTGGAACGACGAAGTGCACGTGCGCGCCAACCGCGCCTTGTACCGGGAGAAATTCGACGCGGTGCTGGCGATCCTTGCGCCCGTGATGGATGTGCAGCGCCCGGACGGCAGCTTCTACCTGTGGCCGAACGTGGCCGGGGATGACGCAGCCTTCTGCCGCGACCTGTTCGAACAGGAGCATGTAACCGTGGTTCCGGGCTCCTACCTGTCGCGGGATGTGGACGGCACCAACCCGGGCGCCGGCCGGGTACGCATGGCGCTGGTAGCGCCGCTGGCGGAATGCGTGGAAGCCGCGGAACGGATTCGCGATTTCGTGCTGCGTCGCACTTGAGGCCTTTCGCCGGCAAGCCGGCTCCCACAGCAGGAGCCGACTGCCGGCGAACGCCTCACTTCACCTGCCCCAGATTGGCCTCGCTCATATCCAGGTCGGCCAGTACTTCGCGTAGCACATCGTCGCCAATCTGATGCTGGCGGCTCAGCCGATACAGCTCCAGCCGTTGCGCACGCAGGGCCTTGATCCGCAGGCGCCGCTCCAGCAAGTCCATCTGGAACGCCAGGGCCTGGGCCTCGGCGGAATCGTTGTAGACCTCCAACTGATGCCGGTACTCGGCCATCAAGCGCCCCTTGAGTTCGGTGGCCAGGGCCGACTGGGCGGCATCCGGGGTTTCACCGGTGTCAGCCACCTCTTCGGCCTCCAGGGCATGGATCGCCGCTTCGGCAGTCTTGCGCCAGGCATCCCGCACTTCCCCACGGCGCTTGTCGTCAGGGCTCTTCACAATGCCGCGCAGCAGCAGCGGCAGGGCAATGCAGGCCGCCACCAGGGACAGCAGGATCACCCCGGCAGCGATGAAGATCAGCAGGTCGCGCTCCGGAAAGGCTTCACCGGCACCGAGAAACAACGGTACCGACATCACACCGGCCAGGGTTACCGCCCCGCGCACTCCACCCACGGTCAGCAACCAGCAGGAACGGGCGGTCGGCACCAGGGTCAATTCGCCCTTGCCGCGCCAGCGCCGCAGCAGGCCGGACAGGCGCCAGATGCTCTGCACCCAGATGAAACGCAACACCAGCAGCACCAGGAAAATCGCCACCACATCCAGGCAACGGTAGAACAGGGTCGGCCACAGCGAGGTCTCGTGACTGACCACGGCCTTGATGATGTCCGGCAGCTGCAACCCCAGGAGCAGGAAGATCAGGCCGTTGAAGGCGAACTCCAGCAGTGACCAGACGCTGCGATTGAGCAGCCGGGTGCTGGTCTGGCGCGGCAGCAGGTCGAGCCAGCTCTGCATCATCCCCGCCGCCACCGCCGAGAGAATGCCCGAGGCTCCCAGGCGCTCGGCCAGCACATAGGCGGCGAACGGCAAAAGCAGCATGAACACCACGTGGGTCGCCGGGTCATCCCAGCCTCGGGCGATCATCCAGGCCCGCAGGCGCCCCACCAGCCAGCTCAGTGCCACGCCGACCGCCAGGCCGCCCACCGCCACCAGGACGAAGGTCAGGCTGGCGTTGGCCAGGGAGAACACCCCGGTCACCGCCGCTGCCAGGGCGAACTTGAAGGTCACCAGGCCCGAGGCGTCATTCATCAGCGCCTCCCCCTGGAGCATGTGCATCAGGGGCGTGGGCAAGCGGTTCTGGGAAATCGCCGATACCGCCACGGCGTCGGTGGGCGAAAGCACGGCGGCCAGGGCAAAGGCCACCGGCAACGGAATGCTCGGCAGCAGCCAATGGATGAAGTAGCCGGCGCCCACCACGGTGAACAGCACCAGCCCTACTGCCAGGGTCAGGATCGGCCCGCGCAGGCGCCAGAATTCGCGCTTGGGCATGCGCCAGCCATCGGAAAACAACAGCGGCGGCAAGAACAGGAAGAGAAACAGCTCCGGGTCCAGGGCCACGTGCAACCCCAGGGTCGGCCAGGCCAGCAAGGCGCCGGCGGCAATCTGCACCAGGGGCAGCGGCAGTGGAATCACCCGTCCGACAAGACGCGAGAGGCTCACCAGCATCAGCAGGATGAGGACGGTATAGGCGGTTTGCATAAAGCGGGCTTCCCGATCTGAAACTTCAAAGCAGACACACAACGGCGGCAGGAATTCACCGCAGAAGTGCCATATTAGCCGCTTAAGCTGCGTTTACGCCGCTGCACAAAAGTCGCAACGGCGCCCGGGCGCGGAAACACAATGCGACAAAGCCCCGCAGCAGCCGACGCCGAATCGGCGCGGTCGTGGCATAATCCGTGACCTTTCATCTCCAGCATCTCCAAAGGGGGCAATTCCTTGACCGCTTCAAGCAAAACGTTGCACCTTTTCGGCATCAAAGCCTGTGACACCATGAAAAAGGCGCGCACCTGGCTCGATGAACACGCTGTCAGCTATGACTTCCATGATTACAAAACCTCCGGCATTGACCGTGAGCACCTGAATCAGTGGTGCGACGAGCACGGCTGGCAGGTGGTGTTGAACCGCGCGGGCACGACCTTTCGCAAACTCGATGACGAAAGCAAAGCCGATCTCGACCAGGCGAAAGCCGTTGAACTGATGCTCGCGCAACCTTCGATGATCAAGCGCCCGGTGCTCGACCTCGGAGACAAGACCCTGATTGGCTTCAAGCCAGACCTTTACGCAGCGGCGCTCAAGTAAGCCTGCTCACTCTATTTCGCAAGAGGTAACTGCATGTCCACTACTCTGTTCAGCCTGGCATTCGGTGTCGGCACCCAAAATCGTCAAGGCGCCTGGCTGGAAGTGTTCTACGCATCGCCACTGCTCAACCCTGCCGCCGAAATCGTTGCCGCTGTCGCACCGATCCTCGGTTATAGCGAAGGCAACCAGGCCATCACCTTCACCACCGCCCAGGCCGCGCAAATGGCCGACGCGCTGAAGAGCATCGACGCCACCCAGGCGGCCCTGCTGACCCGCCTGGCCGAAAGCCACAAGCCGCTGGTAGCCACCCTGCTGGCAGAAGATGCCCAGCTGACCTCCACTCCAGAGGCCTACCTCAAGCTGCACCTGCTGTCCCACCGTCTGGTCAAGCCGCACGGCCTGAGCCTGGCCGGCGTGTTCCCGCTGCTGCCGAACGTGGCCTGGACCAGCCAGGGCGCGATCGACCTCGGCGAGCTGGCCGAGCGTCAACTGGAAGCCCGCCTGCGCGGCGAGCTGCTGGAAGTGTTCTCGGTGGACAAGTTCCCGAAAATGACCGACTACGTGGTGCCGAGCGGCGTGCGTATCGCGGACAGCGCGCGGATTCGCCTGGGCGCCTACATCGGCGAAGGCACCACCGTGATGCACGAAGGCTTCGTCAACTTCAACGCCGGCACCGAAGGCCCGGGCATGATCGAAGGCCGGGTTTCCGCGGGCGTGTTCGTCGGCAAGGGATCGGACCTGGGCGGCGGTTGCTCCACCATGGGCACCCTGTCGGGTGGCGGCAACATCGTGATCAAGGTCGGCGAAGGCTGCCTGATCGGCGCCAACGCCGGTATCGGCATCCCGCTGGGCGACCGCAATACCGTGGAGTCGGGCCTGTACGTGACCGCCGGCACCAAGGTGGCGCTGCTGGACGAGAACAACCAGCTGGTCAAAGTGCTCAAGGCCCGGGAACTGGCCGGCCAGCCGGACCTGCTGTTCCGTCGCAACTCGGAAACCGGCGCAGTGGAGTGCAAGACCCACAAGTCGGCCATCGAGCTGAACGAAGCGCTGCACGCTCACAACTAAGCAGCGATTCGGTTTCACTGGAACCGGCCAGGCGCTTATCATCGGCGCCCGGCCTGTTCAAACGAGTTCTGCCACCATGCTTGTAGCCTCCCCCTGGCGCGCCGACTTCCCGGCCATCGCCGCCCTGCATCGCCAGGACCAGACGTACCTGGACAACGCCGCCACCACGCAAAAACCCCAAGCCCTGCTGAACGCGCTGGCGCACTACTACGCCAATGGCGCGGCCAATGTGCATCGTGCGCAACACCTGCCCGGCGCCCACGCCACCCAAGCGTTCGAAGACAGCCGCAGCAAGGTCGGCCAATGGCTGAATGCCGGTGACAGTGGGCAAATCGTCTTCACCCACGGCGCGACCTCCGCGCTGAATCTTCTGGCCTACGGCCTGGAGCACCAATTTTCCCCGGGCGATGAAATCGTCATCAGCGCCCTGGAGCACCACGCCAACCTGCTGCCCTGGCAGCAACTGGCCCAACGTCGCGGTCTCAAGCTGATGGTCCTGCCCCTGGACCCGGACGGCCTGATCGACGTCGACGCGGCAAGCCGCTTGATCGGCCCGCGCACCCGTTTGCTGGCGGTGAGCCAGCTGTCCAACGTGCTTGGCGCCTGGCAACCCTTGACCCCACTGCTGGCCATGGCCAGGGCCCAGGGCGCACTGACGGTGATCGACGGCGCCCAGGGCGTGGTCCATGGCCGCCACGATGTGCAGGCCCTGGGCTGCGACTTCTATGTGTTCTCCAGCCACAAGCTGTACGGCCCGGATGGGGTCGGCGTGCTGTTTGGCCGTCATGCAGCACTCAAGGGCCTGCGCCACTGGCAGTTCGGCGGTGAAATGGTCCAGGACGCCGATTACCAGCACGCCAGCTTCCGCCCCGCCCCCCTGGGGTTCGAGGCCGGTACGCCGCCGATTGCCGGGGTCATCGGCCTGGGTGCCACCCTGGATTATCTCGCCGGCCTGGATCAGCAAGCACTGGCCGACCATGAAGCAGCGCTGCACGCCTACCTGCTGCACGGCTTGCAGGCGCGCAATGGCATCCGCTTGCTGGGCTCGCCGCAAGTGGCCCTGGTCAGTTTTGTCGTGGATGGGGTGCACAACGCCGACCTGGCGCACCTGCTGACCGAACAAGGCATTGCCGTACGCGCCGGGCATCACTGCGCCATGCCGCTGATGAAGAGCCTGGGGTTGGCCGGAGCGATTCGCGTGTCATTGGCGCTGTACAACGATTCCGAGGACCTGGAGCGTTTCTTCGAAGCCCTGGATCAGGCCCTGGAACTGCTGCGATGAGCCTGCCGGCGGATGCCGTCGCCGCCCTGGAGATTTTCCAGGGGGCTGCCGGCTGGGAACAGCGGGCGCGCCTGCTGATGCAATGGGGCGAGCGCCTGCCGCCCCTGAGCGAGGCCGACCGGGTCGAGGCCAACCGGGTGCACGGCTGTGAAAGCCAGGTCTGGCTGGTGGCGGCCCTGGAAAACGGTCATTGGCAGTTTGCCGCGGCCAGCGACGCGCGGCTGATTCGCGGGCTGGTGGCCCTGCTCCTGGCGCGGGTCAATGGCCTGACGGCACAGCAGTTGCGGGAAGTGGACCTGGCCGACTGGTTCAACCAGTTGGGCCTGTCGCGCCAGCTCTCACCTTCGCGCAGCAATGGCCTGAACGCCGTCTTGCAACGCATGAGCGAACTGGCCAGCGCCCCCTAACTCCGTAGGAGCCAGCTTGCTGGCGAACAGGCTCATAAGCCTTGCACCCTCCTCGCGGCCCTCTTCGCTGGCAAGCCAGCTCCTACGGGGCGGCGGGTTTGCTGCGTTCCGACGGGCGGCGCACGCCGGCGACAATCTTGTCCACCGCCTTGGTCGCCGCCACCATGCCGAAGGTCGCGGTCACCATCATCACCGCGCCAAAGCCGCCGGCACAGTCGAGCTTGACGCCATCGCCGACAAAACTCTTCTGCAGGCAGATGCTGCCGTCCGGCTTCGGATAACGCAGCTGTTCAGTGGAAAACACGCAAGGCACGCTGTAGTGCCGGGTTACGGTGCGCGAGAAACCGTAGTCGCGGCGCAGGGTGGAACGCACCTTGGAGGCCAACGGGTCATTGAAGGTACGGTTCAGGTCGCAGACCTGGATCAGCGTCGGGTCGATCTGCCCCCCCGCGCCGCCGGTGGTAATGATCTGGATCTTGCGTCGCTTGCACCAGGCAATCAGCGCCGCCTTGGCATTGACGCTGTCGATGCAGTCGATCACGCAATCGATGTCTGGGGTGATGTACTCGGCCATGGTCTCGCGGGTGACGAAGTCCGGCACCGCGTGCACCTTGCAGTCCGGATTGATGCCGCGCAGGCGTTCGGCCATGACCTCGACCTTGGGCTTGCCCACAGTGCTGTCCAGCGCGTGCAACTGGCGGTTGCTGTTGCTGACGCAGACGTCATCGAGGTCGAACAGCGAGATCTCGCCCACCCCGCAACGGGCGATGGCTTCTGCCGCCCAGGAACCGACCCCGCCGACTCCGACGATCGCCACATGGGCCGCCCGCAGCCGTTCCAGGCCTTCAATGCCATACAAACGGGCGACGCCGGCAAACCGTGGATCTTCTGTACTCATGACCATCACCTAAAAAACCGGCGCGCATTATAGGGCCTCAACGCGACAAGTTTTAACCTTGAAGCTACAAGTAAAGAACTTAAACCCGAATACAGTGCCCAAGGTCTGGCTTTCCTCTGTGCGCTGTACGCTCAGTTGAGGGCCGGTGTAGGATGCCCGCCGTTTGGCGCCTGCCAACCCTTCCCTCGTTCCACACCTTTTGGAACCCGAAATAGCTATGTCATCGCGTAAATTTGGACTCAACCTGGTGATAGTGCTGGCCATTGCCGCGCTGTTCACCGGTTTCTGGGCGCTGATCAATCGCCCGGTCTCGGCCCCCGACTGGCCGGAACAGATCTCCGGTTTTTCCTACTCGCCTTTCCAGCAGGGCCAGTTCCCGCAGAAGGACCAGTACCCGTCCGACGATGAAATGCGTCGCGACCTGGAGATCATGAGCAAGCTGACCGACAACATCCGTACCTATTCGGTGGACGGCAGCCTGGAAGACATCCCGAGGCTCGCGGAAGAGTTCGGCCTGCGCGTGACCCTGGGGATCTGGATCAGCCCGGACCTGGAGCGCAACGAGCGGGAAATCATGCGTGCCATCGAACTGGCCAATACCTCCCGCAGCGTCGTGCGGGTGGTGGTGGGTAACGAGGCGATCTTCCGCAAGGAAATCACCGCCGACCAACTGTCGGTGATTCTCGACCGGGTGCGTGCCGCGGTAAAAGTTCCGGTCACCACCTCGGAGCAATGGCACGTCTGGGAGGAAAACCCGGGGCTGGCCAAGCACGTCGACCTGATCGCCGCGCACATCCTGCCCTACTGGGAGTTCATCCCGGTGGACAAGGCCGAGCAGTTCGTCCTCGACCGCGCCCGGGACCTGAAGAAGATGTTCCCAAAAAAACCGCTGCTGCTGTCCGAGGTCGGCTGGCCGAGCAACGGCCGCATGCGTGGTGGCGCCGACGCCAGCCCGGCGGACCAGGCGATCTACCTGCGTACCCTGGTCAACAAGCTCAACCGCCAGGGCTACAACTACTTTGTCATCGAAGCCTTCGACCAGCCGTGGAAGGCCAGCGACGAAGGTTCGGTGGGCGCCTACTGGGGCGTGTTCAACGCCGCGCGCCAGCAGAAATTCAACTTCGAAGGCCCGGTGGTCGCGATCCCGCAATGGCGGGTGCTGGCCATCGGCTCGGTGGTGCTGGCGCTGCTGTCGCTGACCCTGCTGATGATCGACGGCTCGGCCCTGCGCCAGCGCGGCCGGACCTTCCTGACCTTTATCGCGTTCCTCTGCGGTTCGGTGCTGGTGTGGATCGGCTACGACTACAGCCAGCAATACAGCACCTGGTTCAGCCTGACGGTGGGCTTCCTCCTGGCCCTCGGCGCGCTGGGGGTGTTCATCGTGCTGCTGACCGAGGCCCATGAACTGGCCGAAGCGGTGTGGATCCACAAGCGCCGGCGCGAATTCCTGCCGGTGGAGGGGGACTCCAGCTACCGGCCGAAAGTCTCGATCCACGTGCCCTGCTACAACGAGCCGCCGGAGATGGTCAAACAGACCCTCAATGCCCTGGCCAACCTCGATTACCCGGACTTCGAAGTCCTGATCATCGACAACAACACCAAGGACCCGGCGGTCTGGGAACCGGTGCAGGCCTATTGCGAGACCCTCGGCCCGCGCTTCAAGTTCTTCCACGTCGCGCCCCTGGCCGGCTTCAAGGGCGGTGCGCTGAACTATCTGTTGCCGCACACCGCCAAGGACGCCGAAGTGATCGCGGTGATCGATTCCGACTACTGCGTCGACCGCAACTGGCTCAAGCACATGGTGCCGCACTTCGCCGATCCGAAGATCGCCATCGTGCAGTCGCCCCAGGACTATCGCGACCAGAACGAAAGCACCTTCAAGAAGCTCTGCTACGCGGAATACAAAGGCTTCTTCCATATCGGCATGGTCACCCGCAACGACCGTGACGCGATCATCCAGCACGGCACCATGACCATGACCCGGCGCACAGTGCTCGAAGAGCTGGGCTGGGCCGACTGGTGCATCTGCGAAGACGCCGAGCTGGGCCTGCGGGTGTTCGAGAAAGGCCTGTCGGCGGCGTACCACCACGAAAGCTACGGCAAGGGCCTGATGCCCGACACCTTCATCGACTTCAAGAAGCAGCGTTTCCGCTGGGCCTATGGCGCGATCCAGATCATCAAGCGCCACACCGCCAGCCTGCTGCGCGGCAAGAACACCGAGCTGACCCGTGGTCAGCGCTACCACTTCCTCGCGGGCTGGCTGCCGTGGGTAGCGGACGGCATGAACATCTTCTTCACCGTCGGCGCCCTGCTGTGGTCGGCGGCGATGATCATCGTGCCGCAACGGGTCGACCCGCCGCTGCTGATCTTCGCCATCCCGCCGCTGGCGCTGTTCGTGTTCAAGGTGGGCAAGATCATCTTCCTCTACCGCCGTGCGGTGGGGGTCAACCTCAAGGACGCGTTCTGCGCGGCCCTGGCGGGCCTGGCCTTGTCCCACACCATCGCCAAGGCGGTGCTGTACGGCTTCTTCACCAGCAGCATCCCGTTCTTCCGCACCCCGAAGAACGCCGACAACCACGGCTTCTGGGTGGCGATCTCGGAAGCCCGGGAAGAGTTGTTCATCATGCTGCTGTTGTGGGGCGCGGCGCTGGGGATCTTCCTGGTGCAGGGCCTGCCGAGCAACGACATGCGCTTCTGGGTGACCATGCTCCTGGTGCAGTCTTTGCCTTACGTGGCAGCGCTGGTCATGGCCTTCCTTTCGTCGCTGCCAAAACCGGCGGAAGAAAGCCAGCCGGCTCCCGCAGCCTAAATCGATCCAAAGCACTAAACGGCGGCCTCTGGCCGCCGTTTTGCTTTAAGATATCCGCCATTTTGCGCGCCTCGCCCAACCCTGTAGGAGCTGGCTTGCCAGCGAACCAAGCAACGCGGTGTATCGATTTAACCGCCCTCGCCGCCCCGCCGGCTCCTGCACAATGTCTTGCACCGGAGTTACCCATGACGGCCCATGCCGAGCTTTCGCCGACCCTGCAACTTGCCTGTGATCTGATCCGTCGCCCCTCGGTGACGCCGGTCGACGCCGACTGCCAGAAGCTGATGATGCAGCGCCTGGGGGATGCCGGCTTCAAGCTGGAACCGATGCGCATCGAGGACGTGGACAACTTCTGGGCCAGCCATGGCCAGCATGAAGGCCCGGTGCTGTGTTTTGCCGGCCACACCGACGTGGTGCCTACCGGCCCGGTCCAGGCCTGGCAGAACGACCCGTTCGACGCTCTGATCGACGAGCACGGCATGCTCTGCGGCCGTGGCGCAGCGGACATGAAGGGCAGCCTGGCGGCCATGCTGGTGGCCGCTGAGCGTTTCGTCACCGACTACCCAGACCACAAGGGCTCGGTAGCCTTCCTCATCACCAGCGACGAAGAAGGCCCCGCGCACCATGGCACCAAGGCCGTGGTGGAGCGCCTGGCGGCACGCAAGGAGCGCCTGGACTGGTGCATCGTCGGTGAGCCTTCGAGCACCAGCCTGGTGGGCGACGTAGTCAAGAACGGCCGCCGCGGCTCCCTCGGCGCCAAGCTCACCGTGCGCGGGGTGCAGGGCCACGTGGCCTATCCGCACCTGGCGAAGAACCCGATCCACCTGGCGGCGCCGGCCCTGGCGGAGCTGGCGGCGGAGCACTGGGACGACGGCAACGCCTTCTTCCCACCCACCAGTTTCCAGATCTCCAACCTCAATTCCGGGACCGGCGCCACCAACGTGATTCCCGGTGAACTGACCGCGCTGTTCAACTTCCGCTTCTCCACCGAATCCACGGTGGAAGGCCTGCAGCAGCGGGTCGCGGCCATCCTCGACAAGCACGGCCTGGACTGGCATGTGGAGTGGGCCCTGTCCGGGCTGCCGTTCCTCACCGAACCCGGCGCCCTGCTGGACGCGGTATCGGCCAGCATCAAGCAGGTCACCGGGCGCGACACCAAGGCCTCCACCAGTGGCGGCACCTCCGACGGGCGCTTCATCGCCACCCTGGGCACCCAGGTGGTGGAACTGGGCCCGGTCAACGCCACCATCCATCAGGTCAACGAGCGGGTACTGGCCAGCGACCTCGATGTGCTGACCGAAATCTACTACCAGACCCTGATCAAGTTGCTCGCCTGATGCTTGCCTGTCCTCTCTGCAGTGCCCCGCTGAACGCCGTGGACAACGGCGTGGTCTGCCCGGCCGGGCATCGCTTCGACCGTGCACGCCAGGGCTACCTGAACCTGCTGCCGGTGCAGCACAAGAACAGCCGTGACCCGGGCGACAACCAGGCCATGGTCGAGGCCCGCCGCGACTTTCTCAACGCCGGGCACTACGCCCCGGTGGCCCGGCGCCTGGCGGAGCTGGCGGCAGAACGCGCGCCCCAGCGCTGGGTCGACATCGGCTGTGGCGAGGGTTACTACACCGCGCAACTGGCCCAGGCCCTGCCCGCTGCCGATGGCTACGCCCTGGATATTTCCCGGGAGGCGGTGAAGCGCGCCTGCCGCCGCGCGCCGCAACTGACCTGGATGGTCGCCAGCATGGCGCGCATCCCCCTGGCGGACGCCAGCTGCCAGTTCCTGGCCAGCGTCTTCAGCCCCCTCGACTGGCTGGAGGCCAAGCGCCTGCTCAGCCCCAGCGGCGGCTTGATGAAGGTAGGTCCCACCAGCGGCCACCTGATGGAACTGCGCGAACGCCTGTACGACGAAGTGCGCGAATACACCGACGACAAGCACCTGGCCCTGGTGCCCGAAGGCATGGCCCTGGCCCACAGCGAAACCCTGGAGTTCAAGCTGCACCTGGAACGCCCGCAAGACCGCGCCAACCTGCTGGCCATGACGCCCCATGGCTGGCGCGCCAGCGCCGAGCGCCGCGCCGCGGTGATCGAGCAGGCCGAGCCTTTCGAGGTCAGCGTATCGATGCGCTACGATTACTTCGTGCTGCAATAACCCACTAAAACCCAAGGCCCCGAGCCTGTGCTCGCGGCCGAAGAAATCCGCGAATGGATTTTTCAGACCGGCAATGAGGACATCCATGCGCCAGCCCGATATCGAGATTTACCTGAAAGACGCCGACGTCGACTACAAGGCCATCGCCGCCTGGCTGGGCGCCGTGCTTGGCCCGTGCAGCGACTGGGTACAAAAAGGCCAGACCTACAAATGCACCGCCGGCCAGGTGCCCGTGACCTGGCTGCCCAAGGCCGTGGGCAAGTGGAACAGCCTGTACCTGGAAAGCGACCAGACCCCGTGGGATGACGACATCGCCTGCGCCCGCGCCGCCTTTGCCGCGTTGAATGTGGAGGTGCGCTGCGCACCGGGCAGCTGGGTCGAGGAAGAGGGTGAAGAGTCCGCCGATCGCTGGATTCGCATCAGCGCCGACGGTGAAGAAGAGATTACCTGGCGCACTGCCTGAACAGTGCATACCCGTAGGAGCCGGCTTGCCGGCGAAGAGGCCTTCAAGACTTGCGTTCGATAGACGGGCGCCTTCGCTGGCAAGCCAGCTCCTACAGGGTGGGTTACAGGCCGACGACGTCTTCGGCTTGCAGACCTTTCTGGCCTTCGACCACAGCGTATTCCACCTGCTGGCCTTCGGTCAGGGAGCGGTGGCCTTCGCCACGGATCGCCCGGTAGTGGACAAATACGTCCGCCCCGCCTTCACGCTGGATAAAACCGTAGCCCTTGGCGTCGTTGAACCACTTCACGTTGCCTGTCTCACGAGTAGTCATGAATCCATACCTCATTTTTTTATTATTGGATTGGCGCACTGCAACCAAACCCTGAGAACTTTCCCCCAGCCTGCCTCTCTATGAGTGAAAGCGATACGACCGCGGGAGAGTCGGCCGAGTATATGACAGGCGTAAAAACTCTCAACTCAATCTTGTTTCGGCGCTTTTTTGCCGATTTTCGGCGAATCCGGCACACTACCGGCCCCGAGCAGTTGCTCGGTTTTCTACTCACTCACGCAGAAGCCGTATGACCCGCTCCCCGATCCGCCGTCTTGTGTTTGGCACCTTGCGCCGACTGCTGTACCTCTGGGTCCGCTCGGAAACCATCAACCAGTCGTCCTTCACCCTCGACCTCGACCGCAGCCGACCGGTGTTCTACGTCCTGCAAAACCCGTCCCTGACCGATCTCGCCGTGGTCGATACCGAATGCACCAAGGCCGGGCTGCCACGTCCGGTACTGCCGGTGTCGGTAGGCAACCTGCTGGAACCGGCGGCCTTCTTCTACCTGACCCCGGAGCCCGACTGGCTTGGTCGCCAGGACAAGCGCGGGGCGCCACCGACCCTGACCCGGCTGGTCAGCGCCCTGACCCAGAATGCCGCCGAAGATGCACAGATCATTCCGGTCAGCGTGTTCTGGGGCCAGTCGCCGGACAGCGAGTCGAGCCCGTGGAAGCTGCTGTTCGCCGACAGCTGGGCGGTCACCGGGCGCCTGCGCCGGCTGCTGAGCATCATGATCCTGGGACGCAAGACCCGGGTGCAGTTCTCCGCACCGATCAACCTGCGCGAGCTGATCGAACACAACAAGGGCCACGAGCGCACCGTGCGCATGGCCCAGCGCATCCTGCGGGTGCACTTTCGCAACCTCAAGGCTGCGGTCATCGGCCCGGACATTTCCCACCGGCGCAACCTGGTCAAGGGCCTGCTGAACCAGCCCCTGGTGAAACAGGCGATCCTCGACGAGGCCGAGCGCGAAAAGATTTCCCCGGAAAAAGCCAAGGCCCAGGCCCTGCGCTACGGCAACGAGATCGCCTCGGACTACACCTACACCGCGATCCGCTTCCTGGAAGTGGTGCTGAGCTGGTTCTGGAACAAGATCTACGACGGGATCAAGGTCAACCACCTCGAAGGCGTGCAGAAGATCGCCCAGGGCCACGAAGTGATCTACGTGCCCTGCCACCGCAGCCATATCGACTACCTGCTGCTGTCCTACCTGCTGTTTCGCAACGGCCTGACCCCGCCGCACATCGCCGCCGGGATCAACCTCAACATGCCGGTGATCGGCGGCCTGCTGCGTCGCGGCGGGGCCTTCTTCATGCGCCGCACCTTCAAGGGCAACCCGCTCTACACCTCGGTGTTCAACGAATACCTGCACACCTTGTTCACCAAGGGTTTCCCGGTGGAGTACTTCGTCGAGGGCGGCCGTTCGCGCACCGGGCGCATGCTGCAACCCAAGACCGGGATGCTGGCCATCACCCTGCGCAGCTTCCTGCGCTCCTCGCGCATGCCCATCGTCTTCGTACCGGTGTACATCGGCTATGAAAGGGTGCTGGAAGGCCGGACCTACCTCGGCGAGCTGCGCGGCGCGAGCAAGAAGAAAGAGTCGATCTTCGACATCTTCAAGGTCATCGGCGCCCTCAAGCAGCGCTTCGGCCAGGTGGCAGTGAACTTCGGCGAACCGATCAAGCTGGCGGAATTCCTCGACCAGGAACAGCCGGACTGGCGGACCCAGGAGCTGGGCCCGCAGTACCGCCCGGCCTGGCTCAATGAAACCACCAACCGTCTCGGCGAGCGGGTGGCCCAGCACCTCAACGAAGCCGCGGCGATCAACCCGGTGAACCTGGTGGCCCTGGCCCTGCTCTCCACCACCCGCCTGGCCCTGGACGACCGCGCCATGGCGCGGGTCCTGGACCTGTACCTGGCGCTACTGCGTCGCGTTCCCTACTCGCCCCACACCACCTTGCCCGAAGGCGACGGCCGGGCTCTGATCCAGCACGTCAAGGACATGGACCTGCTGGCCGAACAGAGCGACGCCCTGGGCAAGATCCTCTACCTGGACGAGCAGAACGCCGTCCTGATGACCTACTACCGCAACAACGTGCTGCACATCTTCGCCCTGCCGGCGTTGCTGGCGAGCTTCTTCCAGAGCTCGTCGCGCATGAGCCGCGAACAGATCCTGCGCTATACCCGCGCGCTCTATCCCTACCTGCAATCGGAGCTGTTCATCCGCTGGCCGCTGGATGAGCTGGACGCGGTGGTGGACCAGTGGCTGGAGGCCTTTGTCGAACAGGGCCTGCTGCGCTTCGAGAAGGACCTGTACCAGCGTCCGGCCCCAAGCTCGCGGCATTTCGTCCTGCTGACCTTGCTGTCCAAGAGCATTGCCCAGACCCTGCAACGCTTCTACATGGCTATTTCCCTGTTGCTCAACAGCGGCCAGAACAGCATCAGCGCCGAGGAGCTGGAAGACCTGTGCACGGTCATGGCCCAGCGCCTGTCGATCCTGCATGGCCTCAATGCCCCGGAGTTCTTCGACAAGAGCCTGTTCCGCCACTTTATCCAGACCCTGCTGGACCAGGGTGTGCTGCGCCGCGACGAAGCCGGCAAGCTGAGCTACCACGAAGCGCTGGGGGAACTGGCCGAAGGTGCCGCCAAGCGCGTGCTGCCGGCAGAAATTCGCCTGTCGATCCGCCAGGTCGCCCTGCACCGCAGCGAAGACGCCGCCGACCAGCTCGCGGCACCTGCGCAAAACGACTAGATTCTTACGGGCGCCGGAGCAGCTGCGGCGCCCTCGATACGGAGATCCGCGATGAAAAAGCTCAGCCTGCTGGCCGCCACCGCGCTGCTCGGCGCTTGCCAGTCCATGAATCCCCCTGCCAAGGCCAGCCTCGACGGCGAAGTCTTCTACTTGCAGCGCATCGCCCTGCCTCCGGCCGCCACCCTGAGCGTGAGCCTGCAGGACGTGTCACTGGCCGATGCCCCTGCCGTGGTCTTGGCCGAGCAGAGCGGTCCGGTCAAGGGCCAGGTGCCGCTGCCCTTTCACCTCAGCTACGACCCGGCCCAGGTCAAGCCCGGCCACCGCTATTCGGTCAGCGCGCGGATTGAAGTGGCTGGCCATCTGGTCTTCATAACCACCGAAAACAACGCCGTTAAACTCGACGGCAGCGACCCGCAGCCCTTGAAGCTGCGGGTCGACGCTGTTCGTTAATTCTTATTGCACAAGGAAGCCGCCATGCTCCGTACTTCGCTTCGTTTCACCAGCCTGTGCGCTGGCCTGTTGATCTCCGCCAGCGCCCTGGCCCTGTCCCTGAGCGACCTGTCCCAGGGTGACGCCAGCGGTGGCCTGAAAGATGCCCTGACCCAGGGTGCGCAGATCGCCGTCAAACAGCTGGGCACCCCAGGTGGTTTCAGCAACAACCCCGAGGTGCGCATCGAGCTGCCGGGCAACCTGGGCAAGGTCGCGAAAAAAATGAAACAGTTCGGCATGGGCGACCAGGTCGATCAGCTTGAAACCAGCATGAACAAGGCTGCCGAGGCCGCTGTGCCGCAAGCCCAGGCCCTGTTGGTGGATGCCGTGAAGAAGATGACCGTGGCTGACGCCAAGGGCATTCTTGCCGGCGGCAAGGACTCCGCCACCCAATACCTGGACAAGAGCAGCCGCGAGCAGATCCGCGCCAAGTTCCTGCCGATCGTCAAGCAGGCCACTGACCAGGTCGGCCTGGCCAAGCAGTACAACTCCTTCGCCGGCCAGGCTGCGACGCTCGGCGTGCTGGATGCCAAGAGCGCCAACATCGAGAGTTACGTGACCGAACAAGCCCTCAATGGCCTGTTCGAAATGATCGGCAAGCAGGAAGAAACCATTCGCCAGAACCCGGCGGCAGCCGCCACTAGCCTGGCCAAGAAAGTCTTCGGCACCCTGTAAGCCTCCCCGCTACCTGTAGGAGCCAGCTTGCCGGCGAAGACGTCGCCAGGACAAGCGCCTGCCCCAAGGGCCTCTTCGCCGGCAAGCCGGCTCCTACAGGATGTATTCCCGCATACCGGTTCCTAGGTTTTCTTGACCCTGAACCAGGCCGCATACAGCGCCGGCAGGAACAACAGGGTCAGCGCCGTCGCCACGATCAGCCCACCCATGATGGCCACTGCCATCGGCCCGAAGAACACACTGCGCGACAGCGGGATCATCGCCAGCACCGCCGCCAGGGCGGTCAGCACGATGGGCCGGAAACGCCGCACCGTGGCTTCGATGATCGCATCCCAGGGCTTGTGCCCCGCCTTGATGTCCTGCTCGATCTGGTCCACCAGGATCACCGAGTTGCGCATGATCATCCCCGACAGGGCAATGGTGCCGAGCATGGCCACGAAGCCGAAGGGCTGGCGGAACACCAGCAGGAACAAGGTGACCCCGATCAATCCCAGGGGCGCCGTGAGGAACACCATGGCCGTGCGCGAGAAACTGCGCAGCTGGATCATCAGCAAGGTCAGCACCACCACGATGAACAGCGGCACGCCGGCCTTCACCGAGTTCTGGCCCCGGGTCGAGTCCTCGACCGTGCCACCCACTTCCAGCAGGTAGCCATCGGGCAGCTCGGCGCGAACCGGCTCCAGGGTCGGCAGGATCTGCTGCACCAGGGTCGCCGGCTGCTCCTTGCCGTAGATGTCGGCGCGCACGGTGACGTTGGGCAGGCGGTTGCGGTGCCAGATCACCCCTTCTTCGAAGCCGTACTCCAGGGTCGCCACCTGGGACAGGGACACGCTCTGGCCATTCTCGGTAGGCACCGCCAGGCTCGGCAGCAACGACAGTTCGGTGCGTTCCTCGCGGGTGCCCCGCAGCAGGATCTCGATCAGCTCGTTGTCTTCCCGGTACTGGCTGACGGTGGAACCGATCAGCGAACTCTGGAGGAATTTCGACAGGTTGGCGGTGCTCACTCCCAAGGCCCGGGCCCGGTCCTGGTCGATGTTCAGGTAGACCACCTTGCTGGGCTCTTCCCAGTCCAGGTGCACGTTGACCACATGGGGGTTCTCTCGCACCTTGGCCGCTACCTTGCGCGCCAGGGCGCGGACTTCCTCGATGTGCTCGCCGGTGACCCGAAACTGCACCGGGTAGCCCACGGGCGGCCCGTTCTCCAGGCGCGTGACCCGCGAGCGCAGCGCCGGGAACTGCTCGTTGAGGGTTTCGATCAACCAGCCGCGCAGCTCTTCACGCTCCTCGATGCTCTTGGCCAGCACCACGAACTGGGCAAAGCTGGTGGCGGGCAGTTGCTGGTCCAGCGGCAGGTAGAACCGCGGCGAACCGGTGCCCACGTAGGCCACGTAGTTGTCGATGCCCGCATGCTCCTTGAGCAGGGCTTCCAGACGCTTGACCTCATCGGCGGTGTTGCTCAGGGACGCGCCTTCCGCCAGCTTCAGGTCGACCATCAGTTCCAGGCGACCCGAGGCCGGGAAGAACTGCTGGGGAACGAAACGGAACAGCATCACCGAGCCTACGAACAGCAGGATGGTCAGGACGATCACCGTCTTGCGCCGCTCCACGCACCAGCCCACTACCCGCCGGACCCGCTGGTAGAAGGGTGTACCGTGGGGATTGGATTCGGCGCCGTGCTTGGCGGCGTGGATCTTCGCCAGGTCCGGCAGCAGTTTTTCCCCCAGGTACGGCACGAACACCACGGCTGCAATCCACGAGGCCACCAGGGCAATGGTCACCACCTGGAAGATCGAACGGGTGTATTCGCCCGTGCCGGACTGGGCCGTGGCGATCGGCAGGAAGCCCGCCGCAGTGATCAGGGTGCCGGTGAGCATGGGGAAGGCGGTACTGGTCCAGGCGAAGCTGGCGGCCTTGATCCGGTCGAAGCCCTGCTCCATCTTGATCGCCATCATCTCTACCGCAATGATCGCGTCGTCCACCAGCAAGCCCAGGGCCAGCACCAGCGCCCCCAGGGAAATCTTGTGCAGGCCGATCCCCAGGTAGTACATGGTGGCGAAGGTCATCGCCAGCACCAGGGGAATCGCCAGGGCCACCACCATCCCGGTCCGCACTCCCAGGGAGAAGAAACTCACCAGCAGCACGATGATCAGGGCCTCGGCCAGCACCCGGACGAACTCGCCCACCCCAGTCTTCACCGCCGCCGGCTGGTCGGACACCTTGCGCAGTTCCATCCCCGCCGGCAGGCTTTTCTGCAGGCGCGAGAACTCGCCTTCCAGGGCCTTGCCCAGCACCAGGATGTCACCCCCCTCCTTCATCGCCACAGCCAGGCCGATGGCGTCTTCACCCATGAAGCGCATGCGCGGCGCGGGCGGATCGTTGAAACCACGACGCACGTCCGCCACATCACCGATGCGGAAGGTACGACCGGCGACGCGGATCGGGAAATTGCGGATCTGCTCCACGGTCTGGAAATTGCCCGACACCCGCAGTTGCACCCGCTCGCTCGGGGTCTCGAAGAACCCGGCGGTGGACACTGCGTTCTGTTCTTCCAGGGCCTGTTGCACCGCCGCCAGGGGCAGGCCCAGGGTCGCCACCTTGACGTTGGACAGCTCGATCCAGATTTTCTCGTCCTGCAGGCCCAGCAGGTCGACCTTGCCCACGTCCTTGACCCGTTGCAGCTGGATCTGGATGCGGTCGGCGTAGTCCTTGAGTACC
>ERZ1032107.8-NODE-8-length-44431-cov-43.284005_pt1 | contig 44431 bp, 74 predicted proteins | sample MGYA00516713_ERZ1032107 | MGnify/ENA primary metagenome ERZ1032107 (study PRJEB33718, sample SAMN03160116) | human skin metagenome | collected 2014-04-10 | study: EMG produced TPA metagenomics assembly of the PRJNA266117 data set (Human skin bacterial metagenome and...
CTACACTAGATCGCTCGTCGGCAGCGTCAGATGTGTATAAGAGACAGTCCCCACCCTATCCCAATTAATCGGCCTGTGCGCCGCCTACCTGATTGGCCTGATCGGCGACGCCGCGATGGCCCTGCACCGGAGAAATGCATGACGACCATCAACGTCCTGGGCGTGGACCCGCGCAGCCAGAGCAAGACCACGCTCAAGCCGCCGGCGCCGCTGCCCCATGTCTCGCGCCGAGCCCTGGCGCGAGTGCGCGACCGCATCGAACCGCCCACGTCGTGCCATTGCTGCGGCGGCCCGGTGAAGCTGACCAACAACCGCGACATCTACAACGGCCAGTCCTTTGGCGACTGGCCCTATGTCTACCGCTGCGCCCAGTGCCAAGCCTACGTCGGGCTGCATCCGGACACCGACCTTCCGCTGGGCATCATGGCCGACCGCCAGACGATCCAGGCCCGCAAGGACGCCAAGACCGTGTTTCAGCGCGTGGTGCTGGTAAAGCACAACCGAGACCGCAAGGCCGGCTATGCGTGGTTGGCCCGTGCGCTGGAAATTCCGCTGTCCGTCTGTCACTTCGGCATGTTCGACAACGCCCGGGCGCTGGCTGCGCGTGATGCCTGCCGCTGCGCCCTGGAGGTCCGCCAATGATCCGCCGCCTGCTGAGCGACCGCGACAACCGCGTCGCCGCCTACGTGGTGGCCGGCCTGCTAACCGCGCTGATCTTCGGCTATGGCGAGCGCCAGCAGACCGACGCCAAGTCCACCCCCTACCCCACCTGCGAAGGCTGCGGCAAGACCGTCGTGGCCGCGCGCGAACAGCCATGAAAGCCGAAGACTTCTATGCCCCCGGCCTTCCCGATCAATTCCTGCGTGCCCACCGCGGCCGCTCTGTAGCACTCGCAGCAATCGACCAATCAGGAGCAATCAATGAGCACCGTAACCATGATCCTCGGGCAGTCGGGCACAGGCAAGTCCACCAGCCTGCGCAACCTCGACCCGTCGCAAACCCTGCTGATCCAGGCCATCAAGAAGCCATTACCGTTCAAGAGCGGTAGCTGGAAGCCGGTCACGAAGGACAACCCGGCCGGCAGCATCTTCGTCTGCGACTCTGCCGCCACGATAGTGGGCGCCATGAAGCGCACCAAGCGCCCGATCATCGTCATCGACGACTTCCAGTACGTCATGGCCAACGAGTTCATGCGCCGCAGCGCCGAGAAGGGCTTCGAGAAGTTCACCGAGATTGGCCGCAACGCCTGGGACATTCTGGTCGAAGCCGCGCGCCTTCCCGACGAAGTGCGTGTCTACGTCCTTTCGCACGTCGAAACCACCGATGACGGGCGCACCAAGATCAAGACGATCGGAAAGATGCTGGACGAGAAGATCACCCTCGAAGGCATGGTTTCGATCGTCCTGAAGACCGTCGTGCAGGACGGCCAGTACCACTTCGCCACTCGCAACAACGGCAGCGACACCGTCAAAACGCCCATGGGCATGTTCGACGCCGACATGGTCGAGAACGACCTGGCCGCCGTCGACACCGCCATCTACCAGTACTACGGCCTCACCGAAGCCGCCTAACAAGGAGCAACCATGTACGCACTCGATCCCGCAGCCGCGAAGGCGGCCGAATCCACCGGTAGCCGTATCGCCGAGAAGGGCAAATTCAAAGGCAAGTTCACCCGCGCCCAGCACATCGTTTCCGAGAACACCGGCACGCTCGGCATTGACTTCGACTTCGTCGCCGATGGCGGCCAGAAGGCGCGCTTCTCCATCTACACCAAGCGAGAGGACGGCACTCCGGTCTACGGCTTCAAACAACTGTCGGCCATCATGGCCTGCCTGGCGCTGCGCAACCTCGACAACCCAAAGGACACGCCCGCGAAGGTCTACGACTTCGACCAACAGCGCGAAGTGGAAGTCGTTGTGCCCCAGTTCACCGAGCTGCTGGGCAAGCCGGTGGGCCTGCTGTTCACCATGGAAGAGTACAAGCCCGGCAAGTGGCGGCCGAACTTGGCCGGCGCCTTCCAGGCCAGCACCGAGCTGGTCGCGTCCGAAATCCTGGACCGCAAGACCCAGCCGCTGCAACTGGCCAAGATGGTCCAGGCCCTGCGCGACAAGCCGCTGCGCGCCGGCGGCGGCTCCCTCGAAGACGGCAACCGCGCCGCGGCCGCCGCCAGCTCCGACCCTTCGGACGACATCCCCTTCTAGGAAGCGCCATGAACATGCCCCTCTACACGCTCGCCCAGGAATATCGCGCTCTCGCCGTGCGCCTGGCCGAAGGCGACTTCGACGAGAAGGCCATCGCCGACACCATGGAAGCCAGCGGCCTGCCGGAGCAGATCGGCGAGAAGGCCCAGGGCTGCGAGATGGTCGCGCGCACCTTCGAGGCCGACATCCCGGCGATCGATGCCGAGATCAAGCGCCTGCAGGACCTGAAGAAGGCACGTCAGGCCCGCGCCGATGCGCTGCGCGACTACCTGCTGCGCAACATGATCGCCGGCGACATCCAGGTGATCGAGTGCCCGCTGTTCCGCATCAGCATCGCCAAGAACCCGCCAGCGGTCGAAGTGTTCGACGAGAAGCAGGTCCCCGCCGACTACTTCACCAGCCCGCCGGCGCCGCCGCCCGTCCTCGACAAGAAGCTGATCGCACAGGCGCTGAAAGACAACCACGACGTCCCGGGCGCGCGCCTGCGCCAGGGCGTTCGTCTGGCGATCCGCTAACCCTTCCCCAGCAACACAACCTACGGAGCAATCTCCCATGTTCAGCATTGAAGAGCAAGAGTGCCGCATGCACTTCATTTCCCGGACCAACAAGCACGGCAACGAGCGCGTGCCGGCCGCCACGCTGCAGCTGGTGTACCGCAGCAGCAACGACGTGCTGTCGGAATTCAACTCCGACCTGAAGGCGTCTCTGTACCATCGGCCCCATAACGACGAGGGCGACATGGCCGACCAGGCGGACACGCGCCTGGATGACCCCGGTTATCTGCCCTGCCTGAAGTACCCGAACATGAAAAGCAAGGTGTCGCTGGCGGACAAGCTCGTCGGCGCCACCGTGATCGTGCACCACGGCATCGGCGGCCAGTCCGACCTGGTGCTGGGCGATTGCACGGTCGACAAGTTCCAGTTCGATCCGCAGGAAGGCGGCACGGTGGTGGTGTCGCTGAACGTGGCCTGCATGCCCTCCAACGGGCAGGCCGGCGAACTCCACGGCAAGCAGGACCAGGACGTGGTCATCACCATCACGCCGCCCGACACCGGCGAAGGCCCAGCCCTGTTCTAACCCCCACGGCCGGCGCGGCGCTGCCCGCCGGCCACCATACACAGAGAACGACGATGACCGACAAGATCACCATCCTCGAGCACGAGGGCACGTCCTACATCCGCAAAGGCTACCACTCCATGGACCCGGATCGCTTGCTGGTGAACGGCCAGGCTGGGCGCGCTCAAAGCTGCCCAGGCAATGCCAACTGGCTCATGGTCCAGGGTGGTGTCGAAACGCTGGCGATAATCCCGGCCCCGGGCATGGAGGTGGTCGGCTGGAGTTTGAAGCCCGAATACCGCGAGGTCACGACGTTCCCGCCCGAGCTGGGCGCGGATGCCTTCCGTTATGAGTACGACGAAGACGAAGAGGACCACTACATCCCCACCGACCCGACTGCGGTCTACAAATCGGTCTTCTACGAGAAGAAGTTGCAGCAGGTGCAGCTCGAACCGCAGCCGCTCGAGTTCATCGTCATTGACCATGACTGCGCGCCGAAGGCCAGGCCGGAAGACGTCAAGGTTGAATTTCCCGCCAGCCTGCGCGAATACCCCGAGACATGGCATAAGCATCCGGTGTTCATCGACGGGAGCGCGCTTTTCGGACGCGCGGCGACCGCCTTGGTAGAAGCCGCGCGCGAGCGAAGCGGCGACTTCTTCGTGACTGACCACCGCAATATCGGAACGGTCACCCTCATGGGCTACATGCACCACGAGCCGAAGCAAAGCGAGTACAAGGTGGGCCGCCGGACCGTGCGCCGCACGCTGACCAAATCCGAGTTCAAGATCATGGAACTCGCTTCTGGCACGTCCAGCTACGCGAAGAGCGCGGACATCGTCGCCCGTGGCCTGTCCGGTAGCAATTGGACCGACCTGGAATCCAAGATCAACGGCTTCATCGACCTGGTGCTGTCGTACATCAAGCCCGGCAGCGTGCGCGTGTGCGAGTGCTGCAAGGGCGACGGCTACATCGTGACGGTGAAGCCATGAACCCCTCCATGAACCGCCAGCAGCGCCGCATGCTCGAAAAGCAGCAGGCCCGCGTGCGCGCCACTCGCAGGCGGGCCGGGCGGTCCGGCCTGCCGATGCTGATCAAGGCCCAGCAGAGCGGCCAGGGCGCGGGGAGCAAATCATGAACTGGCTGCACTTCGCCATTGGCTTCGGTGTCGGCTGCGCTTACTGCTCGGCTGTCACCTTTATCAAGGCTTACCTCGACCGGCGAGACGAATTGCGCCGGCAGGGCGCGGGGAGGTGAGCATGGACGTTGCCGCGCTCTTCGTGGAGACGGGCGGCGCCTACTTCGGCGTGCCTGGCGTAGACCCGTGGGACGAACCGCGGGATGCGCGCCTGTACACCGGGCACCTGCCCGTTGTCGCCCACCCGCCCTGCCAGCGCTGGGGCCGGTACTGGCATGGACCGCCCAACAAGCCCCACCAGTTCCGCCTCGGCGAGGACGGCGGATGCTTCGCCGCGGCACTGACGGCGGTGCGCAACTACGGCGGCGTCCTGGAACACCCGGCCGACTCGCACGCCTGGGGCTGGTTCGGACTGAAGAAACCACCGCACGCGGGCCGCTGGGTGCGCGCCGATGCGTTCGGCGGCTGGACCTCCTATGTCGAGCAGGGGCATTACGGCCATATGTCGCGCAAGGGAACCTGGCTGTACGCCGCCGGCACCGACCTGCCTGAACTGAAGTGGGGACGCTCGCCCCAGCGCATCCACCCGCGCGCCCTGGAGTTGCACGGCTACGAGAAGGCCCGCCGCATCGGAATGATGGCCATGGTGGGGGGCAAGGACAAGACCCGCATCCGCGACGCCACACCGCCCGAATTCCGCGACGTTCTGCTGGCCATCGCCCGCAGCGCCGGCACACCGATCAACAAGGAACTGGACCTATGACCCAACAAGACGACATCACCCAGCCCGTGCTGACGGACGACGAAATCAAGGCCATCAGGGACCGTCTCGGCGGCGGTTTCCTCGGGCCTGTCCCCTTCGCCCGCGCCATCGAATCCGCCCTGCTGTCCAAGCTGCGCGCGGAGGGCGTGCCGGTGGCCGGGATGCCGGAGTACATCACCGACAACCGCTACCACATCCAGTATCGGCTGGGCTGGAACAACTGCCTATCGGACTGCCGCGCCGCCATGCAAGGCGCCGCTCCCGTGGCAAGCGCCCCTGCCGATGAGCGGGCGGCGCTGCAAAGAATAGTGGACACTGCGAAAGACGGGTCGAATTCAGGGGACCGGCATGCGCGCTGCGTTGAAATTGCCCGCGCCGCCCTGGCAAGCGCCCCGGTAGCCTGGGAGGCCCGCACTTATCGACCCACCGAAGCCGCCATCCTTGAGGCGTGTGACCTGCTGGACAAAATCAAGAAATCCCATGGGTACTGGGGCGGCTGGTCGTCAATTCCGAGCGTTTGCGATGAAGCCATCGGCCTATTGCGCTATTCCGGCACGCATGCCGCGCCCCAGGCCAACGAGGCGGTGCGCATTCTGTTCCCCGCCCACCTGCGCAAGATGTGGTCAGGTGGCGAGGTGCAGGCGTGGCTGGACGAGCATCAGGGCATCACGCCGCCGAAGGCCAGCGTGAAGGGGAGTCTGGAACGCTACCGGAAGTGGCAGACCGAACAGACGCAGGCTGACTGCGCCGCCCAGAAAGGCGGAGAGTGAGCATGGCAGCGATCTACAAGAAGCCGACACGCCGGCAGCTGCTCATGGGCATAACGCGTTTGCAAAACCTGGTGGGCATGGCGCTGGCCCACCACCAGAACGATCGCGACCAGGACGGCTTCGAGAAAGGTGTGCGGCTACTCAACGAGGCTCATGAGCTTTGCATTGAGCTGCGCTCGTTCGACCCTATTTGTAAGGAACTGACATGACTGAGAACAACGCCGCCCAGCTTCGGCTGACGGATGGCGAAATTGACGCCGTCGATTACGCTCGCCTTGCCCCGCGCGAGTATGCGCGCACTATCGAGCAAGCAGTGCTGTCCAAGCTGCGCGCGGAGGGCGTGCCGGTGGCCGGGATGCCGGAGTACATCACCGACAACCGCTACCACATCCAGTATCGGCTGGGCTGGAACAACTGCCTATCGGACTGCCGCGCCGCCATGCAAGGCGCCGCTCCCGTGGCAAGCGCCCCTGCCGATGAGCGAGCGGCGTTTGAAGAGGACTATCGACGCCGGACGATTTCCAACCCGCGTTACTTTGGCCGCGATGCAAACGGGCGGTATGTAAGTGGTATCACCCAGGCCGCCTGGGAACACTGGCAATCCTCCCAACAGCGGCGCGCCGCGTTCGATCATCCGGTCTTCGCCTTCCTGCTGGGAGAGGGTCAACTGCACGGCGTCGATTTCGGCGAGCGTGCACCCGGCGCAGCCGGCAAATGGTGGTGGCGCAAGGATCTGCGCGCCGCCCTGGCAAGCGCCCCTGTAGCCAAGCCGAAGCGCGCGCCGCTCGATGACTGGCGCGTCCAGGCTATTGCTGACTGCTTGGAAACGGAATGGGATGAAATGTCGCCGGATTTGGCCGAGGCCTACGCGCGGACCATCGTGGGCTACCTGATCGAGTACGAGAAGGAATCCGACCGCATTGAGGCCCAGAACGCGGCTGAACCCGTCCATCCCGTCGTGCAAGCAGTGCACAATCTTCGGGCAAGCGCCCCTGTAGCCGGGGAGGCGCAGGACTGGCCAACCACAGCTCAGGAAGCTGAAGCAGAAAAACAATGGGATGCCTGGGCGCATGAGATGAACCAATGCCGTGATGCATCACTGGAGCAGGCCGCCCGTATCTGCGACGCCGAAGGCCAGGAATGGGATTCGGATGCCGTCATTACCGAGAAGAACTACGCGGAGCATTGCGCCCGCCGTATCCGTGCCCTCAAAGGGTCCGCCGCGCCCCAGGCCAGCACTGTAGCCGAGGGGGCAGACCAGCCAGATATTGGCACACTGCGCCGCATCGGCGCTGCGCATGATGCGCGTAATGCCGCGCCCCAGGCCAGCGAAGCGGTGCGCAATGCGGACGTGTCTGCCCTGCTGTCTTTCATCTTCGGCCGCTTCGGTCAGCCTGGTGATGCCGGCGAGCTGCCGGACACCGTAGCCGCCGCCGTACGTCGACTGGAACGTGTGGTGCAGCCCCAGGCGGACAAGGACGGCGGCCAGCAGCGCGCCGGGGTCGTCACCGATGACATGCGCTACGCCGTTCGCTTCGCACCTTCCAGTGCCCACTGGTCCGAACGCCTGATGGAGTTCTTCGGTCCGGATGCGCGCGAGGGCATCGACGCGCTGGAAAAGCAGTTGCGTGAGGCCCGCGCCGCCCTTTCTGCCACCCAGACCGAACAAGGAGAGCGGGATTGAACTACTACCTCGATACCGAATTCGACGGGTTCGGCGGTCCGCTGCTATCCCTGGCGCTGGTGCGTGAGGATGGGGCCTCGCTGTACCTGGTCTACCAGGATCACGCCGCCCAGCAGCCGTGGGTTCGCGAGAACGTCCTGCCTATCCTGTGGGCTGTTCCGTTTCCCGTGACGGTAGTGAACTGCCGCCATCACGGCGGCGCGGTGCGCATCGCCGAGTTTCTGCACGGCGACCAAGCGCCGCACATCAACACCGATTGGCCCGACGACATCCGCTATTTCTGCCACGCCATCATCACCGCGCCGGGCCAGATGGTGAACATCCCTCACCTGTCGTTCGAGGTCCACCGCGTGGATGCCTATCCAACCGCGCTGCCGGGTGCGGTTCAGCACAACGCCTGGTGGGATGCCATGGCGCTGCGCCACCTGCTCACCCAGCCCACCAAGGACGGAGGAAATGATGGCTGATTTCGTTGAATGGCCTTGGCCCGGCGGGCAGTGCCCAGTCCCGCTCGAGCAGAAAGTGGAAGTCCGCTATGCCGCAGGCAGCAACACCGGCGCGGCCGGACTGTTCGATTGGCGGCACACCACCAGGAACTGGGCGGTCTTGCGCTACCGCGTCCTGGCCGACACCGACAAGAAGGAGCAATAGATGAATGACCGTGAACTGCTGGAACTCGCGGCGAAGGCGGCTGGATGGGATCACTGGGACTGGTTCGCCGCTCCGGGTATCAACGTCTATGACGCGGACGGGCGGCACAGTCACTTGAACCCACTAGCCGACGACGGCGACGCGCTGCGGCTGGCGGTGAAGCTGAATCTGTGGCTGCACGTCGAAGAATACGGCGCGTCAGCACGGCGCGCTGGTGGTGCTTGGCTGGGATGCGAGGCCCACCTGCATGGGGGCATTGAAGCGGCGGCCCGCCGCGCCATCGTGCGCGCCGCAGCCGCTATCGGAAAGGAGATGTGATGGCACACGCAGCCCAACACCAAGCACCGGCCGCGGCGCCGAATCAAGACCGCTTCGTCTCGCACACCGAGATTGCCGAGCGCCTGCAGCTGAACCCGGACCACGTCCGCGACCGCCTCACCAAGCGCAAAGATTTCCCGCGCGCGTTCCAGTTTGGCGGCGTGCGCCGCTGGAAGTCGGACGAGGTAGACGACTGGATCGAATCCCAGCGCAAAGCCCCAGACGGCCGACGCGCGGCCTAGTCCAATTTCTTGGCGATGTCCGCCGCGGTTTCTCGGTAGTAGATCATGAGCGATCGTGGGTCCCGGTGGCCCACCATCCGCGCCAGCTCCAGGATGCTCAACTTCTTCGCCAACCGGGTCAGGGCCGTGGCGCGGGCATCGTGGAACGTGGCTCCATCCACCTGGGCCAGGGCCTTGGCATGGCGAAAGTACACATCCCGCAATCCACCGTTCAGCGTGAACATGCGCGCCTCGTCCACCCCCTTCAAGGCCTTGAACAGAGTCACCGCCCGTTTCGACAATGGCACGGCGCGCCGGTCGCCGTTCTTGGTCTGGTCGAGCTGGGCAACTTGCTTTTTCAGGTCGACCTGATCGCGCTCCAGCGACAGCAGCTCACCCGACCGCATAGCCGTCTCCAAGGACAGCAGGAATGCCACTGCGGTCTGATGCCGCTTGTCCTCTACCGGCTTTCCCTCTTCCCAGCCCAGCGCCAGCACAATCCGGTCGATTTCTTCCTGGGTATAAATCCGCTCGCGGTGCCGGCCCTTGGACGGCATGGTCAGCGCCAGCCAAGCGTCGTCCTTGACGTTGTGCCATTCTTTCCTGGCGTAGCCCCAGGCCGCGCGCAGGAGGGCGATATCGCGCCGGCAGGATGTGGGCTGCACCTGGGCCAGCCGTTTGTCTCGCCAGGCCGCCAGATCCACCGTGGTGACGGCGTGAATGGGCTTGGCGCACAGTTCCGGCTCGTCCTTCAGGAAACGGTCGATCCGCACGCGTTCCCAGCGGTGGCCCTTATTCTTGGGCGAGACCTCGTCGCGGAACCGCTCCAAGACTTGGCCCAGTGTCTTGACGACGATGCCGCCCACGGCGGTAGTGGCCAGTTCCGTCTCCCTGCTGGCCGCCCATTCCTGGGCCTCCCGCTTGGTGGCAAACGTCTTGCTCTCCCTGGCGCCGCCCTTGCTGACCTCGGCGCGCCATGTGTCCCCGCGCTTGCGGAAAGTGCCCAATTTCATCCCCTTTGGCGTAAATCCTGGCGTGGATTTGGCGTAGCAAAGTAGGCGATTTAATGGGGGAATGTCAAAACTGTGGGCAAAAGAAAACCCCCGAGGCACTCGAATCCTCGGGGGTTGTATGACACTGTTGGCGTAACGCCAAAGTTGTGTCAGGTATAGGGTGGTGCGAAGGAGGGGACAGCTAAATCACGTATCTACGCCGTCTCCAGCCCATTTGGCGTAATTTTGGCGGGCCTACGCCACGATGGCCAGGTTCGAGTCCGAGCCCCCGGAATCGGTGCCTTTCGCCATGGCCGCCCTATACTGGTCCTTCCCATGGGAGGGTGTCATGTGCAGCCATTACCAGACCCTGAAGGACGCCGAGCTGCTGCTGAAGAAATTCGGCGTGCCCACCAAGCCGGCCGGCGCCAAGTACGACATGTGGCCGCGCTACCCGGGCGTTTTCATCCGCCGACCGGTCGAGCACGACGCCGGCGACGAGGCGGTGCCGGAGCGCGAGGCGGTCGTTGGCCGCTGGGGCCTGATCAGTGCCATGACCAAGGCCGACGGCCTGGACAAGGCCGGCAAGCTGTCGACGTTCAATGCCCGCAGCGAGACGGCGGCCAAATCGTTCACCTTCGGCAATGCGTGGCGCCGCGGGCAGCACTGCATCATCCCGGCCGACGCCATCTTCGAACCCGACTGGCGGTCGGGCGCGGCGGTTGCCACCCGGTTCACCCGGGCCGACGGCGCGCCGTTGGGCATCGCCGGGCTGTGGGACCGCTGGCGCGACGCCGCCGGCCAGGTGCAAGAGAGCTACACCATGCTCACCATCAACGCCGACCAGGATCCGCTGTTCCGGGACTACCACCAGGCCGGCAAGGAGAAGCGGATGGTCGTGATCCTGCCAGAGGGCGCCTACGGCGAATGGCTCGCCGCGCCCGCGGATGCGACACGGGATTTCCTGGTGCCCTTTCCCGCCGACCGGCTGGTGGCGACCCCTATGAAGTGACCCCGATTATTGCGGATTACACTGTTCATCCAACCAGTGATTTCCACCATGCCGCCCAAAGCCCCCCTCACCCATTTCGACCTGCGCACCATCCGCGAGCGCCAGCCGTGGAATGAAGATGTACTGGCCCTGCTATGGGAGATCAAGCGCATCCGGTCCATGGTGCTGCGCATGCACCAGGTGTCCTGCGACCTGAAACGGCCGGACGGCCAGGCGGGCGAACTCTACGACGAGCTGCTGGCCAGCGTGGTCGCGGAACCTTGCGTTATCGAACGCGACCAGGACGTCCAGGCACTGATGGAAGCCCCGCACAAGCTGCGCAAGGGCATGGCACCGCGCTAGGGCTTGGTCCCGCGCAGCCCGCGGATATAGCCCTGCAGGCCGTTCACCTGGTCGGCCCATCCTGCAGCATCTTTTCCCACCGCGCCAAGTCGACGTCCAAGGCTTTCAGTTCGGCTGAGACACTCTCCAAATAGGCCGATCCAGTCGGGGCTGGCACCATCAGATCGGCCGCCGGCGCGGGAAGCCTCGGCACGCCGGGCGGCGAGCTGCTTACGCAGGCCGTCAACCCGAATGAAAGCAGCGTCGCGATCACGCTCAACCTGCGCCAGCTTTGCTTCGACTTGCTGCCGCACCAGCAGGTCACCGCGGTGTTTTGCATCAGCACGATCTCTTTCCTCCTGCCATCCGCGCTCGATCGCGGCCTGGCGCTTCTCAATTTCAGCCTGCCTGACGTCACCACCAGCCCGGAACTGGTGGGCCCCGTACACCACGACGCCCGCGCTCAGCACCAGCACCACCGCGGCGCCGCCGATCCACGGCGCGGCCATCTTCCAGAAGGGGTTCATGGCGTGTTCAACCATTCAGGGACGCGCGCAGGCGCGGGCGGTGCCGGCGGCGCCAGCACCTCTTCCACCTTCTTGACCGCCGTGCTGGCCGACTTCGCTGCAGCCGTGGCCTTATTTGCCGCCGTGCCCGCCTTACTGGCAGCACCCTTGGCAGCCTGGATGGCGTCGTCCGCCTGCTTCACAATGGGAGGCAGCCGGTCTTTGATGACCACCATCAGGTCCTGGTTGATTGCCTGCATGCGGCCAATCTCGGCTTGGTGGGCGGCGTCGGCCGCATTCAGGGATCGGTCGAACCAGACATACAGCGGCGCGCCGAAGATCATTCCGCCCAGGCACAAGATGCCCAGATAGGCTGCCCAGGCCTTCAGACTGCGCAGCAGATAGCTCGCGCGCTCAGCGTCGCAGCGGCATATCCGCTCAATGACTTGTCCCATGATCCTCTCCCATGTCGTCCTCGCTGGCAGGAGGCGGCTCACCTGTCAGTTGAGCGATGCGCACGCGCGCCTCATGCAACTGGTACTTGATCAGGCGCATATCGCCCTTCATCGATGCCCAGTCGGCGCGCATTTCCTGAAGCTGCCGATCGAGATCGATCGCACGCATCTTCCATTGGTCCCGTTCCGCGGTGATCGTGGCCAGCGCGCCGCCCGAAGCCGCAGCGCTGGCGACGCTGTTGTCCAGCATCCGCATGAGCAGCGGCACCAACCACTTGCCGACGAAGCCGGTAACCAACAGCGCCAGGCCTGCGTAGATTCCCTTTTCGAAATCCATCGCTACCCCGCCGACGTGCCGGCGGCGCGGCCCTTCCAGTCCCGCGGGATCTGGAAGTGCGGGCCGTCCTTGAACGTCTTCCATCCACCTCCCCATTCCACCGGCACGCCAAGCTCCGCGGCGCAGGCCTTCACCACGTCCGCCAGGCTCTTGAACTGGGCCCAATCATTCCAAGGGATCGCCCCGCCCACCAGCGGGGCCAGGTCGACCGCGTGGCCCAGGCCATCGGCCTGCGGCAAGTGGTAGCTGTCCATGGTCTTGCTCACACCCTTGGCGACGTATTCGCGCTGCTGCGCCACGGTGCGCACGCCCTCAACCACCGTGAAATCCACCGGCGTATGCTGGATCGCCAGCTTCACGACGTCAACCAGGTCAGGATGCACGCCCACCAGCCGCGTCAGGCTTCGCTGCGATAGTTGGAAATTGCTCATTGCTCACGTCCCCTCTAGGCGTAAAAAAACCCGCCGAAGCGGGAAATATTGCGGATTATTCAAACAGGAAGTAGCAATGGGCCTACTGTCACTCCTGCTGGCTTTCGGTGTCGGCTTTCTCTTCGAGAAGACCCAGCACAGCAACGTTAATAGGTTGCTGGGTGACCTGTCTTACCCCGTCTACATCCTCGAAATTCCCGTTTTCTCCTTATTTCGCACAAGCGGTTTTACGCCCTCGCCGACCGCAGCCATTTTGGCTGTTTTGGGAATCTCAGTCCTGACCGTCTATCTAATTGAAAGGCCGATTGAGAGATTCAGAAAGGCCTATGTCGACAAGGCACTGGCCCGTCAAGCCGGCCAACGTATGCCTTCCACCTCCGCAATGGACGTCGCATCATGAATCGCGTCGGTTAGTGCCCGGGCGATTTCGTCCGCGGCATTCAAATGCGCCAACAGGGCGCTAAGCAGGGAGCCCAGACTAGCGACGTCTACCGACACAAATCGGCCTTCAACGGTTGCAATGGGAACGCTTGCGACCGTGAGCGCCTGGAGCTGCAGGCCAGTTGCCAGCCCAAAAATGTGGGTGCGAGCGGCCAGATCGGAGGCAAACGAGGTTTGGTGGACCTGGAAACCGCCCTTGAGCGAAGCTTGGCGCCCCGCTTCAACTCTCGCCAAAGCTGTCGACTTAGCATCCTCCAGCGATGTTGGAGCCTTCAGGAGCGCCATCGCGTCCGCTTCTGAGATAGGGACCGCATCAGTAGGAATGAGATGGTCCTGAGAACCGTCATCCTCAAATGCCAACACATCGTTCTTGTGCTTGAAGTATTTCAACGCAATCTCCTAACGAAGCTCAACCCAGGCCAAAAGAGAACCCTGGACGACATCCAATTTGTAGGGTTGCCCAGGCGGAACCACGCCCTCGCAACAAATGCTCCACTGGGTCGGGTTGGCATTCGTCACGAGGGCGTTAATGCCTACCCCCACGGCGGGGCTTCCCACCAGCAGTGCGATGGAAACAGTGCTATTCGGGACAGTGCCCGACACGGTCGCTGACACCATGATGGGTTTATTTGTACTGTTGGTATAGGTCACTCCTACAGCCCGACTAGCAGTCACATTCGTCCATGCTTGGCCGATTCCAAGACCAGGACCCATCGCGACCCAATTTGCCCCGCCGGAATCGGGATTGGCAGTATTGTTATCGGCCAAGTTAAGCCAGAGCCCGGTGCCCGCTGCATTGGCCAGCACTGCACCCTTCGGATAGCCGCCAACGGACGCGGCAAACGCTGCATCGTAGGGATAGCTCCCGCCAGCTTGGGTCCAACGCACCGCCGCGCTAAGAAAATTCAGGATGCCGTTGAAATCTGCGCCGTAGGGTGGCACACCGCCGGCCGCCAGGGGTGTCATCGTTAACGGCGGAAATCCGTCCGTGAATGATGCGCCGCCGGGCGTCACACCGATTTGCGACGCGACAGGGATAGTGTTCTTGGTGCCGCTGTCCGCAAATGGTACGGCGGATTTGCTGGGTGCGTTGCTAACCTGCATGGATGAGCCCCGAAGAAGTGAAGAAAACGCCGGATCCAAAAGGCTGCATCAGCGCTTCATTGAATCCGAAAGTGGTGGGTAGGTCGACCTGTAGAACGTTGGCCAGGACTGCGGCCGGCTTTGGAATTGCCCCCGATTGCGTCAGGATGGCGATTTCGTAGGGTTCGAGCGCGAACTCGAACACGTATCTGAACTCCATCTTCCCCGTGTCCGACACATAGCACCGGCCGCGGCCCGCGAAGAGGTTGGACAGCAGCCGGTTCAGGCTCGGAGATGTGCAATCCGAGATATTGGCCAGCGCCTTGACCAGGATCAGCTTGCGATAGGCATCATCGGCAAGCCGATAGGTCTGCGTTGCCTGGGCCCCGGTGTAAAACGGCGCCTGGTTGAAGGGCTGCCAGCTGATGGCCTCTTCGTAGCCGAGATAGGTGACATCGCCCGGGACCGTCAGCATGCGCCCGATGCCGACGATCCTGCCCCATATGTCCAGCCCGAAGCCCTGCGCCGTCTCCACGTTCCATACGAAGTTGTAGAAGGCATCGAAATCCGTGTCCGGATTGATGTAGTCGTCCATGTTGTTGGCCAACTGGACGAGCGTCGGGCTGTTCGAGTACTGGCTGATGATGGTCCGCGCCACCAGCCCGGGGTTCGGTTGCACACTCATACCAAGGTCACCGCAATGTCGGCAGCCGACACAGTCGGGCGCCGGTTGATAGGCACGGTCAGGCTGGCAGCCGTCGGCGTGGTGTCGCCAAGCAGCAATGACAGGATCGATACCGAAGCCCCCAGCAGCGACACGGGTGCATAAAAGCGGCTCGCGTAGATAGTGGAACCGATCCGCGTGCGCTGTCCGCCGTCGGTGCCGTTGAAGGCGGCAATGATGGCCTGCTTGGTCAGGGCCACGATGTTCGAGGGCAGCGCCGGATTGTTAGCCAGCTGCACCGCGAACTTCACCGGCAGAGCGGCGGGGGTTTCCCACTTCACCACATAGGACGGGTACGGATAGGAATAGCCGTCCCGATCCCCGACCGTGTACGACGTGTTGCCGTTGTAATCCGCGCCGTTGCTCTTCTTGCGCCAGATTGCCGAAGCGATATCCGCCGCCTCTCCGCCCACCACCGCCACCCAGATGGAATGCGGCACGAGCGACACGCCGCCGATTGTCTGGGCGATGGACAGGTTGTTCTCCGTCACATAGACGTCGATGACGCCGTCCAGGTTTGCGACCGCAGCATAGATGGACTGGAGCGAGCTTCGGGCATTGATCGCCACAGACTGGCGCCGCCGCTCTTCGAACTCGGCGCGCGATTCCACATTGCTGCCCACGGTGCCCGCGTCCGCATTCAAGACCGAGTCCCACCCAGGGATGGCCTGGTAGATCTGGTTCAGCGTGCCGGCCGCGCAGCTGATCGGGCCGTTGACCGAGCAGGAAAACGGCAGGTCAATGCTGCCCGAGGCTGGGATGGTGCCGGCCTGCGTGCACAGGTAGATATTGCCGTCGACCGCCTGAGCGCGCGCGCCCACCGGGATCGTGACGCCCGTCAATCCCATGCAGGTTGCGACCACGGTGGTCGCCGTGCCGGGCTTGCGGTCAAGGAAGTAGATGCGGCCAATGGCGTCCTGCATCCGGCCGGCAGCGAAGGCCGGGTCCACCTGGTTCACATACGAGGCGAATTCGCTGTTCTTGTCGCCGATGATCGCCGTGGTGGTGCTGGCTAGCTGGCCCTGGGGCGTCTCCAGGTTCTTGTTCAAGCCGCCACCGAAGGCGCTATCCATGTCCGCCAGCACGCCATCCAGGATCTCGGATTCTTGAGGCAATACGAGGCCTTCCGGCGTGAACTGCACGCGCGGTACTTGGGAGGTAGCCATGGGGTCCCTAGAAAGTGATGGTCGACGTCATGCCGTTGGTCAGCGTGACTTCGACATAGCCGCTCAGGCGGCGATTCTCGAATGCGGTGATGGTTGGTACGGCATCGGCCACGTCCGGAACGGTCAAGGCCGCGGCGCGCAGCCGTTCGCGCACCAGCGCCAGGGGCGGCAACTGGCCCAGCACCTCGGTCCAATACGGTATGCCCTTGGCCGTGTCATAGAACAGTTCACCGCGGAACAGCTTGATGGCGCTGGCCACGTCCTGCGCCACCGCATAGGGGTTCGACGCCCTCGCGATGTTGCCGCCCGCGTCCAGGACCAGATCCCAGACCGTCCGGTCGAGTAAGAGAGTGTTCATATCGGCACTCCCCCAGTCCCAGTTCCGCCAGAGTTTTCGTGGCGGTGCGAGCTGCCGACATCCTTGCCGTTGTTGCGCAACGTGCCGAGCGTGTTCATGTTGCCCTGCCAGGTCGAGGTGCCGCCGTAAGAACCGGCACCCTGTTGCACCGTGCCATTCAGCACAATCTGCGGCGAATTCAGGGCGCACTGCTCGCTGGCGTTCACCTCGACATTGGGCGCCACCACTGTCACCTTGGAAGGCGACACCACGTTGATACCACCCGCGGTGAACTGGACATACTGCACCGGCGCGCCGTTGAGCATGCCTCCAAAGTAGAGGCCGTCGGCCATGTCGTGGGTGCGCCAGGACCCGGGGTTCGCTTGCTGCTTGCTGGCCTTGACCGCCGACAGGTCCCGGTTGGCGAATGCCGCCATGCCGATGTCCCCGACCTTGGGGTCGAGAATCACGGCGTCGGTGCCCCCCTGCAGCCGGAAATACGGCAGCTGGAACAGCTGGCCATGCGGCAGCGCATTCCCGTTTCCGTCCAACTGGTTCACCAGCGGCTGCACGTCGACAAAGCCGACCGGCGACACCCCGCCGTTGTTCGTCACCGCGGTCACGCGCACTAGCGTGCAGGTGTTCAGTCGGTTCAGCATCTGCGTCACCAGGAAGGTTAGCGCCCCATAGTTCTGCTGGCCGTCGGCCGCAGCAGCTTGGCCGGCGTGCCCAAATTGAGAATCAGCCATTGATCGGTCTCTGGCAAAGGATTTTTGACACCCAAGCCCCCCCAGGGACTTCCGCTTCTAGCTGGTGAACAATGCTCACAACGATCCACTCGCCGTGGGCAGCTTCAACCACAGAAATCACCTGCACCAGGTTTCCTAAGCCGAGCTGCGGCGTGTACAAAACGGAAAATTCCACCCCACCGCCTGTGAAGGTCGGATAGCCCAACAGGTTCCTGCCAGCCTCAATCAAAATCGGCTCTGCGGCCCGGGTGCCGGAAAGCGGCCAAATTGCCAGAATTCCACGATCGATCGCATAGTTGAACCGGGCGGAACGGGCGCACGCCTTCAATTGCTCCAATGCGGTACCAGGGAAGTACGGATTCGATAGGGCAACATCGACCCCATTGTTTTGAAACGCCAGATTCATGGCTTTGGCCAGGTCTTGCGCTACGGCAGAGGCTTGAACCGCGCCGCGGTAGCTGCGCGCGTTGGTCGGACGCACCGCTTCAAACGCAGCGGCCAACGCCACCACGTTAAAAACCACTTCCGGCGCTTGGTTGTAGTCGGCCCACGCCTGGGCAATCGTGCCCTCATAAACCACCGTCAGCGCGCCTGCACCCGCATCACCAGCGGCCACCAGAATTCGGTTGTTACGCCTTTCGGTCAGGATGGGGCCAATCACCGTCAGCTTGTTGATCATGTCCTGCGGCAGGCCGAAGATGCGAAGCTGCAGCTGCGCCTGGGCATCGCCGTTGTATGCGACCACAGCGACTTGTACGCGGTAGCCGGATAGCGTCTCGCTCGGCCCCGCGGTGCTGCCAAACTCACCTTCGGCCAGGCTGATCGTTACGTCGATGCGTCGTTTGACAAAGCTCATAGATCAGCCTCTTCCCGGTACATAAGCTGAAACCGGCCGCCGAAGCCTGTATAGTCCGGGTCGTCCCTCCCTTGAGTGTCAATGAAGGCCAAGTCCCCAATGAACCCGCTGTAGCTCTCACGAATCAGCCAAACTCGGTCGTGGCAGAGCACCGCCATCGCGACAGGCGCGTGGTTCACCAGCAGGTCGAGGAAAACCCCCGTGGACTTCTGGTAAACGCTGACCTGGCAATTCTGCCCACCCAGCACAACGCTACAGGCCTGAGATGGAACCGCGCGCAATGGGATCTGCCTCATTGAATATCTCCATCAAGCGGCACAGCATCGATGGCGGTCGGCTCTGGTACTGGAATCGCTTGTACTTGGCCGTTGCTGCGTTCTGGGGCGCCATCCGGCTCAGCAGTCTGGGCGACCGCTGCCCTGGGGATCTCCCGAACTTGCTCTACGTAGAGGCTCACGAGCAACTGGCTTGGCCCCGTCCGTGAGCTACGTTCATAGGAATACCCCACGACGTTCGCCGTCTGATACACGATCTCAGGCGTCACGACAGAAAAGAGGCTCAGGCTGCTTTTGAGCGCTGCGAGTTGGGCGAGAAACGCTCCACGGGAATTCATATCCCCACTGTGTGCAAATCTCAGCTCTGCGTCATACGGCGTGTCGACCTTGTTGAACGACGAAAAGGTGCCTTGTTCCACCGGGAAACTGGAAATTCGCGAGCCATCTCGAAATCGAATGCCAAGGAAGGTATCGAACTCGATCACGCGCTGGCCATCCTGGTTGTACAGCCCCCACCGTGGAATTCCAAATAAGAACGCAGCAAGGGCCCCCAACCCCAGATTGGCCAGTTCGGATAGAGATGGGAGAGTCAACCCGCGCAGCACGGCAGGCACGCCCGGAACCTGCGGCACATTCGGAAATTCAATCAGCGGCATCAGAACATCCCTGTGTTCGACTGGTTTACCAAGCTCTGGCTACTCCCCAGATCGCCCAAGTCCCTGGCGATACCCTTACCGTCGGTCGCCTGCGTGTTGATGGTCACTGGCCCGTGGATGTTGACCTCGTGGTTGTTCTCGGTGTTAAGCGGCATAGGCTTCGCCCCGGACTGCGCTGCCAGCGGCGATGCCTGGGCTGACGCGGCCGTGGCAGAACCCGCGGAAGCCTCGATGCTCGCGATGTGCGCCGCACCATACAACGCGGCTGCTGCAGCGCCGCGCTTCTCCGCTTCGCCGTCGCGGTCCTTGGGCCGCTCGTAGTACCGCGAAACCGCATCGCCAGCCTGCTGGGGAGTTTTGGCCGCTTGCAGCTTCTCCATGGCCGTGCGCTCCGTGTTGCGCAGCTCCCAGTCCACGAACGCCAACTGCTGGGCCAGCGTCGCGTCCTTCAGGTCAATGCCGAAGGCTTTCTTGAAGTCAGCCTGACGCACCGGGTGCCATTGACCAACCCCTACGGCCTGCCCGTTATCACCCACCGCCTTCGGGTTCAGGTTGCTTTCCGCCATCAGGTTCGCCACGATTCCGGACGCCTGCTCGCGCGAGTAACCCTTTCCTTCGAAGAACTTGATTGCGTCCATAGCGCCCTTGTTGCCGCTCTGGTAGGCCGGATTGTTCAAGGCGTTCACCTGCACGTTCTCGCCCTGGTTCAGCGACTTGCTGTAGGTGGCAAGCGCCACGCCGCCGGCCACGGTGGCGATTGTGCCCAGGGCGGCGACGCCAGCAGCACCAGACGCCCCACCGATAAGCCCAAGCGAGGCGCCAATGGACGCCAATGCAGTCGCCAATGACGCCATAGGCGCCACGATAGACAGGATTTTCAGTGCCGCCAGGCCGATCAGGACATTCTTCCAGCCGCCCACAGCCTGGGCCCCTTGGTCTGCCTTCTCGACTAGCTTGCCCACGCCGTCAATCATGCGGTCGATCCACTGCACGATTTGCTGGCGGTTCTGCAGGAAGTAGTCCCCCACTTTCTGGGCCGCCTTCAGCAACTTTTCGAAGGTTGGGATCAACGCGATCAACACCTTCGTGCCGACCGATTCGAAGGTATCGCGCAAGTCCAGGTAGATGTTGCGCAGCCGCTGGGCGTCCTGTGCATCCTTCGCCGTGATCGAGGATCGCTTTTCCTGCGCCACCACCAACTGCTGAATGGCAGCAGGCCCCTGCTTGATCAGATCGAACTGATCGTCCGAGATTCCCATCATCTGGGCCGCCAGCGCAGCGCGGGCCCGGTCGGTCTTGTAGATCTCCGAAACAATGCGCGAGCGCGCCAACAGGTAGCTATTGCCGTCCTTCAGGTCCTCGACCTTGCCGCCGAACTGGAAGAACGCCGGCAACGTCTCGGCCGACATACCGCGGCGGAACTTCGCCACCTCGCTGGCCGACTGGCGCAACTGGGCGGTGATGCCTTCCGCCGACCCGCCCGCGCGCTCGGCGGCCCGCTGCCAGGCCTGAAGGCGCTCGGTGCTCATGTCCAGGTTCTTGGACATCTGCCCCAGGCCAGCCGCGCCGCTGATGGTGTTCGCGGTGAAGTTTTTCAGGCCCACGCCGGCAGTGAACACCGCCAGCAGCGCCAGGGCCTCGTTGCGCATGCGGCTGAAGAACATGGCGGCCTGTTTGCCATTGGCCTCCATCGTCCGCGCAGCCCGGCCAGACTCATCCGTCGTATGTTTCAGCGAACGGTCGACCTCGGCCACGCCCTGCTTGAATCCTTTGGCGTTCAGCTTCAGCTCGACGAAGAGCGCATCCAGAACGGTGGCCATTGCTACTTCCTCACTTCGGATAGCACACGCCTGTTGTGCGCGTCTACCGCGATCACCTCAAGCAGGTTGTAGAGATCCTCGGCCCCGTACACGGTCTGCAGGTCGTGCAGCATGTGCGGGTGCCGAGAGATAACCGCGGCGACGTTGGGCGGCACGTTGGCGTAGCTGATCAGCCGGTGGTTGCCGCCGTGCCAGGACTGGACGCCGTAGTCGATTGGCCGGCGGCTGGCGAAAAATCCAGGTGAAGCGCCACAATCTCGCGGCGCAGGAGCAACCGCGTGGCCACTTCCTCGATGTCTTCGTCATCCAGCCGCCGAGAGCCGGCCCGGCCCATATCCAGCTGCACGCATTCCATCATCTTGTCGAAAAGCGGCTTAGCCTGTTCGAACTTCAGGCTGTTCAGCGCTTTCAGGCCGACGGATGCCAAGCCGGCCAGGCCAGCCTGGGCGATGTTGTCCGGGATCTGGACTCCAGCATTCATGAGCGCGAACAGCGCGCGGCCCGCCCAGTCCTCGGCCTCGGCGGCCGACAGCTCAGTGATCAGGAACGCCTTGCCCTTGTCTCGCCCGGCTGCGGTGATGGTGATGGTCTTTTGCTTACGGGCCATATCACACCACCGCCGGGCTGACGTCTTGCCAGGTGATCTGGAACGTCATGGGCTGGAGGATCGCTCGGGCCGTGGGCACCGGTGGCGCCTGGGTCAGCACGCCGCGCTGCAGAGTATATTTGCGCTCGAGCGAAGGAATCGCGAGGGTGCCATTGGCGAAGAACACCTCGCGCGACGTTTTCATCGCGGCTATCCACACCTCGAAAATCACCTTCGACGGCGAATCAGCCTGGATCGTAATGGTCTGGATGACCGGCTGCGGGGTATAGCCTGCAGACATCCGGCCATCCACACCCATTACGGCCTGGGCAAGCTGCACCGCGTCGAACGCGAAGGCGTCGTCGGTCGCATAGCCCTCGATCTTGCGCGGCACCGCGAAAACGGTGCCCACGCCCAGCATGAGGACGGAATTGGCACTGGTCAAAGTCGTCATGATGTGTTGCCCTTACAGGACGGCCAGCGAGGCCAGGGTGATCTGTTGGACGGAACCGCCGTCCATGTACCAGAACGTCATCGGCGGCGTGCCGCGCGCTTCACGCACCTGGGGGCTGGCATCCTTGATCTGCAAGTACCAGCCGCGGGTCTGGAGCGTTTCATCGATTTCCACGCCGGCCTGGTTGTTCACCTGGGCCTTCTGCTGCGCAGACAGCGTCACGCCAGCGCGGATGGAGCCGAAGTTCACGCCCGCGTTGATCGGGTCCAGGCAGGCCGCGTCGATCAGCGTGTAGCCGTCCAGGTTGTAGGGGATCGAGTTCATCTGCGTGAGCAGCGTCATCAGCGCCTGTTGCAGCGCGGCGTTCTGCCAGATCTGGTTCACATAGGTGTCGATCCACTTCCAGTTGCCGCTGATCTGCCCGGGGTAGAAGAAGCGGAAGCGGTCATTGCTGGTCGCGTAGTCGCCATAGAAGTTGTAGCCGTTGTCGATCAGCGTCTGCGCGGTCGTGGCGTCCGTCACCGAGAACGCCAGGCCCGACTGGCTCTTGAAGGCCAGGGTGATCCGGCCATTGGTGCGAGCGAAGTCGATCGCGGCCACCGCGCCCAGGACGAACGCGGCATGCTGGATGTCCTTGAAGACCGGAACCGAGCCGGAATACTCGTTCGCCGCCAAGCGCGCGGCCCAGCTCGTGGTGCTGCCCTGCTGCGTGGCTGCGACGTCGGTATCCCAGCCCACGTAGACGTAGCGGTTGCCCTGGCTGTTCGTCCACGCCGAGAAGGCGACCTTGCCGTCCGTATCGGGCTCGAACGTGGTCATGAACGACGCCCAGTTCTGGGTGAGGTCCGTGATCGCGCCCATGTTTACCGCCTGCACGCCGGCCGCCGCGCCCTGCGACAGCACCGCTCCAGTGGCCTGCGTCAGCTTAATACCGGCCGCGATCGTGCCACTGCCATAGCTGACGGTGCTCGCCGCGCCATCGGTGGCCGAGGTGATCACGAATGCCGAACGCTGGGCGTCATAGGTGCAGGAAGCACCGAACGACGTGAACGCGGCCTGGATGATCGAGGCAGCATTCGAGAAGCTGGTGGCGGCCGACAGGGTGATGGTGCTGGACGTCTTGGCCGTTCCGTCAACCGTCACGGTCAGCACGCCGGTCAGGGCCTGCAGCTGCGCCAGCGTGGTCGAGGCCATCGAGCCGCCGCGCACGTATGCAGCGACCGCCTCGCCCGGGTACTGGGCGAAAAGCAGGTTGCCGGGCTTGCGGGTCGAGTTGTCGAAGCCGTTGAAGTAGATGCCGGCCAGGGTTGCCTCGGTCGACGTCGGACCGAAAAAACGCTGCACATCGCGCGCGGTGGCGAAGCTTTGGACGGTGCCGACTGGCACGGCCGTATCGTGGGTCAGGATCAGGCCGTTCAGGTCGAGCGCCGATCCGCCGGCGCCGATCACGCCAGGGACGACCTGGACGATTTCACTGGCGGGAATGGACATAGCTTTAAGCTCCCGGAGGGTAGGTAGTGTCGACCTCGACGAGGTCCACGTGGAGTTCGTCCGCAAACTGCTGCGGCACGGTGATGGATGGGTTGAACTGCAGGACCGCGTCGACTGACCAGCGTTCCAGGTACTGATGCTCACCGGTGCTAAACGGCAGTTGCCGCGGGTCACCGGTGTAAAGCGGCTGCGCGCCGCTCGCCTTCAATGCATCGCAGCCGTATGCACTGCGCAGTGCGATGGATACCGCCACGGCCATGTCCTGCGCGCTGTCCCCGTAACAATCGACCTGCACGGTCCATTGCGTGGGCCTCGTCAAGGTCATGGTGCCGGCGTCAGGCACATCCGCATACGTGGTGCGGGGTTGGGACAGCGGCGGCGCCAAGAACGGCGTCAGGTATACGTAGCGGCCCTTCGGCGACGGCACGCGGTTTTGCTGCCCCCGCACAACCGCGACCTGGTCACCGACGATGACCTGGACGAACGCGCCCAGCGCCTCCACCAGCGCGTCCTCGGTGACGGAAACGGGAATGCTCATGGTGCCGCGTCCATCTGAAGGGTCACGCCAACCTTGCACCAGTCGGGCCAGGTCTCGAAGACCACAGTCACCAGCCAGACCTGGCCGCCGAAGACCAGCAGATCGCCACCCTTGGCCAGCGGTCGCACGACGCCCTGGGTGTCCCCGAACATGTAGACGCTGCGCTGCACCCCCTGGATGTTCTGCGCCTCGATGTGCGACAGGTCCTTGCCGCTGAGCGGCTGTACCTGCAGGCGCGCCGCCGCGTCTGGCTTGTACTTCGGCACCTGCTTGCGGCCGGCGCCGATCTCGTAGCCGTCGCTCGCGCGCAACGTGCCATCGATCATCGGGTTGACCGCAGCGATGATCGGGCTGGCGATTCCGTGCAAATTCATGTGTCGACCTCGTAGTCCACGCTGTTCATCATGTGGCCGGTGTCGACCAGAGGCTTTGCGAAGCCCTTGCGAGCCACGGTGACAGGCGCCAGCGGCGGGCTATCCAGGTGCCGGATGGACTCCTGCAACTGGCCCTTGATCCCTTCGCCCATCTGACCCAGCGTTTTGTCGATGTCGTAGTCGTTGTTCTTGGCCACCGCACCCAATGCCCGCGGCCAGTCCTTTTGCCGCTCAGAAATCATCTGGCGGAAGAACGGCCGCGGGGGCTGGTTGCGATCAGGGCGGCCAAACTCGTTGATGGCTGCCACGAGAGCAACCGGCGTGCCATCCGGGTAAGTCGCACCTTCCAGGAAGCCGACGCGCAGCGATCCGCCGTCGCCCATCTTCTTGGCCATCTCTTCCAGCCGCCGCACCAGAGCCTGGCCGCCCTTCAGCTCTACGGCCGCCATGGGAACACCACGGGGACGGCGTACCCGGTCGGCGCCGGCCGATAGCGGCCCACCCGGTACTTGGCCGTGGCCTCCCAATACTGAGCGCCGTAGCCGGTCTGCGCGTACCACTGCGCCGATCCCGGCGCCACGTTGTACTCGGCCGATACCGACACCGAGCCTTCGGTTGCGCTGCTGATGCGGCCCACCAGCGGCCGCGGGCCCTGGCCGTTCTCGCCATAGCTCAGCGCTGCCACGTGGGCTGTCAGCAGGTATAGGAGCACCTTGCGCTCGTCGACGTCACAGACCGCGCTGCTGTCCTTATTGCTCAGGTACAGCGTGGCCATGCTGAAGGCATGGTTCAGCTGCTGGTCCGTGAGCGTGGCGAAGGACGGGTAGATCTGCCGAAACTCGGCAGGGTCAAAGACGACGACAGCCATGGGCCGCTCCTATTTCTTCTTGCCTTCGTACTTCTCCGGCGCGATGCCGGCGGCAGGCTTCTCGGGGTCCAGACCTTCAAGCCCGGACACTTCGTCCTTGCGCTCCTTGGCCTTGGCCACGGCGCCGCGCTCGCTGCCCTGGGCGAAGATCATTTCCTTCTTGAGCGGCTGGAAGTCGGCATACAGCTTGGTCCAGGATTCCCAGAAGTCAGCCTGCACTTCGGTGAAGCCGTGGCCGGCGATGGCATCGGGATGGTTGGCACCGTTCAGGGTGACGGAGGGAGCGCCCGGGATGTCCAGGATCAAGCCATTGGGCAGCTTGCATGCAACGGTAACGGTCGACATTTCTCTTCCTCGAATAAAAATGGGGCGCCGGTTGGGCGCCCCTGTTCGTTGCTGACGGCTTGGCTTACACGCCGATCATGCCAGCGATGGCCATGGGGACCTTGATGATGGCGCCCCAGGTGCCCTGCGACTTCTTCTGCTTGAAGCTCGAAGTCTCGCGGACGATCGCGTGGGCGCGCATCTTCTCGGTGAAGGCTGCGGTGCCAACGTTCTGGCCACCAATCGATTCGGCGATGAGCTGCACCAGCTGGCCCGAGCCGGTCGCGTATTGCACGGCCGTTTCGACGGTCAGGTTGGGAAAGTTCTTCGCAAGCAGGTCGGCGACGTTGACGTTGTATTGGTTCGTCTTCGTCAGGTTGACTTCGATCTCGGGCGACATGCACAGCTTCAGCTTGTCGCGCCGCGTGACCAGGCCGCGCGTCTGCGACACCAGTTGCGCGAAGAGGCGCTGCGAGATGTCGTCGTAGACCGCCCCGCCATCCTTCGTGGCCCAGGTCGTGCCGGAACCGGTGCCGGTTGCGCCCGGGGCGATCGGTGCCGACAGGTTCGGGTCGTTCAGCAGGCCGTAGTTCTGCAGGCCGGCGATGCCGAAGAAGTAGCTGTTGTCCTGGAACTTGTTCAGAACCAGGGCAGACGCGACATTCAGCTCCGATGCCCAGTTGATCTTCGCCTGGCCGGCCATTTCCAGCTCGCGCTCACCCCATTCCGTCATGGTCTGGTAGTGGTACGACTGGCGCTGGGGGAAGTTGGCGTTCGCGCCGGCGCGGCCGTTGTTGTTGAAATCGCCGTAGGACGACACTTCGCCCGTGGATTCCACCACCGGGAAGGTGGCGGTCAGGGTGGTCCAGTCGCCTTTCTTCGACTCGCCCAGGATCACGGCACCTTGCATCGGCGTCGTCAGCACGCGCACCAGTTCGGGATCGACGTAGTTCAGCATGTAGCTCGGGATGCCCGAGTTGCTGACAGTGACCAACGGGCCGGCCGCATCCATGGCCAGAGCGTAGTCGTGGCGGTACTCGTCGGGCAGGTAGTCCATGGCGCCCGGGAACACGATGCCGAAGTGCTTCTCCAGCAGCGCGAGGTCTTGGTTTCGTTTCATGTCTTACCCCAGGTTGTAGGAGGTCATCTTGATGAGAGCGCCGATCGCGCCCGCACTGCCGACGAACATGTTGGTTTCGGTGTGGCCCGCGATCGTGGCGCCGGCGGCGCCGGTCGATACCGTGCCGTCGGTGTTGGACGCGAAGACCTTCTGACCGATGGTGGCCGCCGTCTTCGTGGCGACCCAGAAGTCACCCCCGTTGTGCAGCGTGACGCCCAGGCCGACCGGGATGAGCATGGTGGACTCGGCCAGGAAGACCGTGATGACGCCCTGTTGCTCACGGTGCACGAAGCCGGTGGGCACGCCGGAGCCGGCGTTCGTGACCTTGCCGGTGGCATCCGCCCAGGCGAAGCGACCAACGGTCACGCCTGCGGTGTCAGCCACCAAGGCGCCCTGGCCTGCCAAGACGGTCGAACGCGGGTTGGAGCTGGCGAAGTCGCCGGCAACCGCGGCGGCCGGTTCGATGTAGACCTGTTTCTGGAAGCCCATGATTAGATCGCCTTGGGAATATGCGGGAAGCGTTCACGGAAGCTCTTCTGAGCCCCAGCATCCAACGCCATACGCGGGGTTTGGGGAGCCTGGTCTTGCGCCAGAGCCATCTTGACCAGCGCGCGGTACGCCGTGGGCGGCGTATCGGTCAGGTCGACGCCCTTGGCGTCCAGGGCCATTTTGTAGACCGCCTCGGCCGAGTCCTGGGCGACGATCTCGCCGAGGATGGGCCGGCATTCCTGCTCGGCAGTGCGGATATCGGTCATGCGCTTGACGGCAGCCTGCTCGCCCGCCTTCTGGGCCTTCGACAGGGCGGCGTCCATGGCCTGCTGGGTCACGGGCTTGGCGGGCGTGCCTTCCGTGGGCGGCGGCTCGTCTTTGGCGGCCGGCGGTTCGCCCAGGGCGGCCATGACGCGCGCGGCTTCGTCCGGGCCCAGCTTCTCGCCCAGCATTTCGCGGATCTTGCCCATCAGCTCGTCATCGTTGCCCAGGGCGTCCGGCGCGGTGGCGTCGTCTTCGTCTTCGCCGATCGGCGCCACGTCCGGGGCGGTGAACACCTCGATGACCTCTTTCAGGTCTTCCAGATCGGCGTCCTGCGCCAACTTGCCCTTGAAGTGGTTCTGCATGGCGCGCACGATGCGCGGCAGTTCCGATTTCAGGCTCTTGCGGCTGACGCCCTTCAGGAAGGGGGTCAGGTCGCCCAGTGCCGCGTCCTGGGCCAGCCGGGGCCGGATATGCGCCCCGAGTGCCCCGGCGACGACGGCGGCGGTTTTGCTCAGTTTCATTTTCGGGATCTCCGAAGGGTTGAGGGTACTGCTGTCGCCTACGACGACGTCCGGGCCTGCGCGGCCCACTTCGACAAGCGCGACGTGATTGCCGCGGATGTCTCGCATCACCCCGTCGTATGCGACGCCCTCATACATGCCGGGCGTCATATCGGCACGGTAGCGATAGGCGCTCGAAAGCTCCTTTTGCTCATCTGACTCGATAAGCGCGATCGCAACGGCGTCCCATACGACGAGGGAATTCTTTAGGTACGGCGCCAGGTATCCGGCGTTCGAACCGGTGGCCCCGACCACGAATTCTTTCTGCGGCTCGGCGGCCGAGACGGGGATGTGCTTGGACAGCAGCGGGATGTTGTTGAAGGTCGGCGCCGCGCGCGCCAACTCTTCAGGGTCCCGCAGCAGGAAGTAGATGCGGTTGGGGTCCAGCCCCAGCGTCTCCCATTCCGGGATCTCGCTGCCGCGGTACGGGTTGACCGTGGCCTTGCTGATGTTGCTGATCTCGACGTGCATCCGGCCGTCCACGTCGATCCGGCGGACGGTGGCGCGGTCGAAGGCCAAGCCGTGGTGGTTCTGCTGGTTCATTCTTCGAATCCCGGGATGATGCTGATGGCCACGCAGCGGCAATTGGGCAGCTCGCCAGGGCGGATGTACTCGCCGTCGATGAGCATGCCCTTGTCCACGTCGTAGACCTGGCCGTCGGCTTCCTGGTGCGACTTGCGCGGGTGCTTGCCGCCGCGCGAGTGCCGCCACTTGGCTTGCTTGATGCCCAGGCCCTGCTGGCGCACGCGCGTGATGGTGGCCGTGGCCTTGTTGTTCTGGTCGCGGGCGATGAATGCCGCGCGCCGCTTGGTGATGCCGTACCGCTTCTGCAGGTCCTCGACCAGCCCTTCCAGGTCGCGGCCCTGCGTGACCGACCGCATGACCATTCCCTGAACGTCCTGGAGGTGCTCGGCGGCGATCGACTTGATCAGTCCGACGTTCTCCTGCACGGTGGCCTGGAAGACGTCATTGGCCGCCCGCGTCAGCTGGAACTGCACGCTGAAGCCCTTCTGCCGCAGGGCGTTGCGCAGCGTGATGTCCGCCGCGCTCATTGAGCCTTCTGCGAACTCGCTGGCCACCGGCTGGGCCGCCTCATCGAAGCGGCGCTGCCACTGCTTGGCCAGGCGCCGCATCATCTTGGTCAGCGCCATGGCCGGGCTTTCGTCCTGGGCGATCTCCGGTACATTGCGCCGGTAGGCCGCCGTCAGCCAGTACACCAGGGACCGCTGCATCTCATCGATCAGGCGGTCCAGGCGCTTGCGGTAGGCCGCCTCGATCCCCTGGTTGGCGTGCACGGGGCGCAGCGGCACCTCTCGGCCAGTCGGGGATACGAGATCAGGCATTGGCGTCTTCCTGCGGTTCGTCTTCCACGGGCGGCGGCGCGCCGGGCACAGCATCCGGCACCCCGTCGTCGTCATCGTCGCCAAGGTCCAGCGAGTGGTAGCCGTTCGTCTCGTCCGCCGCCACGCGCTCGCGCTCTTCCTGCGGGCTGATGGTGCCGGAGTCGATCAGCACTGCGCCGGTGTCCGCGTCCAGCTTGCGCACCTCGGCCTGCTCTTTCTGGCTCAGCTGCCACAGCGGCACGAAGCTGAAGGTGATGTCGGGGTCGATCTCGCCGAAGGCGTCCAACTGGATGACCTCCAGGCACTGCTGCAGCGGGTCGCGGAACACAGCTTCCTGCACCGAGAGTATTTCGTCGTAGAACACCCGGATTTCACCGTCGGCGGTCGAATTCAAGCCGCTGGGGGTAATGCCGGTGTACTTCACCAGCGGGATGCCGGGCACCACGCAAAGCTGCTCGAGCGACTGGTTTTGCAACGCATCCAGGCCCGAGAGAGGCACGTTCTCGAAACCGAACTCCTCGGTGTCCTTGTCGATCGCATAGGTCCCGCGGTTGCTGCGGGTTCGATTGAAGACGTCGATCCGAGAAAAAACGTCATCCCCGGGCTCACCGGACAGCAGCGATTGCAGATTGCTCTTGAAGACCCCCACCGAAAAGCCGTCGATCAAGTTGGCGACTGCCTGGCGCGTCTTCAGCCAGTTGTTGACGTAGGGGATGGTCAACTGCGTCAGGGACATCCCGCCGAAGTTGTAGGACGGCTTCAGCAGGTCCGGCACCTCGCGCGACACAATGTTCAACAGGCGGCTCGAATGCACCTGGCGCCCCAGGACAAACCAGGACGTCGGCTTGTAGAAGTCCGGGCGCATCGGGTTGTCGCTGTTGTACAGGTATGGCGTGGTCCAGACCGGGTCGATGACCTTGAAGCCCGCCAGGGCGCCCTTGGTGATCTTCGCCGGGCTTTTGACCAGGATCGACTGCAATTCGTCAGGGTCGGCCCAGGCCAGCGTGCCGCTGGGCTTCTTCACGTCGATGTAGATCTGCGACCGACCGAACAGGCCATCCTGCAAGGCCGCCAGGCGGAACTTGGAGCGCAGGCGGTGCTTGCGCATGGCCTTCTCGATGACTTCGAGCTTGTCGCTCTTGTCGTCTTCGCCCTTCACTTCCAGCTTGATCCACTTCCGGGTCATCTCCTTGGCGATGACGTCGGACATCTTGCGGTATTCGGGTCGTTGGGACAGCTCGGCCAGGTAGGGGTAGCCGATGAAGCCCATCCCGGCGTAGGCCTCGCTCACGTAGGCGTAAACCGTCTCCATGGCCGAGTCCTGGGCCATCATGGCCTTTGTCATCGTGGAGGGGACTACGCCGGGAGCGACCGCGGGGCGCTTGAACTCGCCCACCGGCGCGGGCACAGGCTCGGCCGGCGCGATGTTCGCTTTCCCTAGAGCTTCCAGGCTGATCTTCATCCCAGGCTCGCGGCGCGCGGCCGGGGCCGGCGCAGGTGCCGCGGGGGCATTCCTGCGCAGGATCCAGTCGAGTAATTTCATGCACGCCTCATGGCTTCGGGGTTGATATTCATCGGTCGCTTGGTGATCAGCTCGGCGAACGCTCGTGAGAGGCCGTCGATCTGGTCGTCATGCTTGCCGTTCGGGAAAGAACGCAGCTCGTCGATCAGCGCCTTGTTCCAGTCGCCGCGCATCATCAGCACGTTGCCGACGTTGACCTGGGCAGCGAACGGCTCGGCGCGCACCACTTTGTCACCGCTTTCTAGGCTGCTCACCATGCGATAGCCCGGCATGCCACGTATCAGGTACTTCACCTGCGTCTTGCCGGCCTGGCCGGGGTCCTGCGGGATGCTGATGCGCACCTGGCGACCGTCCAGGGCCGCGGTGTTCTCCAGCGCCTTGTCACGACGATCAGGGCCCCACTGGCCGCGCACCATGTCGCCGATGACGTATTGACCGGTCGGGAGGCGCCCCAGCTTCGGGCCGGCCGTGAAGTCGCCTCCGCCGTCGGTGCTGGCAAAGTCCCAGCCGCGCACCCAGTCGATGCGGCCAGCTGGCAGCGCGTCGATGGTTTGGATCTGGTCCGGCTTGAACAGGTCGCCGTCCAGCGGCGTTGGCAACTGCTGGTACAGGGACGACCAGGTGCGCGAGTTGCTTTCGAACTGCGCCCAGTGCTGGCGGTCGAACCATTCCGGCCAGAGGTATTCGCCCCGGGCGCGGCCCAGCGGGTCGCTGTCGACCTCGCAGCGCGCCTGGATGCACAGCACTTCCCAGTCGTTGCCGTCCTTGCAGCGGATCAGCCCGCTTTCGCCCTTCCAGTCTGTCGGCAGAATCCGGCCGGCCAGGTCGTCCTCGTGCCACCGGGTGGTGATCAGGACAATCCAGCCGCCCGGGATCAGGCGTGTTTTCAGGTCGTCTTCGTAGGCGTCCCAGGTTTTGTTCCGGATCGTGTCCGAATTCGCCTGCTCGCGGCCCTTGATTGGGTCATCGATGATGATGCCGTGCGCCCGGTTGCCGGTAATGCCCGACAGAATGCCGCAGGCCATGTACTCGCTGCCGTTCGACAGCGCGAATTCCTGGGCGGCGTTCGAATCGGTCACCAAGCCCGCGCCCCAGATATTCCGGTAGCGGGGTTGGTTGATGATCGAGCGCGTGCGGCGCCCCATCTTGCGGGCCAGGTCGTCGCCGTAGCTGGCCAGGATGACGCGCCGGCCCGGCGTGGCGCCCAGGTATTTGGAGGGGAACACCACCGACGCATACGTCGACTTGGCGCTGCCCGGCGGCATGCACACGATCATCCGCCCATGCCGGCGCTGGCTGGTCTCTTCCAGCTTCGCCAGTAGCAGGCGGTGATGTGTTGCCATCGTCGTTTCGATGGGCTCGAAAAACTCCGTGTCCGGGTCTTCCTCGTCCACAGGCCGGCCCGGCACCTCGATCGCATTGGCGTACTGGAGGATGTCAGCCCTCGCCCGCCTCCGGATCAGCAGTTCCCGGGCGGCTTCCTGTTGCGATGGTAAGTAGCTCTTCGTCGGTGAGGTCATCAGCCTTCCGCGGCGTGGTGTTCAGGTTGATCTGCTGGGGCGTCGGCAAGATGCCGTAGGCCTCGCGCTCCAGCGGGATCAGCACCTTCAACATGTCGGCCAGCTTCTTGGCGCCGTCCAGACGCCCTGCGCTCGATATGGCGCGGCGGTAGACTTCGGCCCGCTTGTCGGCGGCCGCGTCGTCTTCACCGCGTAGGAACTCGCCCAGTTCCTGGAATAGGCCCGGGTTGTTCGTCTCGGCCTCGATCTCGCCCATCAGGGTGTCGCACAGGGTACGCATGCGGGTCAGCGAGGTCTTGTGCGACAACTTGACCTCGGCCACCAGCTTGGCGCCGATGGCTACAGCCTCGCTCTCGCGGTACGCAATCGTTTCATCGCGTACCTGTTTGCGTACCTCTTCCTTGCGTACCAGTTCATCGGCCTTGGCCTGCACCTTCGCGGCCAGGTCGCGGGGCCATTCGTCACGCTTGGCGCGCTTGCGGATGGCCCCCTCGGTAATGCCGTGCAGAGTGGCAAGCTCGCGCAGGGACATGACGCCCGCGCGGTAGGCCGCCTCGATGCGCTCCCAGTCGGGTTGCGCCTTCTTGGGCTGTGTCATTCGATTCTCGGTGTGGTTGCCCCCATCCGACTACCCGCCACGGCGGGCTGGGCGCGGCGGTTCTCGTCGTGCCGGCCGCCGGCGACAAGACCGGAAAGAAGTGCCCCGCGCATTTGCCCCTGCGCGGGCGCCAGGCCAGCTGAGGCGACTCATGGGGGTGTTGATGGGTGTGGGGCCCACCCCTTGGCGCACCTGTGTGTGCGCTGGTTGGACCGATAGGGGCTTAACGGGCGGCGCCGGTCGGAGCCAGAGGTACGGGGCTATCCCCGAGTGCAGCATTGGCCATTGGCGCGCTGCGGGCTGGTCGATTGCGGCGGCTGTTCCCACACGGCTGGCGACTGAAAAGGCACCATTTCAGGTAGTGCCATCGGCAGTGTCGCAATCGCCATGCGTGTGAAAACAAAAAGCCCCAGCGCGTGGCCGGGGCTTCGTTCACTCAAGACGCAAGTTGTCCCGCATATTGTGATGGTTCTTGAAATGGTTTGCTAGGAGGCGATGTTATATTCCCCCACCAATATTCAACATGGACTCGCGCGCTCGCCTCGTCCCTGGTGCTGCTGATCTGGCCACACTCTTCCAGTGCCACCAACACGCGCCACACACCGGTGCGCACTACTGCGCGCTCCCGTGAATCCGCCCGGGGTGCGGCGTAGTTGATGATCTGCTTCATCTTGAACCTGCGCCCGGGGTATGCAGCCATCAGGTCGATCACTTCCTTTGCGTACTTCATCCCAGTTTCCTTTCAACCTGGTTGCGGAACAGCCCCAGGTACAGCTTGTATTCGGTTTCGTTCATCGTGACTCCCGTGGTCTCGGCGATCCACTCGCGGGCGGCCCGGCGCCGGGCCTTGGTGTCCATGGCGCCGAACTTCGCGTTCTTCTGCGGGAACTCGGCGATCACCACCATGCGCTCATGCGAAGGCAGCGCGGCGTGCATCGCCTCCACGGCCATGGCGTGGTCGTAGTTGATCGGGCGGGGATCATCCTCCAAAGACACGTAAGCCTCCATGTTCCCCACCGTGGTGCCGGACCACGTCCAGCGGGCCCAGTTCCACAAATAGTCATCGCCAGTCAGGCTACTCATCAGCCACCTCGAACTGCTTGCACTTCTTGCCGTAGGGCTTGCCCTTCAGGCAGCGGAGTACCGTGTCGCCGAAAGGTGTCTGAACGGTGCGCGCGTTCGCGCAACCATTGCAGGACCGATTAAGTGCTGCCTGCTGCTTGCTCATCAGCACCAGCATCGGGTCTTGGAATTCCCATTTGCGCAGGTCGACTGTCATCGTCCAATCTCCACGAGCACGAAGCCCTTCTTCTCAGAATCCAACGCACGGTCCAGGATGAGCGGCGTGAACTGGCTGTCATCGATACCCAGCGCCGCCGCGATCCCGTCCAGGCGCGGTTTCTCGGCCGACAGTAGGCCGTCCAAGTCGCGCCGGATCTTGTTGGGCGCCACCCAGGTAATCGATACCGGCATCTGGCCGGCGGCCGTCAGGATGTTCCGGCCCAGCGCTTCTTTGGCAGCGAAGAACGCGGTTTCCCGTGCTCGCACCTTGGCAGCGTGGCTGGAGAGCCAGTGCTTTCCGTTCTTGCGGTTGGCCATCAGGCTGGTGTCCGGCCACGGCAGACGGATAGTCAGACGGTCTAGTGTCATATCAGTCCCTCAACTGGCTGTACTTCGGTTTCGGTTTGAACTGCACGGCGTTGCGTGCTTCGGTCACGGCTTGGATATCGGCGTCCAGGAAGCGGGAGTGCTGGCCCTGGAACGTCAGGAAGACTTCGCCCAGCGGGCCCATGCGCTGCTTGCGGATCAGGATCTCGGCCAGGCCCTTGAATGGGCTGTATTCGTTGTAGTACTCGTCCCGGTACACCATCAGAATCACGTCGGCGTCCTGCTCGATGGCGCCGGATTCGCGCAGGTCGCTCATCAGCGGGCGTTTATTTGGGCGCTCTTCGACCTTGCGGGACAGTTGGGACAGCAGGATCACCGGACAGCCAAGTTCACGCGCCATCAGCTTCAGCGCGCGCGTGATGCCGCCCAGGTCTTCGTTCCGGCTGTTTCCCTCGCCCTGCATAAGCTGCAGGTAGTCGATGACGATCAGATCCAGCCGCCCCTGGCGCTGCTTGACCTTGCGGGCGGCGAGTCGGACGCGCGCCACATTGGCCAGACCTGGATCGTCCGCAATGATCAAGCGCTGGCTTTCCAGCTTTTGGATCGCATGCGTCAGCCGCGGCCAGTCGTTGTTCTCCAGGCGTCCCGTGCGCAGACGCTGGGTGTCGATCGCCCCGTATCGTGCAATCGTCCGCTCCACCAGCTGCGCCGCTGCCATTTCAAGGCTGATCACCAGCGCCACACCTTCTTCCTCGGTGACGTTCTCCGCGAAGTTGATCGCAAGCGTGGTCTTGCCCATGGAGGGGCGACCGGCGACGATGATTAGGTCGCCATCCTGGAAGCCGCTGGTTTTCTGGTCCAGATCCGTGAAGCCGCTGGCCAGTCCAGAAATGCCGCCGGCACACTCTCCCCGGGCCTCAAGGGATTCGATAACCTCACGCAGCAGGAAGCCCACCTCGACCGGCTCTCGCCCAGCCTGGCGCGTGTCCGCCAGCGCCATGGCAAGGCCGGTTGCCTGCTCGACCAGCATGGAGGAGTCGCCCGCCTCGTTGGCCGCCAGTTCCGCAATATCGTGACCCAGCGCCAGGACGTCGCGGCGGACACGATGGGCTCGGACGATCTCGCCATAGCTGCGCACGTTGGCGCTGCTGGGCACGTTGCTGGCGATTGCGTTCAGATACGCCAAGCCTCCGGCCGCTTCAGCACGCCCCTGGGCTTGCAGCGCGTCGTGGACGGTCAGGACGTCGGCCGGCTTGCTGCTGTTCAGCAGGCGCACCGTGGCTTCGAAGATCAGCCGATGATCGTGGCGGTAGAAGTCATCCGCGTTCAGGAGGTCACCGAGGCGATCCCAGGCGCGGTTGTCCTGCAACAAGCCGCCCAGGACGCCCTGCTCTGCTTCGACGGAATGCGGCGGCACACGCACGGCTTCGGCGCTCATGCTGCCTCCTTGCACACCAATTCAGCCTGCTTTCCTCGTGTGGTCAGACCGAATTCTCCCTGATCACCAACCCACCACAGCTTGAACCAGTTGTCACGCACACAGCCGAGGAACGCCAAGCGCCAATCCTTGTATTTCTTCGATGCGTTCACCCCGCCCGGCAGATATTTCGACTTAAATTCAACCCAACACAGGCTAAGCATTTCCTCCGGCAGGCCTACTTTCTCGGCGTACTTCAGGACAGGCTCGTAGCCCTCGATGACTGACTCACCTCTGGACTGGCAGTCATCCATGAACGTTTTCAAGGTGACGGCGGATTTCCCTTTCTGCTTTGCAGAATCAGCAGGAGGCACCGGCTCTGGCGGCAAGCCAGAGGGGGTATCTGTTTCTTGTTCTTGTTCTTGTTCTTGGCTTCCAAGGGCCTCCGAAGGGGCTTCTAAGGGGCTTACTTTCCCACTGATTTCGCCCCTCATTTTGGTCATGTGATAAGCAGCCCCGTATCGCTCGAAGAACCGCGCCAAATAAGGGTTCTCGGGCTGCGCGTCATACTCGTTTTGCACGCCCTTGCATCGCTTATCAGCAGCCGAAAGCTCCGCATCGATCTGGAACTTGGCCATTTCGATGACCCAAACCATCTCAGAATCCTCGTCGTACTGACAAAAACCAGCTTCCGAGGCCCTCTGAAGCCCCTTCAAAGCCCCTTCCATGCCAAGTCCAGTCTCGTGCGCGATGTACATGACGGGCAGGTAGTACAGGCCAATCATGTTGGAATGCGAGCAAGTCATGAGATACAAAGCAACCACCTGGGCTTCGGCCCCGGCCTTGCGCAAACGCTTGCCTGTTTCCCCGATCCAGAATTGCGGGGATACCTTCCCGTAGTCGCGCATCGCTACACGCTCCCGCTCTTTTGAAGTGCGTTCGAAGCGCCGCGGATCCACTCGCAAACAAGCTGTGCTTGTTCGGCCGAAATCATGATGACTACTTGCACACCCACTTCATTGGTTTGAGCAATCATGATTTCCTCGCCGCACACCGCCACTTCCAGATCATGCATTTTCATAGCTGCCCTTTTGCTGCCCGTTAAGGAAAAAACACAGCGCCAGGCCTGACGGGCTGACAGGCTTTTCGGGAGCTACCCTAGGCGTGTGCAAACAACTCATTCGTCACCCTTCACCAGGCGGCGCAGCGGCTCAACGGCGCGCTGGTAATGCATTTCCACTTCTGCCGGCCACTTGCCCAACTGCATCAACGCGGCACGGGTTGCGTCCACGTATTCCCATTCACGCTTCCAGCGCTCAGCACGCGGAATTCCACCTTGGTCGTGTTGGCGATGCAGATCGGGGTTCAGCGGGAAGCAAAGGCTGTCGCACGCTTTCAGGGCGCCGCCCTTCCCCAGGTTCACGTGGCACGCTTGCGCGGGCTTGCCGGTCACTAGACAGCCCAGCGCGGCCACATTGCGGCGGTGCTGCTCACTGCGGAGCAACGTCGGCAACTTGTGACCGGGCGGGCGATAAAAGCCCATGACGATTTCCACCTTGCGGCCCAGCCCTTCGCTACGGGCGGCCTTGGCGCGCTTCATGGGCGTCTTGCGCGCAGCGGTGTCGACCGCTTGAGGGTAGAGTTGCGGATCATTCTCCAAATCCTTGCAAGACGAGTTCCAGCATTTCGCTGGCGCGCGCGGCCGGCAGATGCGGCCACATAGTTTTCTGGGCGTGCGCCGTGCGCAGGAAGGCAACAGCATCCTCATGGAATTCCTCCATGTCGGCCTGCTCCAGCTTTGCGTAGCTGATTGAGCGCGGCACCGGGATCACGCCGCCCTTCGGGCCCGGGTACCAGTCAACGAAACCGCTGCCGGTCTTCAGCCAAGCCCGGAATGCTTCGAACTCTTCGAACCGTTCCTGTGCTTCGAACAGGGCCGACTCCAGCGCCATGTGCTTGCGGTGGTACCAGCCCGTGCGCTCTTTGTGCGTCGTGATCGACAGCATCTCGCCCGGCTCAAGCCGAACCAGTTGATTCCACAGCCGGCGCCATTGCTTGCGCCCGCGCTCACCCAGGCCATCGACCATGCCGAAGATAATTCGGCGCGCGGCTTCCTTTTCCTGCTCGGAGGCTTGGACGGGTTGCTGACGAACCAGGGTGATATCGGCCATGTCAGTAGCCCCCGCTGTCAGCTTCTATACGGGCCTGCAAATACTTGAACGCCATGCGCTCCAGTGCCTGGATGTCATCGCGGCTGACCACCACGACATCCTTAGGGCACACCTGTAGACCAGCCATCGACAGAACTTGGCACGCGCGCTCCAAGTCATTTGCGACAAACCGCGAGAGCGTTGCTTCCGACAATTCCAACTGTTCAGCAATTTTCTTCTGACCTACTGAACCGATTCTCTGCAACGAAAGGGACAGATACCGTCGTGCAGACATAAGCGCGTCCTCTTTCATCACGCGATCTCCTTCCACACTTCACCGCGGGCGATCATGCCCACGGCTTGGACGCTGATCGAGTACTTCTCGGCGATGAGCTTGCGTGGCATTCCCTTACGGAGGAGAGACTTCACTTCTGCCACTTCGTCACGGTTCAGCTTTTGACGCTTGAAGTACGCATCGACGTCGACCGGTGTTCCAGCTTGCAGTCGACGCATCACGGTGGAGTCGGCCAGCCCATACTCACGAGCGATCTCTACCTGAAACTTCGGCTTGCCGTCGACCAGTACAACCTTGTTCCGCCGAGTATTCCGCGCCTGCTCTAGGGGCGTCGCCCAGCGGCAATTCCCGGGTTCGTAATTGCCGTTGTTGTTGATGCGATCCAGAGTCTTCCCCTCAGGGCGCAACCCCATGTCTTCGACAAAAACATTGAAGTCGAACCAGCGAGGGCACACCGTTATTCCACGGCCGCCGTACTTGCTGAAATTCCGGTCAATGGGGTTGAAACAGCGCGTGAAAAGCCCGCGCCAGGTGCTATAGGTGCGGCCAATTGCAGACTCTTGCGGGCCGTTCCACACAAGCTCCGGCGCCTTGCGTGCCATTTCATCTTGCTGTGGGGATACTGGTTGCGTGCTCATTGAGTACATCCTTATGAACAAAGAGCGAGGTGTGTTTCGTGACCGAAACGGAAAAGTTGTTGATCAGTGCCCAAGACCTGGCCCGCCGAGTGTTTGAAGCACCCAGCGAAAAAGCCGTCATGGATTTGTTTCAGGAGCTGTGCGCCGAGCGTGACCGCATGGCGTGGGCGACCGACGGCCGCGAATCGGCGACGGTGCATTGATGTCATGCCGCCCTCGCCTCTTCACCTGCCAGTTCGGGCCGGTAGATCTGATCGAACGTGAGAACCACGCCTTGAGTGGCGGCGTACTCGATCAAGCGCTCTGCGACATGGGGTGGAACCGTCTGCCCTTTCTCGTAAAAGGACACGTTCCCCTGCGTGACGCCAATCCCGCTCGCAAGCGTTGCTTGGGTCACTCCCAGTTTCTTTCGGATGCTGTAGACGGCGTTCATGCCACAAATAATAGCGGCACTAGTGATCGGAGTCAATAGTGCCACTCGTTGCGCAGTCTAATAGAGCCGCTAATATCCGGGCCATGTCTCGCCCCGCCGTTCGCAAAGCCAAGATTGAAGCCGTTCATATTGATGAAGCGGCCGCCCTAAAACGCCTATTCAAAGAGCGCGTGAAGGTATCCCAGGCAACTTTCGGGGCTGAAAACGACATTGGCACGCAGGGGATGGTGTGGCAGTACCTGAACGCCGGCAGCCCGCTTAATGTGAAAGTCGCCGTGAAGTTCGCCAAAGCCATGGGGGTAGACGTGGCCGAGTTCAGTCCTCGCTTGGCAAAAGAGCTGGGGCAAATTGCCTCTGCGATGCCAGAGGATGACTATCATGGCGCGGAATTTGTCGCGATACGTCGCCTAGACGTGCGCGTTTCTGCTGGCCGAGGGGAGATTGTCTCGTCCGAAGATGATCTGAGCCGCTTGTCTTTCCGCGCCGATTTCTTGCGGTCTGCCGGGGCGACACCGGAACAAACGGTATCGGTGTCGGTGAAAGGCGACAGCATGGAGCCGCTAATACCTGACGGCGCGACGATTCTGGTCAACCGCGGCGCCACATCTATCATCAACGGGAAGGTTTATGCTTTCCGTCGGGACGGTGATCTTCTGGTCAAGCGTCTGTACAAGGGCAATGGAGGTTTCATTGCGCGGTCGGAGAACCCTGCTGGCGGCTACCAGGACATGCACCTAAGTTTCGATGATTCAGAGATAGAAATCATCGGCCGTGCGTTCTGGATGGGGTGTCGCCTGTGACTGCTGGGATAAGTGCCGTTGTGACTGGAGAAGCAAAGGATTTGGTTGACTTGACCCGTCAAGCCACCGAATTCCCGATCGTCATAGCGTTCCCCAAGTCGACCTCCATAGCGTATCCGACCGCAGTGGCGACAGCGAAGGCTGCGGCCAACTACATTGAAGTTATGGATGGGGCTAAGCTATCCGTCCACCTTGCTGCCTTCACCGCGACCAAACACCAGTTTTCGTTAGCTCAATCTCTTTGCCGTCTGATCATGGGGCTGAGAGGCGTGCAGATCTACGTCAAGGGTATCCACCAGTCAAACAATAACTGGCGATTTATTGAGGTACTGGAGTGCTTTCTGACCTCTTTGACGGCAGAAGATTGGCGCGCCCACTGTCAAATAGTCGTAGACGACCCGTTCACGGCTGGCGGCCAGGGCCCAGGCGGTCCATATTTATTGCCGTGCCACTACATGTATAAGTGGGGAACCCAAGGCTATGGCCTGTCTCGGTCACACCCGTCCACGATGCCCCAACAAATTCAGGCATCTGCCGCCCGCGTCGGATGTGACTGGTGCCCGAACTTCCATCCCGAACAGTTCCAGAAGCTGCCTTCTTAGCACTCCATCCCGATCACATAGCCCGCCAATAGCGGGCTTTTTTGTCGCCTATAGAAAAATACTAGTGGCACTATTGACAACTGATTACTAGTGCCGCTATTATTCATCCATGCGCTGCAAACCCGGCGCCGCAACAAGCCCTCGGCCTCGTATCCCAGCGAGAGGACGTAGAGCCACAAAGTCGGGTGGGCATGGGAAGCAGGACAGCAGTACCTCAGGCCTGGCCCAACCAGGCGCAGCACGTCGTTGGCGAGGACGCTAAATCGCAACGCAGCCACCCGGGCTGGATACGAATAGCGGGGAGCCGTGGAGGCCCGGAAACGGACAAGACGGGGCAGCGAATGAAAGCTCGCTGCGATGGGAAGCGGGTCGCCCTGCTTCCCCAGATTCATCTGAATGCCAGCCCTCCCGGCTCAGGCATTTTCATGAACCTGGAGATACCGATGAAAGAAAAGCTCGAGCAGGACATTGCTGACGCCAAGCGCGCATTGCAGGACGCAGAGGCAGCTCTACTGCTCTGGACGCAGAAAGCAGAAAACAACGTCTTCGCCACGCTGGAAGACGCGGAGGGCGAGGTAGAAGAGATTCTGCGCGGTCGTGCCCATGAGGATTGCGAAGGCTCCTACAACTGCGGCGCCGATGTGTACGACCAAGAATTCATGGTCGACGGCGTGAAGTACGTCGGCACGTTGAAGTGCGAATACAACCGCCACGACAAGACGTACTACTACCTGGAAGAAGCCGAATTTAGCGTTGAAAAGTTTGGCTGAGATTGAAGAAGCATCGCTCTACCTGGAGCCGACGCAACCGTTTGAATTTATCGAACAGTTGCTAGGGAACAGCCAGGTAGCGCGCTGCTCCGGAATTCATCCGCCAGCCCGTTCCTAGAGCGGGCTTACGAATGAACAAGGAGAGCAAGGATGGACATCGTTGTGTCCCGAAGTGAGCTTCGACGTATGTACCGAAACCGAAAGTTGCGGCGCCCGCAGCACCGGCAAGTGCGTTTCTTGCGTGCGATCGTCAAGCACTTCAACAAGCCTAGCGAAACCAGGCGTCGGATTCTTCGCCTCTTGCAGCACTAACAATCTCTGCGCCCTGACAGGACGCAGACACATGAGTCCTGAAAGAAGCGGCGGCGTGGAAGGACACGCCCTCGACTGCGCATGAAGCTCTAGAGCTAACGACTCGGATGACCCTTAAGGGGAAGCGGCGCAGAGGGGCAGTAGACGCAACTGTAGCCGGTACTCAAGCCCGGCCCGCTTCTTTCAGGATTCATACCGATTAACAAGGAGAACGAGATGGACTACCAGTGGCCGCAATTCGCGATGATCGCCATGTACGGAATCGGCATTGGCCTGGAACTGGCGCGACACGGCCAACCCAGGAAGGACACCCATAACGTGTGGTGGACCTTGATAGGCGTCGGCATTTCTGTGTTCCTGCTGCGCTCTGGCGGGTTCTTTTAATCCCCCATCCCGTTGATAAGCCCGAGGGGCAAAGGAGAAGAAGTGAACGATCAACTACAGGCCGCGTTGGCCGACATCATCGGCAAGACGGGTGAGGCTGTATCGGATGGCGTGGGCTTCCTGAAGGCGGAATTACCCAGTGTCATCCAGCAGTTGCTGTACTGGAAGATGGCCAGCTCCTTCCTCGGTATGGTCATCACGCTTGCGTTCACCTATGCCGCATTCGTGTTCATCCGTCGTGGATTCAGATTGGCAGCGGACTTCTCGCCGAAGAAAAACAGCTACGACGATGACCCCCGGTTTTGGATGAGATTCTGGCTCACTGTCGTATCCGCTGTGCTGGGGATGGTCTCTTTCGTGTGCGTGCTGAACAGCTTCACGTGGCTGAAGATTTGGATAGCCCCGAAGGTGTACCTCATCGAATACGCCGCCAGTCTGGCTAAGTAATCCCCCCTGGTGCTGCATAGCAGCCGTAGCCGCACGAAACGCGGCACTATCAAGAGAACCCGTTGCACCCGCAAGGGACGGCTAGAAGTGCGCGCACCGGGCGAGGCAGTCTTACTCCGCTGTAGCGGGTTCTCTTGATGGCAGCAGTACCGTGCTAGCCGGGCCGGGCCAAACCCGGCTGCCATCAGCAATCGTCCGGAGTAGTTGCCGGAGCTGGAACCGTAACCAGCATCCCCCTCGGTCGCTCAGGCCGGCGAATCCCAATCCCTCCCCCACTACCTACGTCAGCCTTACCCAAGGCTGGGGGTTCGCCGCCCTGAGCGTCTACGACTTACCGCAGCTGCCCTTCCCCACCTTCAAGACCCCAGTCTAGACAGCCGAGTGGCCATGAGGCTTGACGGCTGGGTATCCGTGAGGACCGGGCGAGGGCAGCTGCACCTTTTTCAATAGGAATGGGCATGGATAAGAACGAAGCACTCATCAATGCAATCCGCGCTCTGCCTGACGGTTTTTACGTGCATCCGTTGTCCAGCTTCATCAACGGCAACGTGAGCACGACAAAGCGCGGCACCGTCAAGGTACCCGTAGAAATCGGTATTGAGCAGCTTGGATCGCCTTATTCCGATCTGCGAGCAGTGCTGAACCCGGAGAACAACAAGTTGATCCCGCTGCTTCTGTTTGTCGACCCCGAGATTGCTGCCAAAACGGTGAAGGAACGACCATGAGCACGATAAAGCTGCCACCGCTTCCTGACCTGCCCGAGTTGCAGATCATTAATGAAGGCGACGAAGCGCCCGCTTACGGGTGGGTTCATGACCACTTACGCGCCTGGGCTAAAGCCTACGCCGAGGAAGCTGTACGCAAGGCTCTGGAACATGCGTTCAATGAATTGAATGCGCTGTTCATGGAAACGCTAAAGGCCCGTATCCCTGGCGAAGACCTCGACCACAACGACGAGCAATTCAACATTGGTATGTGCGCTCAAGCATTAGGCATATCCCGCTGCCAACATGTCTTGCGCGGCCTTTCTGTGAAACCGGAGACCCGCGATGAATGACCTAAAGCAGATGCTTCGCAACGCCTGGGACATGCGCTGGTACTACGCAATCCTATTGATCCCACTCGCGTACGTAGTGGGCTGGAGATAGACATGTTGACCGTCACATATGACCGCTTCGGTATCCACGTTGGCGTTGAGCCGAAGGCCCAATACGCCGACTATCCATCGTCTCCGGGACGCTTGCAACAGGTGCAACGCGTGGAGGACGCACCTCCAAGTCAGGAAGAAGTGATTCTGTCTGTGGTCTTGGCAACCACACGCGGTGGCGATGCCTTCGGCTACGCAGGCTTCGAGTATGGCGAAGAAATCATAGACAAACTGGCCTGGAATTCCAGCGGGCAAGAAGACTTGCTGCTGGCCCTTATGGCGCCCAAATCAGACCGTGGCGCGGCATTCATCCAGCGCGCCAAGGACTTGATTGAGGAAACCGCTAAGGCTTCGCGATGACCCTCCCCACCCCTGTCTCTTATACACATCTCCGAGCCCACGAGACAGGCAGAAATC
>ERZ1032107.12-NODE-12-length-40040-cov-29.867875_pt1 | contig 40040 bp, 33 predicted proteins | sample MGYA00516713_ERZ1032107 | MGnify/ENA primary metagenome ERZ1032107 (study PRJEB33718, sample SAMN03160116) | human skin metagenome | collected 2014-04-10 | study: EMG produced TPA metagenomics assembly of the PRJNA266117 data set (Human skin bacterial metagenome...
CAGCGGCCCGTCAAGGATGGCGCCGCTGATCTGCCCCCGGTCGGCCATCTTGCACAGCGCGGCCGCGTCGATGGTGCCGGGAATGGCGGGGTTGACGGTCTCCACCGCCGAGAGCACGGCCACGCGCGGCCGGGCAATGCCGATGGCACGGGCCAGGTCGATGGCGTTCTGCGCAATGTCGCGCTTGTCCATCAGCGTGGGGAAGATGTTGACCACGCAATCGGTCATCAGCAGCGGGCGCTCGAAGCCCGGCAGGTCCATCACGAACACATGGCTGGCGCGGCGGCTGCCGCGCAGGCCGGCCTCGCGCGCCACGGCAGCGCCCAGCAACTCGTCGCTGTGCAGGCTGCCCTTCATCAGCGCGCGGGCCTGGCCGCTGCCGCACAGCGCCGCCGCCTGGGCCGCCGCCGCGCGCGGATCGTCGGCGGTGGAATGGATGGACGCGCCCGCCAGGTCCAGCCCGGCCGACTGGGCCGCCGCCCGGATGCGTGCCTCGGGGCCCACCAGCAGCGGCGTGATCAGGCCCGCCTGCGCGGCCTGCATGGCGGCCTGCAGCGAGCCCGCATCACAGGGATAGGCCACGGCCACCGGAATGGGGCCTTGCGCCTTGGCCTGGTCGAGCAAGTGCTGGAGATGGGGGCGGTGCGTGGCGGGCGCATCGTCGGCGGCCACGGCGAGTGAAAGTGGGGGGACCATGAAAGCTCCTGCGGGAAAGTACAGGGCCCGGCGCGAGCAACGCAGGGAATCTGGGAATCGGCTTTCGAGGGCCTTGCGCTTCACCCAGGCGCATGAAACCGGCGCGGCCCATCCCAGGGACACCGAGGAAGGGCCGCCCCGCACCGAGGGTGTCGTCCCCCTCCCCCGCGCAGCGGGTAGAGAGGGGGAAGGCGCGCAGCGCCTCAGGGGGTGTCAGACGGCGTCAGACAAAGTCTTTGTACTTTTCGAGGAAGCGCACGGGCTTGGCCAGCGCATCGCGGCGGAACGGGTCCCCCAGTTCGCGCGTGCACATCACCTCGATCACGCAGGTCTTGCCGTGGTTCATCTGCAGGTCGATGGCCTTTTGCAGCGCTGGGCCCACGTCCTCGATCTGGTCGACCACGATGCTCTCGGCGCCCATGGCGCTGGCAATCGCCGCGAAGCTTTCGCTTTCCAGCTCGCCGGCCACGAAGCGGCGGTTGTAGAAGTCCACCTGGTTCTTCTTCTCGGCGCCCCACTGGCGGTTGTGGAAGACCACGGCCGTGACGGGAATGTCATGGCGCACGGCGGTCATGATCTCCACCATGCTCATGCCCCAGGCGCCGTCGCCGGCGTAGGCAATGGCCGGACGGTCGGGCGCTGCGCACTTGGCACCGATGATGGTGGGCAGGGCATAGCCGCAGTTGCCGAAGCTCATGGGCGCGAAGAAGCTGCGCGGCTCGTCGAAGCGCAGGTAGCTGTTGGCCACGGAGTTGATGTTGCCGATGTCGGTGGAGACCATCACGCGCGGCGGCATGGCCTTTTCCAGCTCGCGCAGCACCTGGCGCGGGTGCAGGTACTTGCCGCCCGTGGGCGTGCGCTCGCCCTTGGCCTCTTCGATCATGTCCAGGCTGTAGGGGTCGCGCTCATGCGTCCACTCGTCCAGCTCCTTCTCCCAGGCGGCCTTCTCGGTGGCAATGGTGTCGGCGCGCGCGGCCTTGGTGGCGTCGCAGGCCAGGGTCTGGCCCTGCAGGCGGCGGCCCAGCTCGCGCGCCACGGCCTTGGCGTCGCCGTGGATGCCCACCGAGATCTTCTTGACCAGGCCCAGGTTGGTGTGGTCGGCCTCGACCTGGATGATCTTGGCGTTCTTGGGCCAGTAGTCCATGCCGTGCTGGGGCAGGGTGCCGAAGGGGCCCATGCGCGAGCCCAGCGCGATCACCACGTCGGCCTGGGCGATGAGCTTCATCGCGGCCTTGGAGCCCTGGTAGCCCAGCGGGCCGGCCCACAGCGGGTGCTTGGCGGGGAAGGCGTCATTGCGCAGGTAGCCCGTGACCACGGGGGCGCCCAGGCGCTCGGCCAGCTGCCTGCATTCCTCGACCGCATCGCCCATGACCACGCCGCCGCCGGCCAGGATCACGGGGAACTTGGCCGTGGCCAGCAGTTCCGTGGCGGCCTGCAGGCTGTTTTCGCCGCCCGAGCCGCGCTCCACGCGCATGGGCTTGGGGATTTCGCACTGCACTTCGCCGTAGAAATAGTCGCGCGGAATGTTCAGCTGTGTGGGGCCCATCTCGGAGATGGCGCGGTCAAAGCAGCGGGCCGTGAACTCGGCCATGCGCTTGGGGTTGCAGACATGGCCCTGGTACTTGGTGAACTCCTGGAACATGGGCAGCTGGTTGGCTTCCTGAAAGCCCCCCAGGCCCATGCCCATGGTGCCGGTCTCGGGCGTGATCATGACCACGGGGCTGTGGGCCCAGTAGGCGGCGGCGATGGCGGTCACGCAGTTGCTGATGCCGGGGCCGTTCTGGCCGATCACCACGCCGTGGCGGCCCGAGACGCGCGCATAGCCGTCGGCCATGTGGGCCGCGCCCTGCTCGTGCACCACGGGGATAAGGCGGATGCCGGCGGGCGCGAAGATGTCCATGGCATCCATGAAGGCCGAGCCCATGATGCCGAACATCTCCGTGACGCCGTTGGCCACGCAGGTCTCCACAAAGGCTTCGGAAGGGGTCATCTTCTGGACGCCTTCGACCACCGTACGATTGTTGGCTGCAGTCATGTTGTCTCCTTGAAAATGGAACTTAATGTTCCGAAAAAAGAAATTACGGCGCAAGTCTAGGACTGACTTCGCCTGGATGTCAAACAAATTTCTTTTTTCGGAATAAATTGACTCGAAAAATTGAAAAACATATGATGACCAACACCATGAACACCCGTGACCCCATCCCTGCCCGTATCGATGGCGACACGCCCAACCTGCGGCTGTTCGCCCTGCTGGAGGCCATTGCCCAGAAGAACGAGCCCTTCACGCTGCAGACCATGGTCGAGGAGACAGGCCTGCCCAAGCCCACCATGCACCGCATGCTCCAGCAGCTCGAAGGCGCGGGCATCCTGCAGCGCGAGGGCAATGGCCGGCACTACGGCACGGGCCGGCGCCTGATGCGGCTGGCCGAGAGCGTGCTGCTCAACAACACCACGCATGGCGCACGCCACGCGGTGCTGGCCCAGCTGGTGCGCGACATCGGCGAGAGCTGCAACATCACCGCCTTCTCGGGGAGCGAGGTGCTCTACCTGGACCGCGTGGAAACGCCCGCGCCGCTGCGCTTTTATCTGCACCCGGGCTCGCGCGTGCCGGCCCATTGCTCGGCCACGGGCAAGCTGTTCCTGAGCCAGATGGCGCCTGCGCAGCGCAGGCGGCTGCTGTCGGCCGTGCCGCTGGAAGGCTTCACGGCCAACACGCTGACGGCCTTCGACGCGCTGGACGCCGAACTGGACCAGGTGCGCGCCCAGGGCCATGCCTTCGACAACGAGGAATTCCTGCCCGGCCTGCTGTGCCTGGGCGTGCTCGTGCCCTCCATCCAGGGCGGCCCCTCGAACATGGGGCTGGCCGTGCAGGCGCCCATCATGCGTTTCACGCGCGAGCGGGCGCTGTCCTTTCTTCCCCAACTGCGCGCGGCGGCCGAGGCGATTGCGCGCATCAACGACGAAGTCCCCCCGGGAGCCCCTGACGATGACTGAGCTGACCCTGATGCATCCCACGCGCACTCTTGGCGTGCGCGAGACCTTCGGCCTGGACACCGACATGCAGGTGCCGGCCTTTGCCGAGCGCAGCGAGCATGTGCCGGCCGTGGACCCGGCCTACCGCTTCAACCCGCAGGCCACGCTGGCCATCCTGGCCGGCTTTGCGCACAACCGGCGCGTGGTCATCCAGGGGCTGCACGGCACGGGCAAGTCCACCCATATCGAGCAGGTGGCGGCGCGGCTGAACTGGCCCTGCGTGCGCGTCAACCTCGACGGGCACATCAGCCGGCTGGACCTGGTGGGCAAGGACGCCATCGTGCTGCAGGAGGGCCGCCAGGTCACGCAGTTCCAGGAAGGCATCCTGCCCTGGGCGCTGCAGCGGCCCGTGGCCCTGGTCTTCGATGAATACGACGCGGGCCGGCCCGACGTGATGTTCGTCATCCAGCGCGTGCTCGAACGCGAGGGCAGCTTCACCCTGCTGGACCAAAAGCGCGTGCTCCAGCCGCATGCGCAGTTCCGCCTCTTCGCCACCATGAACACCCTGGGCCAGGGCAACCTCAGCGGCCTGTACCACGGCACGCAGATGCTCAACCACGCCCAGCTCGACCGCTGGAACCTGGTCACCAGCCTGGACTACCTGGCACCGGCCGAGGAGGCCGCCATCGTGCTGGCGCGCGTGCCGCAGTTGGCCACGCCGCAGGGGCGCGAGCAGGTGGCCGCCATGGTGGCGCTGGCCGCGCTCACGCGCAAGGGATTTGCGGTGGGCGACCTGTCGCTGCTGATGTCGCCGCGCACCGTCATCACCTGGGCCGAGAACGCGCAGATCTTCCACGACCTGCGGCTGGCCTTCGAGCTGTCCTTCCTCAACAAGTGCGAGCCGGCCGAGCGGGCCATCGTGGCCGAGTACTTCCAGCGCTGCTTCGGCCAGGAACTGGCGCTGCGCGACGAGCCCGCCCATGCCTGCTGAGGCATCCCCCTCGCTGGCGCGCATGGAGGCCTGGGGCGGCGCGCTGCTGCGCGCCATGGCGGGCGATGCCTCGCTGCAATGGAGCGGGCAGACGCTGTACCGGGGCACGGCGCCCGTGGTGTTGGCAGCGGCCCACCAATCCGATGTGCCCGCCCGATTGGCCGACCAGCGCGGCCTGCTCGACGGCGCCAGCCTGCGCCTGCGCCTGAGCGATGCCGCGCTGCACGCGCGCCACCTGCCCGGCGAACCGGTGGAGCGGCTGGTGTTCGAACTGCTGGAGCAGTTGCGCGTGGAAAGCCTGGCGCCCGAGGAATGGCCCGGCGCACGCGCCAACCTGCATGCGCGCTTTGTGCACTGGAGCCAGGCCTTTGCCGATTCGGGCCTGACCGAAAGCAGCCTGGGCATCCTGCTGTTCACCGTGGCGCTGACCGCCTGGAGCCGCCTGAGCGGCCATGAGCCGCCCGATGCCCTGGCCGACCTGGCCGAGGCCACGCGCGCCGGCCTGTCCGCGCAAGTGGGCGCGCAGTGGGCCCTGCTGCGCCGCCACCGGCAGGACCAGCAGGCCTTCATTGCGCCGGCCCTGGCCATCAGCCGCTGGGTGGGCCAGGCCGTGCGGTCAGCCCAGGAAGAGGCGCCGCGCGGCGCTGGCGGGCCGCGCCGGCGGGGCAGCTTCGCGCTGCCGCTGCACTTTGAATCGCAAAGCCTGGATGCGCCGCCCGTGGCGCTCAGCGGCGACAGCCGCGCCTGGGCCGGCTCGGCCCACAGCTACCGCGTGTTCACGCGCGCCTATGACCGCGAGGCGCAGGCGGCCGAGCTGATCCGCGCAGCGCAACTGGCCGAGTTCCGCGAGCAGATGGATGAGGAACTGGCGCGCAGCGGCTTGCACGCGGGCCGGCTGGCCCGCCACCTGCAGCAGCGCCTGGCCGTGCCGCGCCACGACGGCTGGCAGTTCGGCCTGGAGGATGGACACCTGGATGCAAGCCGGCTGGCGCAACTGGTCAGCGATCCGCAGCAGCGCGCCATCTTCAGGAACGAGCTGCCGCGCCCCGTCAGCGATGCGACCGTGGCCCTCCTGCTGGACTGCTCGGGCTCGATGAAGGCGCATGCGCGCCCGCTGTCCCTGCTGGTGGACCTGCTGGGCCGCGCGCTGTCCATGGCCGGCGTGCCGGTGGACGTGCTGGGCTTTTCCACCCAGGCCTGGAACGGCGGCCGCGCCCGCCGCGACTGGCAGCGCGCGGGCCAGCCCCACATCCCGGGCCGGCTCAACGAGCGGCTGCACATCGTCTTCAAGGACGCCGCCAAACCCTGGCGCCACGCCCGCCACGGCATTGCCGCGCTGCGCAGGCCCGACCTGTTTCGCGAGGGCGTGGATGGCGAGGCCGTGGAATGGGCCTGCGAGCGGCTGCTGGCGCGGCCCGCGCAGCGCCACATCCTGCTCGTCATCTCGGACGGCTGCCCCATGGACACGGCCACGCACCAGGCCAACGACGAGCACTACCTGGACCAGCACCTGCGCCAGGTCATCGCCCGGCACGAGCGCGCGGGCGACGTGCAGATCCGCGCGCTGGGCGTGGGGCTGGACCTGGGCGTGTTCTACCGGCGCAGGCTGGCGGTGGACCTGCGCGAGCAGATCGATGAAGCCCTGCTGCTGGACGTGGCGGAGTTGATCTGCCGGCCGTGATGCCTTCCACGATAGCGACTTCGCTCAGCGCGCGCATACCGTTGGGGTGGGGCTGCAGATCTAGCGGACCTGCGCGACAAAGTCGCTCACCAACCGCGCAAACTCCACGGGCATTTCCACGGCACTCAAATGCGCGGCGGGCAGCGACACCAGCTGCGCGCCCGGAATCTGCGCCTGCATGTCCTCGGACAGGGCAGGCGGCGTGGCCTCATCGCGACTGCCCGCAATGAGCAGTGCGGGGCAGGCGATGCGCCGATTGCTCTCGCGAAAATCGATGCCGCCCACGGCCGCACAGGCCGCCGCATAGGGCTTGGCCGCCAAAGCCTCCAGCCCTGCGCGCAAGGTGGCCACGCGGGCCGCCTGCCCGGTGCGGAACTCGGGGGTGAACCAGCGCTGCATGGCGCCGTCGGCAATCACCGCCACGCCCTGGTCGTGCACGGTGGCAATGCGCGCCTGCCAGCCTGAGCGCGCGGCCTCGTCGTAGTAGCTGGCCGAATTGGCGATGGTGATGCTGCGCACCAGCGCCGGATGGCGCACGGCCAGGGCCTGGGCCGTCATGCCGCCCATGGACAGGCCCACGAAGTGCACCGGCCCCTGGCCCAGCGCATCGATCACGCCGGCTGCGTCGTCTGCCAGATCGTTCATGTCGAAAGCCTCGCCGATGGCGGGCGAGCGGCCGTGGCCCCGGTGGTCGTAGCGCACCACGGTGAAGCGGTCTTCCAGCGCCTGGGCAACGCCGTCCCACATCTGGAGGTCACAACCGAGCGCGTGGCTCAGAACGAGGGCCGGGCCTTGGCCCTGCTGCACAACATGGAGTTTCGACATGGCGGTCACTGCTTGGGGAAAAGGCGATTATGGGATGGCCCATGCGGGCGGGCGGCTACGGATACCACGCATATCCGGCATCTCAGCCCCATAATCCCCAGCCATGCACGCCCTGCGCAACTCCGTCTCACTGGCCCGCCTGGTCATGGCGTGGTTCGCGTTGACGCTGGGCCTGGCCATTGCATCGCCCCTGGTGCACCCGCAGGCCATGGAACTGGTCTGCACGGCTGGCGGCAGCGTCAAGCTGGTCGTGGTCAACGGTGAAGAAGGGCAGGCGGTGTCTGCCCAGCATTCGCTGGACTGCCCGCTGTGCCTGGCGGTGACGCCGCCGCCCGCGCATGTCTCCCCCTCCTGGGCGCAACTGCAGCCGCTGGGCCGCGCGCTGCAGCCCATCGTCTCTGCCCGCATTGCCTCTCTGGTCGGCGCGCCGCTGCCGCCGCGCGGGCCTCCCTTGTTGATGTTGATCGCCTGAGCACTCGGCTGCTGTGCAGCGCTGTCCCGCGCTGTCTGGCCGCTGGCCTATCTCAGAACATTGCCGCACCGGCCGGGCGCAGCCTTGGCGGTGCGGCTTCGCCAAGATTCCACGCAGGGATGCCATGTTCCGTTCCGATTGCCATGCGGCGCCGCAGCGCGCCGCCGATTTTTCTTCGACCCTCCCATCCGTTGCTTGCGTTGCCCTGTCTCGCCGCGCCTGCCTTGGCGGCGGCCTGGCCGCACTGGCGCTGCTGGCCGGCTGCAAGCCCGCCACCGTGCCGTTCAAGGGCATCGACCTGACCGGCGCGCAGTACGGCCGGGACTTCCGCCTGCGCGATGCCGATGGGCGCGAGCGCACGCTGGCCGACTTCAAGGGCCAGGCCCTGATGGTCTTTTTCGGCTTCACCCAATGCCCCGATGTCTGCCCCACGGCGCTGACGCGCGCGCTGGAAATACGCGAGCTTCTGGGCACCGACGGTGCCCGCCTGGCCGTGGCCTTCATCACCATCGATCCCGAGCGCGATACGGCCCAGGTGCTCAAGGCCTATGTGGGCGCCTTCGACCCCGGCTTTGTCGCGTTGCGCGGTGACGAGGCGCAGACGGCCGAGGTCGCCAGGGAGTTCAAGGTCTTCTACAAGAAGGTGCCCACGGGTGCGTCCTACACCATGGACCACTCGGCCATCACCTATGTGTTCGATCCCGAGGGCCGGCTGCGCGTGGCGTTCCGCCATGAGCAGGACGCGCAGGACTGCGCGGCCGATCTGCGCCAGATCCTGGGGGCGGCATGAAGAGCTTTGCACTTTCTCTGGCCGGCGCCGCAGGCCTTTGCGCCGCATCCTCCGCCCTGGCCCAGGCAGAACCTGTTCTTGCGGATGTGGAGGTGCGCGCCCGCGGCGCCGCCGCCACGCCCGAGGCCCGCGCCGCCCAGGCCGTGCAGGCTGCGCGCGATGAGCTGTCGCAGCGCGCAGGCGGCACGGCCGTCATCGAGGCAGCCAGCTACGCGGCCGGGCGTGCCAGCACCGCCGCCGATGCACTGGCCTACGCGCCCGGCGTGCTCGCACAGACGCGCCACGGCCCGGAGACGCGGCTGTCCATCCGGGGCTCGGGCGTGCAGCGCGGCTATCTGATGCGCGGCATACAGCTCTACCAGGACGGCATACCGCTGAACCAGGCCGATGGCGCGGCGGACTTCCAGTCCATCGACCCCATGGCGGCCCAGCATGTCGAGGTCTGGCGTGGCGCCAATGCGCTGGAGTACGGCGCCAGCAGCCTGGGCGGCGCGATCAACTTTGTCTCGCCGACCGGCCTGACGGCGCCTGCCGCATCGCTGCGGCTGCAGGCCGGATCGTTCGGCCAGCGGCAGGCCCAGGCCCAGCTGGCGGGCCGTGGCGAGCGGGTGGATGGCCTTCTGAACATCGGCCGCAGCGAGCAGGACGGCTGGCGCGAACAGTCGGCCTGGCGCACGCAGCGCCTGTCCGGCAATGTGGGCCTGCAGCTCACCGATACGCTGGAGCTGCGCGCCTTCCTGTCCCATGTGGATGCCGACATGCAAATGCCCGGCAGCGTCACGCGCGCGGCCATGCTGGCCAATCCGCGCCAGGCCGCGCCCGGCTATGTGGCGCAGGACGCCGGCAACAACTACCGCCAGACGCGCGGCGCCCTGCGCATGGACTGGCAGCCGCGCGAAGGCCTGCGCTGGACCACTTCGCTGTTCGCGGCGCAGCGCGACCGCTTCCACCCCATGACCATGGGCATCGTCCAGCAGGACATGCGCGACACGGGCCTGGACTCGCGCCTGGTGGCCGAGCTGGGGCAGGGCGGCGGCCTCACGCGCAGGCTGGTGCTGGGCTTTTCCAGCGCGCAGCTCGATGGCGATGAATGGCGCTACACCAATGCGGGCGGCGCGGCCGGCACGTCCACGGGGCGCACGCGCGTGAAGGCGCAGCAGGACGTGGTCTATGGCGAATACAGCCATGGCCTGAGCACCCGCTGGACGCTGCAGGCCGGCCTGCAGTTCGTGCGCGCCCAGCGCCGCCAGGACAATCTGCTGGCGCCCGCCTCCAGCTACGACGTGGATTTCAGCCACACCTCGCCCAAGCTGGGCCTGCTGTTCGCGGCCACGCCCACGTCGCAGTGGTACGCGAACATCAGCGGCAGCTTCGAGGCACCGCCCATTGGCGAGCTGGTCTACCAGCCTTCGCTGCCGCTGGGGCGCGCGCAAAGCGCAACCACGGTGGAGGCCGGCTGGCGCGGCCACGGCGAGGCCCTGGCCTGGGACGCCGCCATCTACCACTCGCGCGTGCGCCGCGAACTGCTGGCGCTGACCGACGCCAGCGGCGCGGCCCTGGGCACCACCAATGCCGACCGCACCATCCACCAGGGGCTGGAGCTGTCCATGCAGGCACGGCTTGCGCCGCGCTGGTCGCTGCGCACCCAGTACCTCTACAGCGACCTGCGCTTTGACAACGACGCCGTCTACGGCCGCCGCCGCCTGGCCGGCATTCCACCGCACCTGTTGCGGGCCGAGCTGCAGTGGAAGGCCACGCAGCAGGTCACGGTCGCGCCCGGCCTGGAGTGGCTGCCCTCGCGCACCTGGGTGGACCATGCCAACACCGTGGCCTCCGATGGCTATGCGCTGCTCAACCTGCGCTTGAGCGGGGCGCTGGGCGATGGCTGGAGCTGGTTCGTCGAAGGCCGCAACCTGACCGACCGGCGCTATGCCGCGACCACGGCCGTACAGGCCAATGTGCGCGGCGTGGACGGTGCCTATTACTTTCCCGGAGATGGCCGGGCCGTGTACGCGGGCCTGAGCTGGCGCATGCCCTGAGGGGGCCGGGCGCAGCGCCGAAAGGCGCCGCTGCCATGGCGTGCGACCTGGCATGGAGTGCTCTTGCCTTGTGCTAAAAATGGGCCGGTCCATCCACCCCGATGCCCATCCAGCAAGTAGGAAAGGGACACCCGGCGCCATGAAGAGGCTTCTTTCCGACAAGGTGCTCCTGCGCCTGGTGCTCGGCAACCTGCTGGTGGCCGGCCTGCTGGGCCTGGCCACCTGGTTGAGCCTGCGCGCCAACCACCAGGCCGACCTGGACCTGGGCGTGGCCGTCACCCGGAACCAGGCCCGCAGCCTGAGCCTGGAGCTGAACGCCGAGATGCGGCTGGTGGACAACGCCCTGGCCACCATTGCGGGCCGCTACCGCAGCCGGAGTCTGGAAGGCGCGGACGTGGCGGCGCTGGCCCTCTATGAAATCCTGCAGGAGCAGCGCGCCCTCGTTCCCTTCGTCACGGCGCTGCGCGTCACCGACGCCAATGGCCAGGTCCTGCAGAGTGCGAACGAGGAGGAGCCGGCATTCTCCGTGGCCGAGCGAGGCTACTTCGACCGGGCGCGCAACACCGACCGCATGGTGGTCTCCGACCCGCTGGTCAGCCACTCCTTCAAGAAATGGGCCATCGTGCTGGCGCGGCGGCTGCAATCAGGCGACGGGGATTTCCAGGGCATCGTCTACGCGGTCGTCGCGGCCGAGCATTTCCAGTCGCTGTTCCGCCGCCAGGCCTTCGGGCCCGACAGCGCCATTGCGCTGCGTTCGGACAAGGATCTGCTGGTGGCCCGCTACGCGGCAGGCGATCCCCAGCCCATGGCCGGCATCGGCGGCTCGGAGGTCTCGGGCGAGTACCACCGGGCCCTGGCCGATGACCGGGAGCTTGGCTGGTACATCACGCCCACGCTGCTCGATGGCGTGGAGCGCATCACGGCCTACCAGCGCCTGGCCGGCTATCCGCTGACCGTCTTCACCGGCCTGGGCACGGAAAGCTACCTGGCGGGGTGGCGTGCATCGGCCTGGCGTGCCTGGGCGCTCACGGGCCTGAGCATCGCGCTGATAGCGCTGGGCTCGGTCAGCCTCTATCTGCTGCAGCAGCGCGAACGCGTGGCGCGCATCCGGCTCGCCGAGCTGCTGCGCCAGCAGGAACTGTTCATGGACAATGACCTCATCGGCATCGCCCGCCTGCGCGAGCGCCGGCTGCTGTGGACCAACCAGGCCCTGCAGCGCATGCTCAAGCGCCCGGCCGGCGAGCTGCTGGACCACTCGGCGCGCATCCTCTACCCGGACGAGGAAACCTACGAACGCTCCGGCGAACTGGCCTATGGCGCACTGCGCTCCAGCGGCAAATGCCACGCCCAGATGCAGCTGCAGACCAGCGATGGCAGCCTGCTCTGGGTCGATGTGAGCGGCGCAGGCCTGGCCGATGGCGAATCGATATGGGTCTTCGTGGACATCGACGCGCTCAAGCGCGGCGAGCAGGCGGCCCAGCACCAGGCATTGCACGACGTGCTGACCGGCCTGGCCAACCGTCGCGCGCTGCAGGCGCGGCTGCAGCGCGCGCTGGCCCAGGCCAGCGGCCCCGGCCAACTGGCCGTCTGCTTCATGGACCTGGACGGCTTCAAGCAAGTCAACGACACCGAAGGCCACGACGCCGGCGATGAAGTGCTGCGCATCATCGCCCGCCGCCTCACCACCCAGGCCCGCGAAACCGACTGCGTCGCCCGCCTGGGCGGAGACGAATTCGTGCTGCTGCTGGACGAACTGGCCTCGGCCGACGACGCCCGGCAGATCATGCAGCGCTGCCTGGCCTCCATCCGCCAGCCCATCCGCCTGCACAGCGGTGCCACCGTGCAGGTCGGCGCCAGCATGGGCATCGCCCTCAATGCCTCCCGGGAAGATGCCACCCAGCTCCTGCAGCGCGCCGACGAGGCCATGTACGCGGCCAAGCGCGCGGGCAAGGGGAGGATTGTGCTGGCGGGCGGGTAGGGATTTTGGGGCTATGCCGCCGTTGTGATCGGGGCAGTTGCCGGGGCAGGTGGGGCCGTGGGCTCAACAAGGCAAGACCTCGAATGCCGAGCCAAAAGACGACGCAACGCTGTTGATGGCCCGTGTGCACACGCGTGCCCGGTTGAATGCGATGTCGCACAGCAGCGCGATGGCAAAGGCCAGATAGGCTATGTAGGCCAGGCCGATGTAGCTGCCAAACACAATGGTGTGCAGCCAGTCCTGGGCGAACAGATACAGCGTGGCAGTCACCGCCGAGGCGGTCACCAGCACGATGGCGGGCAGTGCCAGCTGCAGCCCCGCCCGCCTGCGTCGCGCCGTCACGCCGGTCAGGGCCAGAAACACCAGCGCATTGGACGCAGTGAAGATCCTGAACTCCCGCAGCAGGCTGGCCGTGGTCTGGTGGTAGGCCGACTCGATGAATTCCACCAGCCGGGCGCGCATCTGGATCAGCGATGCCAGCTGGGTGGCTTGGCGCTGCTGCGTGTAGACGGCATTGCGCTTGCGGCATTCGCAGTCAGCACGGCGCATGTCGGTCATGACCGAGGCCACCTTGTCGGGAATGCCGGCCTCGATCTCGCGCCGCACTGCGGCGATCTCGCTATCTGTCCTGCCCAGCGCCTCCTGGGCCAGGCCCGCCATGCGCGAGCCTGAAAGCGCATCCAGCTGGGTGCCCAGCCTGCGCTCGATCTCGATGCGGATGATCTCCTTGCCCAGGTTCTCGACCAGCAATGGCGAGGAAAACGACAGGGCGAAGGCTGCGCCTAACACAAGCGTGCCCAGGATGCCGAAGCAAAGAATGAGGGTTCGCATGCGCAAGCGGTGCCGTGACTTGTCAACCCTTGCGCGGCGCCATGCCCAGCGTGGCCAGCAGCCCCGCGCAGGCGTCTTCCACCAGGTCCAGCACGTCCTCGAAACCCCGGTCGCCGCCGTAGTAGGGGTCGGGCACTTCGCGCGCGGAGTGCTCGGTGCAGAAGTCCGTCAGCCGCTGTACGCGGTGCCATTCGGACTCGGGGCAGATCCTGCGCGCTGCAGATTCGTTGGCGCCATCCATCACCAGCACCTGGTCGAATGCCGTGAAGTCCTCGGCCCGCAGCTGCCGCGCGCGCTGCTGCGAGAGGTCATAGCCGCGCCGTGCGGCATGGGCCTGGGAGCGGCGGTCGGGTGCCTCGCCCACGTGGTAGCCGTGCGTGCCTGCGGAGTCCACTTCGATGCGGCCAGCCAGGCCCGCGTCGGCCACCATTTTCTCGAGCACGCCATGGGCCGTGGGGCTGCGGCAGATGTTCCCTGTGCAGACCATGAGGATTCTTTTTCTCTTTGTGGCTGGCCTGCTGCCAGCTGACTGTTCCCGAATCTGTTCCATAAACCTCCCTGTGGGTAACGGGCTTCACGACATCTCGATGGCCTGCGATGCAAAGGCGCTCGCCGGCATTTTCCACGCCCCGTACCTGATCTGCCGGTCCGCTTATGCTGCGCCCATGGTGGAACTGCTTTGTTTCTGGATGGCCCGGGTGGGCGCGGCCCTGCTGGAGTTGCGGTTGCTGCGCAGCAGCGACGGCGGCTTCAGGGTGATGCTCATCACGGCGGCCATCGTGGTCATCGTGTGCCTGGCGTTGCTGTCCTTGTACGCCTGAGCCCGCAGGTCGGGCACGGGCAGGAGGCGCCCTGCGGGCGGATTTCATAGTGCCGCGCCGCCGGCATGGGACGTGGCTGAACTCAATGCAGCGCCATCTTGCATGCCAGTGCGGACTCTTCGATCACGGCGGAATCGATGCATCCATCATGTGCGGCCCGGTGATCTTCTGCGACGGGATCCAGACCAGATAGGACCTCCACATGCCCCGATCATTGCAGTACACAAGGTACTCGCCTGGGTCCAGGCGGCTCTCCCGGTATTGGAATTGCACGCAGCCGATAGCTTGGTTCTTGCCCCGCGCGATGGCGATGTCTCGGCTGAAATCAGTTCTCCACGGACCGGGATAGCGCTCGGTGAGCGGCACACTTTTCGGCGCAGGCACAAGGAAGGCCACGGCCAAAAACGCTGCGGCGATCACTGCCGCTGCTCTCAGTTTGTTGTTCATCTCTGTCTTGATCGGGCCTCTGCAGTCAAACAATGCGCAAGGACATGCCCGCTTTCCTGGGCAGCAGGGAGGGTTCGAACCCATAGCGGCGATAGAACTCCGGCGTGCCGTGGTCGGCCATGAGGCTGACATAGGCCGTGGGCAGGGCATTGCCGTGGATGTACTGCATCAGGCGCTGCATGATGAGGTGGCCCAGGCCCTTTTTCTGGTGCTCGGGGATGACGGCGATGTCCACGATTTCGAAGAAGCAGCCGCCGTCTCCGATCACGCGGCCTATGCCAACCGGCGTTTCATCGGCATAGACGACCACGCTGAACAGGCCGTTTTTCAGGCCGATGGCGGCCGCCTCGGGCGACTTGCGGCTCAGGCCGGCAGCCAGCCGGATCTGGATGTAGTCCTGGACGGCGGGGACGTGGTCTTCAATGCGGTAGTTCATGGATGGTGAGGGCGCCAGGGGCATATCGGAGGATAGGCAGAGCGCCATCATAGGCAGGCGTCTGCCCGATGCCCAAGGCAGAGCCTTCGGCCAGGCTGGCCCTGGTGACTGCGTTGGAGTGCGCTTGCACCGTATCCAGCGCACGCCGTGCAGCTCGGCACGCAGCAGGCTTGGGGAACAGCGTTGCGCCCACGTTGCGGGTCTCGCGCGCATCTTGTCGCAGCAGCCGCTGCATGGCGGGGGACATGTGAGCCGATGTGCCACAAGAAGTACTGTCGCCTGGGCCGTGCACTGGCGGAATCGGTCCAGCAGAATGAAGCCATCGCAACAATCAACGGATACCGTCCAAATGGAGTATGGAATGCAAGAGGTGAGGTGTTCCAGCTGCAATCGCAAACTTGCAATGGGCATTTTCCAGAAACTGAGCATCAAGTGCCCGCGCTGCGGGACGCTGAATTCCTTGAGGGTCGAGAGCCCCCAATATGAGTGCCATCGAGCGCCTGTCAACTTAGATGAAAGGCAATCGCCATGACAACTCTTGCAAAGCCCACCCCCATCGGCGCCCTGTACGCGAACCTGGGTGTCAATACCTCCGTCGTGCAGGTGGTCGCGCCTGGCAACAATCTCCATGGCCTGGTGATCCGCACGCTGTACGTCAATTCCTATGCTGGCACGATCGGTGTGCAGGTGTACGCTGACACAGCTGCCCCATCGGCATATGGCGATGGTACGAAGCGCTTGATCTTCATCGGCACTCCCATTCCGACGATCAGCGCGCAGTACTCTTTGTATGTGCCGCCTGGCCAGGGGATTTGGGCTGTTGCCAATGGAAACGGCAGCGTCAACATGACCTATGACCTGTTGACAGAACCCCTTGTCTAAGGGGTTGTGACGGAAAGCCCGCTGACACAGCCAGCGGGCTTTTCTGTTTGCTGCGTGCGTGACCTTTGGCGCCGTAGCTCGCCTCCTCGAAGGTGCGAAGTGAATGCGCTTGGAGCCTGCTTTTTGCGAGACCGAAGTCTGGCTTCTGGATGAAGTGCAACCTGATGGCTTGCGTATGTTGAACGGCGCGCTTTTCGATCTGCGTCAAGCAGCCCGGTCTGACGTCCATATCAACGCTGGAAATTTCCAACTTCGAAGGCCGTGAATCGCCTTTCGTGAAGACCTTGCTCAAACCAGCTCTCGGCGCCATGCCCAGTTTCGCTGATCCGACCGAGACCTCAGTGCAGCGCCACCATCAACTGCCCATTCTCATTGCGCACCGCATGCACGCGCACGGAGTGCTCGGGCGCCTCCAGGCATTCGCCGGTGGCCAGGTCGAAGTGGTGCTTGTAGATGGGCGAGGCGACGACGACGCGCTCGCCCAGGCTGCCGACCAGGCCGCGCGCGAGCACGCTGGCGCCGCAGCGCGGGTCCACGTTGTCTATGGCGTAGAAGCGGTCTTCGCCAAGGCGAAAGACCGCCACATGCCGGCCTTTGACCAGGGCGCAGACCCCCGTGTCGGGGACGATGTCGCGGGTGGCGCAGACGGGCATCCACTGTTCTTGGGCGGGGTGTGTCATGGCGGTGCCTTGTCGGTGGTGTGGGTGCGGGCCGGGATCAGGCCTGGATCAGACCAGGGCCTCGCTGCGCTCTTCGCTGCGCGCCGGGCGGATCTGGCCGCGCTCCTGCACGAAGACGATGTGCTCGTCGGGCTGGTCGCTGTTGATGAAGCTGCGAAAGCGCTGGCGCACTTCGGGCGTGGTGACGGCGGTCTTCCACTCGCACTGGTAGGTGTCCACCACATGCTGCATCTGGGCCTCGAGTTCGGCGCCCAGGCCCAGGCTGTCGTTGACCACCACGTCTTTGAGGTAGTCCAGGCCGCCTTCCAGGTTCTCGCGCCAGGTGCTGGTGCGCTGCAGCCGGTCGGCCGTGCGCACGTAGAACATCAGGAAGCGGTCGATGAGCTGCAGCAGCCTGTCCTTGGACAGGTCGGAGGCGATCAGCTCGGCATGGCGCGGCTTCATGCCGCCGTTGCCGCAGACGTAGAGGTTCCAGCCCTTGTCGGTGGCGATCACGCCCACGTCCTTGCCCTGGGCCTCGGCGCATTCGCGCGTGCAGCCCGAGACCCCGAACTTGATCTTGTGCGGCGCGCGCAGGCCCTTGTAGCGGTTTTCCAGCTGCACGGCCAGGCCCACGCTGTCGTCCACGCCGTAGCGGCACCAGGTGGAGCCCACGCAGCTTTTGACGGTGCGCAGCGACTTGCCGTAGGCATGGCCGGACTCGAAGCCGGCCGCGATCAGCTCCTCCCAGATCAGCGGCAGCTGCTCCACGCGGGCGCCGAACAGGTCCACGCGGGCGCCGCCCGTGAGCTTGGTGTAAAGGCCGTATTTCTTGGCCACCTGGCCGACGGCGATCAGGCCGTCCGGCGTGACCTCGCCGCCGGGCATGCGCGGCACCACGGAGTAGCTGCCGTCCTTCTGGATATTGCCCAGGTAGTAGTCGTTGCTGTCCTGCAGGCTGGCCAGCTGCGGCTGCAGCACGAACTCGTTCCAGCACGAGGCCAGGATGCTGGCCGCCAGCGGCTTGCAGACATCGCAGCCCAGGCCCTTGCCATGGCGGTGCAGCAGCTCGTCGAAGGTCTTGATGCCGCCCACGCGCACCAGGTGGTACAGCTCCTGGCGCGAGTGCGGGAAATGCTCGCAGACATGGTTGTTGACGGCCATGCCGCGCCGGGCCATCTCGGCCTTCATGACCTGGGTGGCCAGGGGCACGCAGCCGCCGCAGGTGGCGCCGGCCTGGGTGCAGGCCTTGAGCTCGGCCATGGTGCAGGCGCCTTCGCCCACGGCCGCGCAGATCTGCGCCTTGGTGACGTTGTTGCACGAGCAGATCTGCGCCGTGTCGGGCAGGGCGTCCACGCCCAGGCCGGGCTTGGCCTTGCCGTCGCTGGAGGGCAGGATGAGGAACTCGGGCTCCTCCGGCAGGGCGATGCTGTTGAGCGTCATCTGCAGCAGCGTGCCGTACTCATCGGCATTGCCCACCAGCACGGCGCCCAGCAGCTGGCGGCCGTCCTCGCTGACCACGATCTTCTTGTAGACCTGCTTGCGCTCGTCGATGAACTGGTAGTTGCGGCTGCGCGGCGTCTTGCCCTGGGCGTCGCCGATGCTGGCCACATCCACGCCCATGAGCTTGAGCTTGGTGCTGAGATCGGCCCCGCCGAAGGCGGCCTCGGCCTCGCCCGCAATGTGGCGGGCCGCCACGCGTGCCATGTCGTAGCCGGGTGCCACCAGGCCGAAGGTCTGCTCGCGCCAGGAGGCGCATTCGCCAATGGCGTAGACGTTGCGGTCGCTGGTGCGGCAATGGTCGTCCACGGCCACGCCGCCGCGCGGGCCTATGGCCAGGGCGCACTGGCGGGCGATCTCGTCGCGCGGGCGGATGCCGGCAGAGAAGACGATCATGTCCGTCTCCAGGTGCGTGCCGTCGGCAAACACCATGCGGTGGCGCGCCGTGGCGCCGTCGGTGATCTCCAGCGTATTGCGGCCCGTGTGCACCTGCACGCCCAGGTCCTCGATCTTGCTGCGCAGCACGCGGCCGCCGCCGTCGTCCACCTGCACGGCCATCAGGCGCGGGGCGAACTCGACCACATGGGTCTCCAGGCCCAGGTCGCGCAGGGCCTTGGCGCATTCCAGGCCCAGCAGGCCGCCGCCCACCACCACGCCGGTCCTGGAGCGCGCGGCCGATGCCTGCATGGCCTCCAGGTCCTCGATGGTGCGGTAGACAAAGCAGTGCGGCCGGTCGCGCCCCGGCACGGGCGGCACGAAGGGCGCCGAGCCCGTGGCCAGCACCAGCCGGTCGTAGGGGATGACTTCGCCATCGGCCGTGGTCACGGTGCGCTCGCGCCGCTCCACGGCTGCCGCCCTGGCCGCCAGGCGCAGCGTGAAGCCGCTGGCCTCGAAGAAGCCGGGCGCCACCAGGCTCAGGTCCTCGGCGCTCTTGCCGGAGAAGAATTCCGACAGGTGAACACGGTCGTAGGCGGCGCGCGGCTCCTCGCACAGCACGGTGACGTTCGCATCTGCCACCCCCAGGGCATGCAGCTGCTCGAGAAATTTGTGGCCCACCATGCCGTGGCCGATCACAACGATGTTCATCTGGCGTCCTGCGTTGCGCATCCAGTGTTTTGCGGGCCGCAGGCCAGGGCCAGCGGGTCAGGGCTGCCAATGCAAGTGCCGTGCCAGCACCGCGGCGCGGTGCCTGCCCGTGGTGCACGCTGTCTGGTGCGCAGACAGCGTGCACCGCAATGCGCCCGCCGCACCGTGCAGGGGCGGGGTGCGCCGTGGTGGTGCGTCAAGTGCGATCAAGTGCGCCAGGAACGCCCGGTGCGTCAGGCGCGAGGCAGTCCCTGCGCGCGGTTGCGCCAGGCCTCGGGCGCGCAACCGAATTGCGCAGCGAACCAGCGCGTGAAGGCGCTGTGGCTGGCATAGCCGAGCATGGACGCGATCTGGCCCACGCTGTAGTGGGGATGGTCCAGGTAGCGCAGGGCCAGTTCGTGGCGCACTTCGGTCAGCAGCTCGCTGAAGCTCAGGCCTTCGCGGTCCAGTTCGCGCTGCAGCGTGCGCAGGCTGCGCCCCATGCCCTGCGCCACGCCTGCGCAGGTGGCGTTGCCCGAGGGCAGCAGCAGGTAGATGACCCTGCGCGCCTGATGGCCCACGGAGGCGGCACGGTGGGCCGGCACGGCCTCCACCAGCCGCAGCGCATAGCGCGCCAGCGCGGGGTCGGCCAACGGGTTGGGCTCGTCCAGATCGGCGGCGCGGCAGGCGATGCCGTTGAACTCGGCGCCGAACGTGATGCGGCAGCGGAACATGCGGCGGTGCTCGGACAGGTCGGCCGGTGGCGCGTGGCTGAAGCTGACGCCCTGCGGCCGCCAGCGCTCGCGCAGCAATGCCTCGCACATGCGCCACAGCACGCCCATGGCCAGTTCCACGGACTGGCGCATGGCGCCGTGCAGGACGAAGTCCTCGCGCAGGATGACGATGCCCCCTGCATCCTCCAGGTGGATCAGCAGCGATTCGTTGACCAGGTGCATGTGCGCGACCAGCGTGTCCAGCGCATGGCGCAGCGTGGGCTGGTGCAGCAGCAGCAGGCTCACGGCGCCGAAGCTCGACAGTTGGCGGTGCCGGGCCATGCGCAGGCCCAGGGACTCGCAGCCCGTGGACTGGGCCGCGTCTTCCAGCAGGCGAGCGACGATGGCCACGTCGATCAGCTGGTCCTGCTCGCGCAGCAGCGCGGGCCGCAGGCCGGCCTGGCGCAGTGCCTTGTCGGGGTCGCCGCCCAGTTCGCGCATGACGTCCGAAAAATGGGTCAAGGCCGCCGCGCGCACCATGGTGACCATGCTTGCCCTCCTGTCAGTCCGTGGCCTGGTGGCACGAAATGCAAAGAGGATGGCATGGCTTGCATAGTCCGCGGAACCGGGTTTTCCTACATTGCAGAGACCGGCCCCACGCCGGGCGGACCGTGCCGCCACGGGCCTTCACAACAATGACAGGAGACAGGCATGCGCATAGAGCCCATGACATGCGCCATCGGCGCCGAATTGCTCGGCGTTCGGCTGGCCGACGCGGTGCGCGACGACGCGCTTTTCTCGGAGATCCGGGCGGCGCTGCTGCGCCACAAGGTGCTGTTCTTGCGCGACCAGGGCCTGGCGCGCGCCGAGCACGTGGCCTTTGCGCGGCGCTTCGGCGAGCTGGAGGACCATCCGGTGGCCGGCAGCGACCCCGAGCATCCGGGCCTGGTGCGCATCTACAGGACGCCCGAGCAGCCCAACGACCGCTACGAGAATTCCTGGCACTGCGACGCCACCTGGCGCGAGGCGCCGCCCATGGGCTGCGTGCTGCACTGCGTGGAATGCCCGCCCGTGGGCGGCGACACCCTGTGGGCCAACATGGCGCTGGCCTACGAACGCCTGCCGGACACCGTCAAGGCGCTGATCGCGCCGCTGCGCGCGCGCCACAGCATCGAATGCACGTTCGGTGCGGCCATGCCCATCGAAAGGCGGCTGGCGCTCAAGGCCCAGTACCCCGATGCCGAGCATCCCGTGGTCCGCACCCATCCCGAGACCGGCGAGAAGGTCCTGTTCGTGAACGGCTTCACCACGCATTTCACCAATTTCCACACGCCCGCCAATGTGCGCGTGGGCCAGGACTTCACGCAGGGCGCCTCCGGCCTGCTGCAGTACCTGACCGGCCAGGCTGCCATCCCCGAGTACCAGGTGCGCTGGCGCTGGCGGGCGGGCAGCGTGGCGATCTGGGACAACCGCGCCACCCAGCACTACGCGGCCATGGACTACCCGCCCAGCCACCGGAAGATGGAGCGCGCGGGCATCGTCGGCACGCCGACCTTCTGAACCACGATCACGACACAAGGAGACATGCCATGAATTTTCTCGACGGCCACCTGTTCCCCGAAAACCAGCAGCCCCTGATCATCACGGCGGCGCCCTATGCGCCCTCGTGGCTGCCCTCGGACTTTCCCGGCGAGATCGCCGTGACCATGGAAGAGCAGATCCAGAAGGCCGTGGACTGCTACAACGCCGGCGCCACCGTGCTGCATCTGCATGTGCGCGAGCTGGATGGCAAAGGCAGCAAGCGCCTGTCCAAGTTCAACGAGCTGATCGCCGGCGTGCGTGCGCGTGTGCCCGAGATGATCATCCAGGTGGGCGGATCGATCAGCTTTGCTCCCGAGACGGACGGCGCGGCCGCCAAGTGGCTGTCCGACGACACGCGCCACATGCTGGCCGAGCTGGAGCCCGTGCCCGACCAAGTCACGGTGACCATCAATACCTCGCAGATGAATTTCCTGGAGCAGTTCGATGCGCGCGACATACGCGGCACCTCGATGGAGGACCCGGCCGTCTTCAATGCCTACAGGGAGATGACCGTGCCCGCCCAGCCCGGCTGGGCCGAGGAGCACATCCGGCGCCTGTCGGCCGCCGGCATCCAGAGCGCCTTCCAGTGCTACAACATCAACAGCTTCGAGTCCGTGGAGCGGCTCATGCGCCGCGGCATCTACAAGGGCCCGCTGGTGATGAACTGGGTGGCGATTGGCGGCGGCATGGACGCGCCCAGCATCTACAGCCTGGCCAACTTCGTGCGCGCCGTGCCCGACGGCGCCGTGCTCACCGTGGAAAGCTCGGTGCTCAACGTGCTGCCCGTGAACATGATGGGCATCGCCATGGGCCTGCATGTGCGCTGCGGCACGGAGGACAACCTCTGGAACCAGCGCCGCACGGCCAAGATGGGCACGGTGGCGCAGATCGAGCAGCTGGTGCGCATCGCAGGCGAGTTCGGCCGCCCCATCGCCACGGCGCAACAGGCGCGGGAGATCTGCCGGATCGGCCAGTTCTACGGCACCGTGGACGAGACGCTGGCGGCCAACGGCTTCGCACCCAACCGCAACGGCGCCCAGCAGGGATTTCTGCGCAAGGCCGCCTGAACCGGGAGCCCATGATGCAACGCATGCCCCCCTGGACTGCCATCGCCCTGGCTGCCTCGCTGCTGGCCGGTGGCGCCCACGCCTTCGGCGACAAGCCGGTCCGGCTCATCGTGCCGGCGCCGCCCGGCGGCACCATCGATGTGTTCGCGCGCATCATCAGCGACCAGCTGGCGCAGGAGATACGCCAGCCCGTCATCGTCGAGAACCGGCCCGGTGCCGGTGGCGCCATCGCCGTCAAGCACATGCTGTCCCAGCCGGCCGACGGCAGCACGCTGCTGGTGACGGTGACCAACATCCTCACCGAGGTGCCCCATGTGCTCAAGGTCGGCTTCGATCCCATGAAGGACGTGCGGCCCGTGGCGCAGATGGCGCGCTCGGTGATGCTGTTCATCGCCTCGCCGCAGTTTCCCGCGCGCGACGGGGCCGAGGCCATCGCCTACGTGAAGGCCCACCCGGGCACGCTGTCGTTCGCCTCGTACAGCCAGGGCACGGCCTCGCAGTACGCGGGCGCCATCCTCAACAGAAGGGCCCACCTGGACATGGAGCATGTGGCCTTCCCGGGCTCGGCGCCCGCGCTGGCCCAGGTCATGGGCAACCAGATTCCGCTGATGTTCGACGGATCGGTCACCTCCAAGCCGCTGATCGCGGGCGGCAAGGTCAGGCTGCTGGCCGTGGCCTACAAGAGCCGGCTGCCCGACTACCCGCAGGTGCCCACGCTGGCCGAGCTGGGCTATCCCGAGGTGGATTTCAGCAACTGGAGCGGCGTGTTCGCCTCGGCGCAGACGCCGCGCCCGCTGCTGGAGAAGATCCACGGCGCGCTGGCCCGGGTCAACGCCCGCAAGGCCGTGCGCGAACGCTATGCGGGCACGGGCTTCGAGCCCGTAGAAGGCGATCGCTCGCTGGAGCAGATGTCCACCGACCTGCGCACCGAGTTCGACCGCAATGCCGAGATCGTCCGGAACTTCGACATCCGGCTCAACTGATGCAGGGCGCCCCACCCAGGCGCTACACAAGGAGACTCCATGGCAAAGGCCATACGCTTTCATACCACCGGCGGCCCCGAGGTGCTCAGGCTGGAGCATGCCGAGGCCGGTGCGCCCGGACCCGGCCAGGCGCGCGTGCGCCACAGCTTCATCGCCGTCAATTTCATCGACATCTATTTCCGCACGGGCCGCTACCCGCTGGCCCTGCCCAACGGCCTGGGCTCGGACGCCGTGGGCGTGGTCGAGGCCGTGGGGGAGGGCGTGACCGAAGTGCGGCCCGGCGACCGCGTGGGCTACCTGATGGGCCCGCAGGGCGCCTACAGCGATGTGCGCGTGATGCCGGCCGAGGTGCTGATCCCGCTGCCCGATGGCATCAGCGACCGCACGGCGGCCACGCTGATGATGAAGGGCATGACGGCGCAGTACCTGTTCCGCCAGGTCCATCCGCTGCAGGGGGGCGAGACCATCCTCTACCACGCGGCGGCCGGCGGCGTGGGGCTGATCGCCTGCCAATGGGCGCGGGCCCTGGGCGTGACCATGATCGGCACGGTGAGCACCGACGAGAAGGCCGCCGCCGCGCGCGCCAACGGCTGCGCCCACGTCATCGTGACTTCGCGCGAGAACACCGTCGCTCGCGTGATGGAGATCACGGGCGGCAAGGGCGTGCCCGTGGTCTATGACTCGGTGGGCAAGGACACGCTCATGGATTCGCTGGACTGCCTGCAGCCGCGCGGCCGGCTGATCAGCAACGGCACCTCGTCGGGCTCGGTGGTGGTGGACTCCCAGCTGCTGGCCTCCAAGGGATCGATCTGGATGACGCGGCCCGCGATGGTGCACTACATCCAGCCGCGCGCCCACATGCTGGAGATGGCGCGCGAGCTGTTTGACCATGTGCTGGCCGGGCGCATCGCCAGCGAGCCCCAGCAAAGCTTTGCGCTGGCCGATGCGGCCCAGGCGCACCGGGCGCTGGAGTCGCGCCGCACCACGGGCGCGACGGTGCTGATTCCCTGAAATGGACCTGCCATGCAGACCCCTGCGCTCCATGCCATCGGCACCGTGGCCGCAGGCCGCAGGCCCGTCACCTGCGGCCTTATCCGCAGTGCCAGCCTGCATGGCTATGCCGACCTGGTGAAAAGCCTGGGCCATGATCCCGCCGTCCTTGTGCGCGCGGCGGGACTGTCGGCGCGCCTGCTCGACGACCCGGAAACGCTGATTCCCATCCATGCCGTGCGCGAGCTGCTGGAGGTGGCCGCGCGCACCACGGGCACGCAGGATTTCGCGCTGCGCCTGGCGGCGCGGCGCAGCCTGTCCCACCTGGGTCCCATCAGCCTTGTGCTGCAGCAAGAGCCCACGCCGCGCCAGGCGCTGGACACCCTGTGCCGCTACCTCAAGCTGCTGAGTGCGGGCATGTTCGTACGCATCGAGGACGCGGGCTCCGGGGTGCTGGTGCGCCAGGACCTGGTGCCCATCGCGGGCATGGCCATGCGCCAGTCCATGGAGCTGGCGGTGGGCGTGATGTTTCGCGTGCTGCGCGAGCTGATCGGCGCCCAGTGGCGCCCGCAGCAGGTCAGCTTCGTACACCGCGCACCGGCCGATGCATCGGCCCACCGTGCCTTCTTCGGCGTGACCCCTTTGTTTGACCAGCCTTTCAACGGCATGGTCTGCCGCCTGGCGGATCTGCAACTGCTGCGCGAATGCGGCCAGGCGCAGGGCTCGGGCGTTGCGCGCTTTGCGCGAAGCCATCTGGAGCAGGCGCTGCGCAGCCGGGGCGAAGGCATGCAGGCGGCCTGCAGGGAGCTGATCATTGCACTGCTGCCGGGCGGCCGCTGTACGGCCCAGCAGGTGGCACGCCACCTGGGAATGGACCGCCGCACGCTGCACCGCCGCCTGCTTGCGGAGGGGCAGACTTTCTCGGCGCTGCTCGACACCCTCCGCAGGGAACTGGTGCTGCGCCATCTGCAAGACGGTGGCCAGCCCCTGGGCGAGGTGGCGGGCCTGCTGGGGTTTGCCGCGCCCAGCGGCTTTTGCCACTGGTTCCGGGCCGCTTTCGGCGCCAGCGTCTCGGACTGGCGCAGGCGGGGGCAGGGACGGGTTGGCGAGGCCTAGTGCGTCAGGCGGTCTTGCGCAGAAATCCCTGGTTGCCGCCGTTGCGGTTGGGCGCGAAGCCGTTGGCCGCCAATGTCTCTTCGGCGGTGTCGTAGAACACGCCAATCTTGCTGATGGCGCGCGCCTGTTGCGCCGTGGCGATGGGGCGGCCGAACTCGCGCGCGATGCGCACCAGTTGCTCGATCTGGGAGACCGTGCTGGCCTTGGCGCTGCGCGACTGGTTCCACAGGCAGTCCTCCGTGCCGCAGCGCACGTGCAGGCCCATGGCGATGCCCATCATGTTCACGGGCAGCACGTTGCGCACATTGCTTTCCACGGTGAGCACGGCGCCGTCGGGCACGGCGCGCACGAAATTGGCCAGGCTGTAGATGCTGGGCGCGTCCATGCCGCCGCCAATCGCCACCCAGTTCATCACCAGCGGGCCCTTGTAGATGCCGCGGCGCATGAGCCGCTCCACGGACTCGAAGCTGTTGATGTTGTAGCACTGGAAGGCGCTCTGGATGCCGGCGGCCGACAGGCGCCGGATGTGCTCCTCGGCCCAGCCGGGCTGGGCGGGCACGGTCATCTCCCTGTAGGCATTGAAGACGGCCGGGTCCTCCATCGAGGTGCCGCGTATGTCGCGCGCATCGAACTGCTCCAGGAAATTCATCTGCGAGGTATTGATGGTCACCGTGACTTGGTCGGGCACGGGCTCCAGCTCGGCCAGCATGTGGCGCGTGTCGTCGGACAGCCACTTGGCGGCCGCGCCGTCCGTCTCGGGAGCAAAGCTGATCGATCCGCCCACCTGGATGATCATCTCGGGCACACGCGCACGCACGCCGGCGATCAGCTCGTTGAACTTGGACAGGCGCTTGCTGCCTTTGCCATCCAGCTCGCGCACATGCAGGTGCAGCACGGTGGCGCCGGCGTTGTAGCAGTCCACGGCCTTCTGGATCTGCTCGTCCATGGTCACGGGAATGTCTTCGGGGAAATCGCCGGGCAGCCAGCCCGGCGCATAGGGGGCTGCCGTGATGATCAGGGGCTGCTGGTTTTCGGGGAACAGGTGGCCGTCGAGAAAATTCATGGGACGCTCCGGTGGGGGGGATGAGGGGAGGAAAGAGTCTGTGCAGGGCCTCAGCGCGGGATGTCGCCGACGATGCCCGCGCGCTCCATGCGGCGGGGCGCCGGGTAGTAGTCGTTGAGCGCGTAGTGCTGGGTGCTGCGGTTGTCCCAGACGGCCACGTCGCCGGGCTTCCAGGACCAGCGCACCTGGTATTCGGGAATCGTGGCGCGGCTGATCAGGTAGTTCATCAGCAGCGCGGCGCCGGGCGCCTTGTCTATGCCGTGGCGCACGTTCTCGGGCGTGCTGTAGTTGACGAAGTGGGTGCTGAAGCCCGCGCCCACGAACAGCAGCTTCTCTCCGGTCTCGGGGTGGGTGCGCACCACGGGATGCTCCACGGGCGGGTGCTCGCTGGCCAGCCGCGCGCGCGCCTCGGGCGCCATCACGGCGCCGAAGGTGTGCTCTATGCCGGCCTTGGCGCGCAGGCCGTCGATGCTGCGCTTGATGCTCTCGGGCAGCTCCTCGTAGGCCTTGACCATGTTGACCCAGATGGTGTCGCCGCCGATCGGCGGGCACTCTATGCAGCGCAGCACCGCGCCCATGGCCGGGTTGGGGCGCCACAGGCCATCGCAGTGCCAGGTGTTTTCGTAGCTGTGCGGATCGTCGCTGCGGTAGATGCGCACCAGGCCAGGGTGCTCGGGATCGCTGCCTGCCACGGGATGGTCCTCCAGTGGGCCGAAGCGGCTGGCAAAGGCCACATGTTCGGCGCGCGTGATGTCCTGGTCCCGGAAGAACAGCACGCGATGGGTCAGCAGCGCGGCGCGGATGTCCGCGAACAGTGCGGCGTCGCGTGCGGCATCGCCGAGATGGATGCCGGAGATTTCGGCGCCGATGGCGGGGGTGATCTGTCGGATCTGCATGGTCGGTGTTTCCCTGGAAGTCAGTTCGCGGTGATCTGGTATTTCTTCACGATGCCGGCGTTGCGCTCGGACATCTGGCGTGTCTCGCGCTGCAGCGCGGCGGTGTCGGTGAGCACCTCGGGCTCCAGCCCCACGTCGGAGAGCTTTTGCTGCACGGCCGGCGCGCTGGCGGCTTTCCCGATGGCGGCGCGCAGGCGTTCCATGGTTTCGGGCGGCAGGCGGGCGGGCGCGATCAGGCCCACCCAGCCGCGAAACTGCAGCTCGGGGTAGCCGAGTTCGGCGGTGGTCGGCACCTGGGGCAGGTGGCGCGAACGCCGGGGGCCGGAAAACGCGTAGGCACGCAGCTTGCCGGCCCTGATCAGGGGCACCGAGGTCAGCATGCCGTCGAACATGACGTCCACCTGGCCGCCCAGCAGGGCCTGCACGGCCGGCGGCGAGCCCGCGTAGCCCACGTGCTGCAGGTCCAGGCCCGCCTTGTCGCTGAGGATCAGGCCGGCGTAGTGCGACACGGTGCCGGGGCTGTAGCTGGCAAAGCTGGTCTGGCCTTTGCGTGCCTTGAGCTGCGCGAGCAGCTCCTGCAAGTCCTGGGCGGGCTGGCTGGCCGCGGCCACCAGCACCACGCCCGAGCGGGCCAGCGAGGCCAGGGGCACCAGGTCCTTGAGCGGATCGAAGGGCATCTTGATCACATGGGGGATCTCGGCCAGCAGATTGCTTGCGCCCACCAGCAGCGTCTGCCCGTCGGCGGGCGCCTGCAGCAGGGTCTGCATGCCCAGCAGGCCGCCCGCGCCCGGGCGGTTGTCTATCACCACGGCCTGGCCTGTTTCAGACGCGAGCTGCTGGCCGACGACGCGCGCCACGATGTCCATGGTGCCGCCCGGCGGTGCGGGCACGATGAGCCTGAGCGGCTGGCGGCTCCAGGCCGTACCGGCGATGGCGATGGCGCAGCCCGCGAGCAGCATGGCGATGGCGTGGGGCAGTCTCATGTCCGTGTCTCCTTGTTCCGTGTTCTGGCATCCAGTATCGAAAGCCCGCTTTCCCGGGACTTGCCATTGGGGGACAGGCATTTGCCTTGTTGGGACAAATCCATGGCAACCCTGACCAGGGCAACCCGCGCATGTCGTGAATTGCAAAGCCGTTGGCATGAACTGCCAAGAAGCGGCGCGATGGCTTTCCTAGAGTCGATTCGTGGCGCAGGACCGCGCCAGCCCCACGACGAACAGGAGACCTCCATGCCCCGACTTCACCCCCATCCCTGCGGCCTGCACGCGCTGGGCCTGCTGTGTCTGGCAGGCGCGGCCGCCGCCCAGGCGCCCACCTCGGTCACGCTGTTCGGCGTGATGGACGCCGGCATCAGCCGCTACAGCGTGCGCAGCGATTCCTGGGACACGGGCCCCGCGCGCTCGGCGCGGCAAAGCACCTGGGCGCTGTCGCCCTCGGGCAACCTGGCCAGCCGCATCGGCATACGCGCCAGCGAAGACCTGGGCGGCGGCCTCATGGCCGGCCTGTGGCTGGAGGCGCCGGTGGCCAATGACACGGGCGGCGGCGCGCTCAACTTCGGGCGGCGCGCCACCATCAGCCTGTCCGGGCGCCTGGGCGAGCTGCGCATGGGGCGCGACCACACGCCTTCGTTTCTGAACGACTGGGCCTTCGACCCCTTCACCGTCAACGGCGTGGGCACCAACCTGATCGCCGTGGTCAACAGCAACCTGGCCATCGCCCGTGCGCTGGCCACGGGCGGCCTGCTGGGCGGTGGGCTGTCGGCGGGCACGGACACCTATCTGCGCGCAGGCAACTCCATCGGCTACTTCCTGCCGCCGGGCCTGGGCGGCGTCTACGGGCAGGCCATGTATGCCTTCCCCGAGAACAGCTCGAAGCGGGGGCGCTACGCGGGTGCCCGCATCGGCTGGGCCATGGGGGTGGCCGATGTGGCGCTGGGCTATGGCGAGAACACCCTGGGCACCTCGGGCGCCGGCGCGGAAAAGATCCGCTCGCTGAACCTGGGCGGCTCCTATGACTTCGGCCCGGTCAAGCTGTTTGGCGAATGGTCCGGCGTGCGCAACGAGCGGCGCGACGCCGGCACGCTGGCCGCCATCAACGACCGCTACCTGGGCGTGCTGGCCGGCGTGAACATCCCCGTGGGCCAGGGGGCGCTGCGCGCCTCCTATGCACGTGTGCAGTTCAGGAACGGCCAGGGCCTGGCCGACGGCGATTCCTCGGTGAACAAGCTCGCCCTGGGCTATGTGCACCCGCTGTCCAAACGCACGGCGCTGTACGCCACGGTGTCGCGCATCAGCGTGGGCAACGGGCGCAACAACCCGGGCGTGATGGGCGTGACGCCGCTGGTGGTCAGCAACCCGGCCATCCTGCCCCAGCCCGGCTACCTGACCACGGGCGGCATGCAGCCGGCCGGCGCGCTCGGGCTGGACCTGGGCCTGCGGCTGATGTTCTGAACGGCCGTGCCAATCGTTCTGAACGGCCGTGCCAATAGCCGTGGCGCCCGGGTGCCCATCTTCGCCTGCGCTAATCTGCGCGGCATGAATGGATCTTCTGCATGGACCCTGGGTTGGCGCACCCTGTGGCGCGACCTGCGCGCGGGCGAGTTGCGCCTGTTGATCGTCGCCGTGATGCTGGCCGTGGCCGCGCTCAGTTCGGTGGGCTTTTTTGCCGACCGGCTGCAGGCGGGGCTGCAGCGCGATGCGCGCCAGCTGCTGGGCGGCGACGTGGTCGTGGTGGGCGACAACCCCACGGCGCCGGCCTTTGCCGAGCGCGCACGCGCCGAAGGGCTGCAGGCCCTGGAGACATCCAGCTTCCCGACCATGGCGCGCGCCAGCGACGCGCAAGGCGGCATGAGCCGCCTGGTGGCGCTCAAGAGCGTGCCCGAAGGCTATCCGCTGCGCGGCAGCCTGCGCGTGGCCGATGCCCCCGGCGCGGCCGACCGGGCCACGCGCGAGATACCGGCGCGGGGCGAGGCCTGGGTCGATGCGCCGCTGCTGGAGTCGCTGGGCATAGGCGTGGGGGACATGCTGCTGCTGGGCGACGCCCAACTGCGCGTGGCGCGCATCATCTCCATCGAGCCTGACCGGGGCGCGGGCTTCATGAACTTTGCGCCGCGCGTGATGATCACCTCCGCCGACCTTGCCGCCACGGGCCTGGTGCAGCCGGCCAGCCGCATCACCTACCGCCTGGCCGTGGCCGGCGCGGGTGATGGCTCCGAGGCGGCCGTGCAGCGCTATCGCGTCTGGGCCGAGCAGCAGGCCAAGGCGCCCGGCGTGCATGGCGTGCGCGTGGAGTCGCTGGACAGCGGCCGCCCCGAAATGCGCCAGACGCTGGACCGCGCCGAGAAATTCCTGAGCCTGGTCGCCCTGCTGGCGGCGCTGCTGTCGGCCGTGGCCGTGGCCCTGGCTGCACGCGGCTTTGCCAACAGCCACCTCGACGCCTCGGCCATGCTGCGCGTGCTGGGCCAGAGCCAGCGGCGCATCGCGGGCGCCTACACGGTGGAGTTCGTGCTGGTCGGCCTGGCCTCCAGCGCCGCTGGCGTGCTGCTGGGCTGGGCCATCCACCATGTGTTCGTGCTGCTGCTGGCCGGGCTGGTGGAAACCGCCTTGCCCGCACCGGGCCTGTGGCCTGCGGCCTTCGGCGTGGGCATGGGGCTGACCCTGCTGCTGGCCTTTGGCCTGCCGCCCGTGCTGCAACTGGCGCGCGTGCCGCCGCTGCGCGTCATGCGCCGCGACCTGGGCGCGCTCAAGCCTGCCTCGGTGGTGGTGCTGGCCGTGGGCGTGGCAGGTTTTGCGGCCTTGCTGCTGGCTGCCAGCCGCGACATCAAGCTGGGCCTGATCGCCGTGGGCGGCTTTGCCGTGGCCGTGCTGCTGTTCGCGGCCCTGGGCTGGCTGGCCGTGCAGGTGCTGCGCCGCTTGGTGCACGAGAGCACGGCGCCGCGCTGGCTGGTGCTGGCCACGCGCCAGATCGCCGCGCGCCCCGCCTATGCCGTGGTGCAGATCAGCAGCCTGGCCGTGGGGCTGCTGGCGCTCATGCTGCTGGTGCTGCTGCGCACCGACCTCATCGGCAGCTGGCGCCAGGCCACGCCGGCCAATGCGCCCAACCGCTTCGTCATCAACGTGCAGCCCGAGCAGGCCGACGGTTTCCGCGCGGCGCTGGCCAAGGCTGGCGTCACCTCCTATGACTGGTTCCCCATGATCCGGGGGCGTCTGGTCACCGTCAACGGCAAGCCGGTCAGCCCCGACGACTTCAGCGAAGACCGCGCCAAGCGCCTGGTGGACCGGGAGTTCAACCTCTCCACCACGGCGCAGGCGCCCGCACACAACCTGATCACGGCGGGCACCTGGACGCCTGGCGCCAAGGGCGAGATCAGCGTGGAGGACGGCATTGCCGAGACCCTGGGCCTCAAGCTCGGCGACACGCTGGGCTTCGACGTGGGCGGCGTGCCCAGCGAGGCGCGCATCACCAGCTTGCGCAAGGTGGACTGGGGATCGATGCGGGCCAACTTCTTCGTGATCTATCCCGTGGACCACCTGGACGACGTGGCCGTCAGCTACCTGGCCGCCTACCGCGCGCCCGATGTGGCGGGCTTCGACAACGCCCTGGTGCGCGAGTTTCCCAACATCACCAACGTGGACCTGAGCACCACGCTGGCCCAGGTGCAGCGCGTGCTGGACCAGGTGATACGCGCGGTGGAGTTCCTCTTCGGCTTCACCCTGGCCGCCGGCCTGGTCGTGCTCTTCGCCGCCGTCACCGCCACGCGCGAGGAGCGCGCCCGCGAGTACGCCATCATGCGCGCCGTCGGTGCCCAGGCCCGGCTGCTGGCGCAGGTGCAGCGCGCCGAGCTGGCTGGCGTGGGCCTGCTGGCGGGCTTCCTGGCCAGCTGCGCGGCGGGGGCCGTGGGCTGGGCCCTGGCGCGCTGGGTGTTCGAGTTCAACTGGACCGTGCCCTGGTGGGCTCCGCTGGCGGGGGCTGTTGCCGGGGCCTTGCTGGCCTGGATGGCGGGGTGGTGGGCGTTGCGGGAGGTGTTGAGGAGGCCTGTGATGGATACGTTGAGGCAGGTGGCTGAGTAGGTTCTGTTTTTTTGTCCGGGTCGCCATTTTTTTGACCCTGCCGGGTGGTTGTTTTTCGAGGCCGGGTTTCGGCCCGGCGGCCGACTCCCTTTCTTATCGCGCGATAAGAAAGGAAGCAAAGAAGCGCGCCCCAAACTGCCCACGACCCTTCGCTTCGCTGCGGGCGACCTGCGTTGGGCGGGATGCGGGGTGTGCCGCAGAACTCGCTGCGCGCTGGCGCGCTTCGCTCAAACAACTGCGGCAAGTCAGATGACGAAGCAGCCCTGTCCTTCGGCAGGGCTGCCACCCCGCATCCCGCCCAACGCAGGCGTGGGCAGAAGGGGGGAGGCTGGGGAACAGCCAATACCCAACAGCCGACTGCCGGAAATACAAAACAGCCGATGCGCCATTGTTGCGCTCGGCTGTTTTTCGTGGGCTGAGGCTGATGCTTCAGGCCTCGGGTTTGGTGGTGTTGCGCAGGAGATAGATCTCGTCTTCCACGTAGGTGGCCAGCCGCTCGGCGCTGTGCTGGATGGTGCGCAAGGCGTTGGTCACCACGTCCGTGTCGGCATGGTTTCGCTCTCCTCTGTGAGATGGAAGCCACCCGCTCCACGTTTTGAAGCGCGAAGAAGGTGGACGGGATGTTCAAAACACGTACAGAGCCGTGCGGACGCCCTTGCGGGTAGCCCCATCCCGTCCGTAACCGCAGGGACGTGGGCAGGCACCCACGGTCCGATGATCCAGACGTGACAAGGCCTCGCTGACGGGGAGGCTGCACCGCTCTATAAAGGTGTTTTGAAGCACCAGCCCCTGAACAGGGGGCCGGTCGAAATGATAGAGGCTTTGGACGACGAGCGCGCCCAAAAAATGGCCGAGCGAAGCGAAGGCCCGCACCAACTCCCCGTATGTCAGCGCCTGCGGCGTGGTGGTTGCGGGGTTGCAGTCCTGCCGAAGGACAGGACTGCTTCGTGATCTGACTCGCCGTGATGTTTGAACGTAGCGCGCAGCGCGAAGAGAGTTTCACGGCGAACCCCGCAACTGCCACGACGCAGGTTGCCCGCAGCGAAGCGGAGGGTCGCGGACATCCGGGTCGCCTTCTTTGATCTGACCTTTCTTGGCGAATCAAGAAAGGGCAGTCGGCCGCCGGGCCGAGACCCGGCCTCGAAAAACAACCACCCGGCAGGGGCAAAAAAAGGCGACTCCGGCGAGCAGAGACACAACTCAGCCCTCCTTGAACAACCTCCCCCCCACAAAATCCACAAACGCCCTCACCTTAGGCGACAACTGCCGACTCGACGCCCACAGCGCCGAAAACTGCCCCGTGTGCGTCAGGTCCTCCGCCAGCACCCGCTGCAGCTCGCCACGCCCCAGTGCATCGCGCGCCAGGAAGTCCGGCATATAGGCCAGCCCCATGCCCGCCACGGCCGCGCCCAGCATGGCTTCCATGTTGTTGCAGACCAGGGCGGCGGGCAGGTGGGGCGGCATGCCGGGCAGCACCCATTCCTCCAGCTTGCCGCTGCTCAGGAAGCGATAGCGCAGGCAGCTGTGCTGTGCCAGTTCGGCGGGGGATTGCGGTATGCCCCGTGCCGCCAGGTAGTCGGGCGAGCCGGCCAGGATGAAGCGGAACGGCCCCAGCCGGCGCGCCACCAGGCGCGAGTCGGCCAGTTCGCCGCTGCGGATGACCACGTCCAGGCCAGCCTCGACCACGTCCACCAGGTGGTCGTTGAAGTCCAGGTCCAGGTCAACCTCCGGGTACAGGGCCTGGAACTCGGGCAGCACGGGCAGCAGGAAGCGGTAGCCGATGGTGGGCAGGCTCACGCGCAGCCGTCCGCGCGGCGCCTCGGCGGCGGCCTGCATGGTGGCGCGCGCATCGTGCAGTTCATCCAGGATGCGGCGGCAGCGCTCGTGGAACAGCGCGCCTTCCTGCGTGAGGCGCACCTGGCGCGTGGTGCGCTGGAACAGGCGCAGGCCCAGTTGCTGTTCCAGCCGCGCCACGTTCTTGCCGACGGCCGAGGCCGAGATGCCCAGGGCGCGCCCGGCCTCGGCAAAGCTCAGCAGGTCGGCTGCACGCACAAAGGATTCGAGTCCGCTGAAGCTGTCCATGTCGATTGCCAACCTGGGGTTGGGAGTGTGGGGAGTCTGGCGCCTATTTTCACGGCATTGCAGCGCTTTTATCGTTCATGCATGCCTGGCCATGTGCGGCCGGGAAATTGCGAAAGCCTTGCCAACCATGTCCTCCTGCCTGACTTCTTCCCGCGCACCGGATGCGCTCCACGGTACAGCGCGACCGCATGCATCCCCGGTCTGGGTGCTGTTGTCGGTGTGCCTTGCGGCGCTGGCGATGCCGCTGAGCTTTACCGGGCCGGCCGTGGCCCTGTCTGCGCTGCGCGAGGCGCTGGGCGGCGGGCCGCTGGCGCTCAACTGGGTGACGAATGCCTTCATGCTGAGCTTTGGCGCCACGCTGATGGCGGCCGGCGCGCTGGCCGATCTGCACGGACGGCGGCGCGTTTTCCTGACCGGGCTGGGCGTGGTGCTGGTCAGTGCGCTGGCCCAGGCCTGCCTGGGCGGGCAGGGAGCCATTGTCGTGTTCAACCTGCTGCGTGCGCTGCAGGGCCTGGGCGCGGCGGCCGCGCTGGCGGGCGGCACGGCGGCGCTGGCCCAGGTGTTCGACGGGACGGCGCGCATGCGTGCCTTCAGTGGCGTGGGCACGTCGTTCGGCGTGGGACTGGCCTTCGGGCCGTTGCTGTCGGGCTGGTTGCTGGGCGTGGCGGGCTGGCGCGGCGTGGTGCTTTGCGTGGCCGCCGTGGCGCTGGCCGCGCTGGTGCTGGGGCTGCGCTGCATGCCTCAGTCGCGCAACCCGAAGGCGCAGCGGCTGGACCGGGCCGGTGCGCTGCTGTTCACCGCAGCCCTGGCGCTGCTGACCTGGGGCGTGCTGCAGGGGCCGGAGGCGGGCTGGTCCAGCGGGGCGGCGCTGCTGCCGCTGGCCGGTGCCGCGCTGGCGCTGGCGGCCTTTGTGGCCGTGGAGCGGCGCGTGCAGCAGCGCACGGGGCAGCCCATGCTGGACCTGTCGCTGTTTCGCTATCCGCGTTTCGTGGGCGTGCAGTTGCTGGCGGGTGCGCCGGCCTATGCCTTCGTGGTGCTGCTGGTGCTGCTGCCGGTGCGCTTCATCGGCGTGGAGGGCATGGCGCCGCTGCAGGCGGGGCAGCTGATGTTTGTGCTGTCCCTGCCCATGCTGTTCGTGCCGTTGCTGGCGGGCTGGCTCACACGCTGGGTTTCGGCCGCGCTGCTGTGCCTGGCGGGGTTGCTGGTGTGCGCGGCGGGCCTGCTGTGGCTGGGCGGGTGCGCGCCGGGCACGGCCTTTGCGCAGATGGCGCCCCCGCTGCTGCTGATCGGCCTGGGCATCGGGCTGCCCTGGGGTTTGATGGATGGCCTGGCCGTGAGCGTGGTGCCCAGCGAGCGCGCCGGCATGGCCACGGGCATTTTCAGCACGGTGCGCGTGGCGGGCGAGGGCATGGCGCTGGCGCTGGTGGGCGCGGGGCTGGCTGCATTGCTGGCATGGCGTCTGTCGGCCCTGGCAGCTCAGGCGCCCCAGGCGGCGCAGGCGGTGCATGCCACCGGCCGTGCGGCGCAGTTGCTGGTGACGGGGAACATCGCCGAGGCCATGGCCCTGCTGCCCGGCCTGTCTGCACCCGCCGTGCTGGCGGCCTATGGCCAGGCCTTTGGCATCTTGCTGGATGTGCTGGCGGGCATCACGGTGCTCACGGCGCTGGCGGTGTACGGCTTCCTGCGTGCCGGGGCCCCCACGGATACCGGTACGGGCACGGACATGGCACATGCCTGACAATCGCGGGTTTCACTCAGCCGCCAGCCGCTTTTCGCCATGTCAGAGGAATCCCAGAACAACGCCCCCCAGACCCCCTATGAATGGATCGGCGGCGAGCCCAAGGTGCAGGCCCTGGTGGACCGTTTCTACGATCTGATGGACCTGGAGCCCGGCTATGCCGAACTGCGTGCCGCCCACGGCAGCACGCTGGCCGATGCGCGCCAGAAGCTGTTCTGGTTCCTGTGCGGCTGGCTGGGCGGCCCTGACCATTACCAGGACCGCTTCGGCCATCCGCGCCTGCGCATGCGCCACATGCCGTTTTCCATCGGCATCCTGGAACGCGACCAATGGGTGGCCTGCATGGACCAGGCCATGGGCGAGACCGGCGTGCCCGAGGATTTGCGCGTGCGCCTCAAGGCCAGCTTCATGAACACGGCCGACTGGATGCGGAACCGGTAGCAGCTGGCTGCCCCCGGCGCTGCTGAAAAAAAGGGCCGGCCCCCTGCAGGAGGCCGGCCCAAGCAGCAAACGGTTGGGGTTCAGAGCTTTTCGTCGCGCATGTAGTACCAGTGGTACAGGAACCGCTGCCCCAGCCGGCGAAACGGCGCAAACGCGGGCGAGCGCACCATGTTGAAGACGTTCGGATATTCCAGCTCCGAGTTGTAGATGGGCAGCTCGAAGGTCTTGCTCTGGCGCCCCGCGATGCGCTCGGCCATGCGACGGCCCGCGTGGGCCGAGAAGGAGACGCCGTTGCCGCCATAGCCCACGGCGTAGAAGATGCTCTGGGCCGGATCGGGCTGGAAGACGCGCGGCATCATGTCGTGGCTCACATCGACCCAGCCCCACCAGGAGTAGTCGATGGTGATGCCCTTGAGCGCCGGGAACTTGCGGTGCAGGCCGTCCACCAGCTTGGCCATGTGGATGGGGTTGGGCGCATCGGCACCCGTGACGGCGCTGCGGCTGCCGATCTGCACGCGGTTGTCGGGCAGGCGGCGGTAGTAAAAGCGCAGCGTGCGGGTGTCGGTGATGACCTGGGTGGTCTTGAAGCCCGTGGCCTCCAGTTCCTGCTCGGTCAGCGGCCGCGTGACCAGCGAGTTCGAGAGGATGGGCATGATCTTGGAGCGCAGGCTGCCATGCAGGGCGTTGCTGGTGTAGCCGCCCGTGGCAAAGCCCACGGCGCGCGCCCGCACGGTGCCGCCGGGCGTGCGCAGGTGGTGCACGCCGTTGCGCGTCTCGACGCCCAGCACCGGACTGGCCGGGTGCACCTTGACGCCCAGCTCCCGCGCCTTGCGCAGGTAGCCGAAGGCCAGCTTGAGCGGGTGCACGCCGATGCCGTCGGGCTCGTGCATGGCGCCGTGGCTGTCGGCGTCGTTCACATAGTCGCGGCGCAGCTCCTCGGGGCTGAGCATGCGGGCGTCGTAGCCGAAGACCTCGCGCATGATCTGGGTCTCGTTGCGCAGGAAATCCAGCTTCTTTTCGCGGTGGGCGATGTAGAGGTGGCCGCCGGGCTGGGGCTCGCACTCGGGGAATTCGGCCACCAGGTCCTTGAAGGTCTGGAAACCCTCGCGGATCTCGGCGTCGAGCTTGAGCGCCACGTCCTTGCCCCAGCGCGCAATCCACTGCGAGCGGTAGAGGCGCCCGCTGGCGTTCTGCCCCTGGCCGCCATTGCGGCTGGTGCAGCCCCAGGCGGTCTGGTTGGCGTCCAGCACCACGGCGCGTATGCCGTGTTCGCGCGCCAGGAACAGGGCCGTGGCCAGGCCCGTGAAGCCCGAGCCGACGATGGCCACGTCCACGTCCATGTCGCCGGTGACCGGGCCGTCATCGTCTGGCGGGCGTCCCGCCGTGCCGACCCAGTAGGTGGGCGCATAGCCCGTGCCGTGGCCCGGGTTGGCGGCCACCAGCGGGTCGTACTGGGGGTCGTAGGGACGCAGGTGGCTGGGGCGGATGTCCTCGGCTTTCATGGCGGATGTCTCCTGGTGCGGCGGCTTGGGATCTGCCGCTTTTTGCTATGGATTCGGTGGAATGGGGCCAATGCCGGCAAGCCCTGCAAGGCGGTGCGCCGACGATGGAATCAGCATAGCCAGCAGGCCATGGAGCCAGTTAGCGCCACAGCCCAGCTTTCGATAGAGCCAGTGGCGGCCGGTGTGCGCGCCTGGACCTAACGATTGATGGCATCTGGTTCTAACGGGTCCGTGTGCCTGCTACCTACCATGGGCCATCGACATTTCGATGACGCGGCGCGGCGGCCCTGCCCGGGGCCCGGCGCCGTGGTACCCACCACAGACAAGGAGACAGCATGAGCGCAGACACCAACCCTCCGGATGCCCAGTTCCTGGCCCGCTTCGCCGAGGCCTGGAACCGCCACGACATCGAGGCCCTGATGGGCTTCATGGCCGATGAGTGCGAGTTCCACGCCGTGGCCGGGCCCGATCTCATGGGCCGCAGCTTCGTCGGCCGCCAGGCGGTGCGCGAGGGTTTCCAGATGGCCTGGCAGGCCTTCCCCGATGCGGCCTGGCTCGATGGAGACCATTTCGTGCAGGGCGACCGTGGCGTGTCCGAGAGCACCTTCAAGGGCACCAAGGCCGACGGCCTGCGCGTGGAAGCGCGCATGGTGGATGTCTTCACCTTCAAGGACGGAAAGATCGCCGTGAAGAACGCCTTCCGCAAGGACCGCCCGCCGGTGGCGGCCGCCTGACGGCGCGGGGCCTTGCGGCCCCGTGCCACCGGGAACACCGGATACGCCACGGCAAGGCGCGCACCTGCGCAGCCACCACAACAGAGCATCAGCCGTGGCGCCTGAACGCAACAGGAGACAAGACATGATCGGACATCAGCAAGCCTCTTCGCCGGGGCTTTCACACGGGCTCAAACAGCGGCACATGACCATGATCGCCCTGGGCGGCGTCATCGGCGCCGGGCTGTTCGTGGGCAGCGGCGTCGTCATCAAGTCGGCCGGGCCGGCCGCGATTCTTTCCTTCCTCATCACGGGCCTGCTCGTGGTGCTGGTCATGCGCATGCTGGGCGAGCTGGCCTGCTCCATGCCCGGCGGAGGGTCCTTCTACGAATATGCGCGAGAGGCCTGGCGCGACCGCCCCGGCGTGGGCCGGCTGGCAGGCTTTCTGACGGGCTGGATGTACTGGTACTTCTGGGTCATCGTCGTGGCGCTGGAGGCCGTGGCCGGTGCCGACCTGGTGCGCTACTGGCTGCCCGATGTGCCCAACTGGAGCATCAGCCTGGTGCTGCTGGTGATGCTGACGCTGACCAACCTGGTCTCGGTGAAGTCCTTTGGCGAGTTCGAGTTCTGGTTCGCCTCCATCAAGGTGGCGGCCATCGTGGTCTTCCTGTTCGTGGCCGGCGTCTACGTGCTGGGCCTGACGCCTGCGTCGCAGGGCATGCACTTCGGCAACCTCACCGGCAATGGCGGCTTCATGCCCAACGGCATCGTGCCGGTGCTGACCGGGGCCGTGGCGGCCACGGGCTTTTACTTCGGCGCCGAAATCGTGACCATTGCGGCGGCTGAAACGGCCGAGCCGCAGAAGGCCGTGGCCAAGGCCACCAGCTCGGTGATCACGCGCGTGCTGGTGTTCTATGTGGGCTCCATCTTCCTGGTGGCCTGCCTGGTGCCCTGGAATGCGGTTGGCATCGCCACGCCGTATGTGAGCGCACTGAACACC
>ERZ1032107.14-NODE-14-length-38410-cov-17.053839_pt1 | contig 38410 bp, 30 predicted proteins | sample MGYA00516713_ERZ1032107 | MGnify/ENA primary metagenome ERZ1032107 (study PRJEB33718, sample SAMN03160116) | human skin metagenome | collected 2014-04-10 | study: EMG produced TPA metagenomics assembly of the PRJNA266117 data set (Human skin bacterial metagenome...
AGATTTCTGCCTGTCTCGTGGGCTCGGAGATGTGTATAAGAGACAGGGACATCGACATCGCCATGATCACGCAGGCCCTGAAACAGCGCGTGAAACTCTGACGGCGCCAGCAGGCCCGTTCTGCAATGATTCGACTCAATGCGCCAAGATTGGCAAGGAACGGCCTTTTCTCGCGGCGCCGGTAAATAATCGCGGCGACGCGACGTAAACGTATTGCCGCGAATCCCGCCATACCCCGCTCAAGCCAATGATCATCGACAACTCCGACGTCATGTACCGGCACCTCGTGCAAGGTGTCATCGACTACGCCATCTACATGCTCAACCCCGACGGCACCGTCGCCAACTGGAATGCCGGGGCCGAGCGCGCCAAGGGCTACACGCGGGACGAGATCGTGGGCAAGCACTTCTCGTGCTTCTACAGCGCGGCCGACCAGGCCGCCGGCGTGCCGGGCAGGGGGCTGGAAATCGCCCGCAGCCAGGGCCGTTTCGAAGCCGAGGGCTGGCGCATGCGCAAGGACGGCACGCCGTTCTGGGCGCACGTGGTGATCGACGCCATCCACGACGATGCCGGCGCCCTGATGGGGTTCGCCAAGATCACCCGCGACTGCACCGAGCGCCGCGAACGCGAATTGCAGCTGCTGCGCGCCAAGGACCTGGCCGAGCGCTACAACACCGAACTGACCTCGCTGTCGAGCTTCCTGGAAGCCGTGGTCTCGCACATTCCTTCGTGCGTGCTGGTGCTGGACGCCGTCTCGCGCCGCATCCTGCTGGCCAACCGCCAGGCCGAAACGGTGTTCGGCGGCACTCGCGAACACATGCAGGGCAAGACGGTAGAGGAATGCCTGCCGCCCGCCGTGCACGAGTTCTTCGAACGCCTGACCAACGACGCCCTGCGTTCGGACGGCGCGCTGCGCGAAGCCGGCCAGGAAGAACTGGTCACCGGGCGCGGCGCGCGCACGCTGCGCAGCAAGACGCTGGTGTTTCACAGCAGCGACCCGCGTTCGCGCTACGTGCTGCTGATCGCTGACGACATCACCGACGAGAACGCCGCCCATGCCCAGGTGCGCTACATGGCGCACCACGACACGCTGACCGGCATCCCCAACCGGCGCCTGTTCCGCGAACAACTGCTCAAGGCGTTGAACCCCGACAGCCGCGACCGCACCGCTGCCGTGCTGTGCCTGGACCTGGACAACTTCAAGAGCGTCAACGACACGCTGGGCCACCAGTACGGCGACGAACTGCTGCGCCAGCTGGCCCGCCGCCTGGCCAAGAACCTGCGAGAACAGGACACGCTGGCCCGCCTGGGCGGCGATGAATTCGCCGTGGTGCTGCCCGGCATCGAGAGAACCGACGACCTGCGCCAGATGGCGCAGCGCCTGATCGACGCAGTACGCGAGCCGTTCCAGGTAGACGGGCATACGGTGCCGGTCAGCGTCAGCATCGGCATTGCCACGGCCAGCGCGCAAGAGTGCGGCGCCGATCACCTGCTGCGCTATGCCGACATGGCGCTGTACGAGGCCAAGCGCAACGGCCGCAATTGCCTGGCGTTCTTCAAGCCCGAAATGGAGGCCGCCGCGCTCAAGCGCCACGAAATGGAAATGGACCTGCGCCAGGCCATCCTGTCGCACCAGCTGCACCTGCACTACCAACCCATCAAGGACATCAGCCACGTGCGCACGGTGGGGCGCGAGGCGCTGATGCGTTGGCAGCACCCGGTCAAGGGCCTGATCATGCCCAACGACTTCATCCCCATTGCCGAGGAGACCGGGCTGATCCACGAACTGGGCGCCTTCACGCTGCACGAAGCGTGCCGCGAAGCCATGACCTGGGACGCGCACGAGACCGTGGCGGTGAACCTGTCGGCCACCCAGTTCACCAACAACGCGCTGGTCTCGCTGGTGGAATCGGCCCTGGCCACTTCGGGCCTGGACGCCAATCGGCTGGAACTGGAAATCACCGAATCGGTGCTGCTGGCCAATTCCGAGACCAACCTGAACACCTTGAATCGGCTCAAGCAGTTGGGCGTGAAAGTGGCGCTGGACGATTTCGGCACGGGCTACTCATCGCTGGGCTATCTGCGCAGCTTCGAGTTCGACAAGATCAAGATCGACAAGTCGTTCACCCAGGACGTCGAATCCAGCAAAGAGGCGCTGGCGATCATCCGCGCCATCAATGGCATCGGCCGCAGCCTGGATATCCCGACCACGGCCGAAGGCGTGGAAACCGAAGCCCAGCTGGAACGCCTGACGCAGGAAGGCTGCTCGCACTTCCAGGGCTACCTGCTGGGCCGGCCGGTGTCGCACGAGGCGCCCGAAGCGCCACCCGCGACCTAGTCCCTGAGCACCGCCTGGTTGGCCCGGGCCGCGGCCTGCGCGGCAGCCTGGCGGCCACGCACGAGTTCGAACAGGTTCTTCGGATCGGCCAGGCGCGGCGCCACTTCGACGCGTGCGCCGATGCCGTGCTTGACCGCGCTGTCGCGCAGCCAGCGCAGCGCCGAGAAGTCTTCCAGCGCGAAGCCCACCGAATCGAACACCGTGATTTCCTGCGCGTCGCGGCGGCCGGCGCTTTGGCCGGTCAGCACGCGCCACAGTTCAGTCACGGCGAAGTCCGCCGGCATCTGCTGCAGATCGCCTTCGATGCGGGTCTGCGGCTCGTATTCGACGAATACCGAGCCGGCGCGCAGCACGTCCGCATGCAGTTCGGTCTTGCCGGGGCAGTCGCCGCCCACGGCGTTGATGTGCATGCCCGGCTCGACCATGTCGGCCGTCAGGATGGTGGCGTAGGCCTTGTCGGCCGTCACGGTGGTGACGATGTCCACGCCCTTGACCGCGGCGGCGGTGCTGTCGAAACGTCGCAGGCGCAGGCCAGTCACACCCGCCAGGTTGCGTTCCAGCTTGTCGGTCGCGGCCGGGTCCACGTCGTACAGGTGCAGCGTGTCGATGCCCAGGATGTGGTGGAATGCCAGCGCCTGGAATTCGCTTTGCGCGCCGTTGCCGATCAGCGCCATGGTGCGCGAACCGGGGCGAGCCAGGGCGCGGGCGGCCAACGCGGAAGTGGCAGCGGTACGCAGCGCGGTGGTCAGCGTCAGTTCGCTGATGAGCAGCGGTTCGCCGGTATGGACCTGCGCCAATGCGCCAAACGCCATCACGGTGCTCAGGCCCGTCAGCGGATTGCCCGGGTGGCCGTTGACGTACTTGAAGCTGTACAGGTCGCTGTCGGCGGTGGGCATCAATTCGATCACGCCGGTATCGGAATGGCTGGCCACGCGGGCGCTTTTGTCGAACTCCTGCCAGCGCAGGTAATCGGCCAGCAGATAATCCAGCATGTCTTCGAAGACCTTGCGCGGGCCCTGTGCGGCTACGATCTTCGCGACGTCGGTGGTGGTGAGCAATGTCGTCATTATTTTCCCCTGTTGTATCGGTAGGGAAATTCTGGCCGATGGGCAGGTCAATGCCTAGCGCCCACTTTCCACACAAAACGTCAGGAACCTGCCATTGTGGCAACCGCCAATGCCACTTGTCGCAATTCGGCCCTGCAACGGGCCTGAAACGGCGCTATTTGGCCTTCTGGCCGGTTCTGGCTTTCGGATCTGCGCCTGCCTTGGCCTGCTTGAGGCTTTCGCACAACTCGGCAGGCAGGTATTCGCGCATGGTCTCGATAAACCTGCGCAGGCGGGCCGGCTGCAACCGCGACGGCGCGTAGACCAGGTGCACCGGCAACGGCGCCGCCTGCCAGTCGGGCGCCAGCAGCACCAGTTGGCCGCTGGCCAACTCATCGCGCAGCGCCCATGCCGATGCAATGCCCACCCCCAGGCCCAGCACCGCGGCCTTGCGCAAGGCGTACAGGCCATCGGTGGACAGGCGCGGCTGGATATCGAAACGCGCCACCTCGCCGGTCTGCGTATGGCGCAGGCAGACTTCGTCGCGGTAGAAGGTGCGCAGCGCCAACCAGGGCAGGCGGGCCAGCTCGGCCGGGTGCTGCGGCACGGGGCCGCCCGCCAGCAATGACGGCGCCGCCATCACGCTGCGCGGCACTTCGCCCAGCTTGACCGCCACGACAGAGGGGTCCGACACCGGCCCGACCTTGATTGCACAATCGATGTTTTCCGCCACGAAATCCGGCACCCGGTCATGCAGCAGCCATTCCACGCGCATGCCCGGATACTGCTGCAGGTACTTGGCCAGGGGCTCCATGAACTGGTTCTGCCCGAACGCATGCGGGGCCACCACCCGCAATGTGCCGGCCAATTCCTCGCCAGCGCCCCGCACGTCGCTTTCGAACGATTGCCAGGTGGCCATCAGCGCCTTGGCGCGTTCGTAGCAGCGCTGGCCGTCGTCGGTCAGCCGGATGGCGTGAGTCGAACGCTGCAACAGGCGCACCCCCAGCGTCCGTTCCAGCAATTGCAGCCGGCGGCTGACCGTGGGCTGGGTGGCGCCCAGTTGCAGGGCGGCGGCCGACAGGCTGCCGGCCTCGACGATGCGCACGAAGGTTTCGACCAGCAGCATGCGGTCGGTGCCGGTCGCCGAGGCGAGCGCGGGGGCAGGTTCGGGTTTGGTCATACGCCCATCGTATAACGGATCTACTCCGGCGACGACTACCCAAGGCGTCCGCGGGCGAGCAGAATCTGCGCCATTCGCACGTTGCAGTGCATCATTCCGAACGGATTCCCCCATGCCCCCCGACGCTCACGCCCATCCCGCTCCCCAGGAGCTTTCCGCCCGACTCGTGCTGTTGCTGGCCATTGGCGCCGGCCTGGCGGTCGCCTCGCTGTATTACAACCAGCCCATGCTCGGCATCCTGGGCGCGGACCTGCACGCCAGCGCTGCCGAACTGGGCTGGATTCCCACGTTGACCCAGCTTGGTTATGCGTTTGGCATATTGACGCTGGCGCCCCTGGGGGATCGCTACAACCGCAAGCGCATCGTGCTGATGAAGGTCGCCGCCCTGGCCGCGGCGCTGTTGCTGGCCGGCCTGGCGCCGTCGGCCGGCGTGTTGCTGGCGGCCAGCTTCGCCATCGGTCTGTCCGCCACCCTGGCGCAGGACATCGTGCCCGCCGCCGCCACGCTGGCGCCCCCGGCCCATCGCGGCCGCATCGTCGGCACGGTCATGACCGGACTGCTGCTGGGCATCCTGCTGTCGCGGGTGATCAGCGGCCTGGTCGCCGAGCAACTGGGCTGGCGCGCCATGTTCCTGGCGGCCGCGGTGTCCATCCTGGCGCTGGGCGCAGCCCTGTGGCGCGGGCTGCCCGCCTTTGCGCCGACGACCCAATTGCCCTACACCGAACTGCTGCGTTCGCTGGGCAGGCTATGGCGCCAGCACGGCGAGCTGCGCCGCGCCGCCATCGCGCAAGGGCTGCTGTCGCTGGGCTTCAGTGCGTTCTGGTCGACGCTGGCCGTCATGCTGCATGGCGCGCCGTACCACCTGGGCTCGGCCGCGGCCGGCGCCTTTGGCCTGGCCGGCGCCGCGGGCGCCCTGGCCGCCCCGCTGGCCGGGCGCCATGCCGACCGGCGCGGCCCGCACGCCGTCAGCCGCCTGGGCGCCGCGCTGACCGCCTTGTCGTTCGCCGTCATGGCGCTGCTGCCGCTGCTGTCGCCGCAGTCCGGCCTGTGGCTGCTGGCGGCCAGCACCATCGGCTTTGATCTGGGCATCCAGGTGGCGCTGATCGCGCACCAGAGCATCGTCTACGGCATCGACCCCGCCGCCCGCAGCCGCTTGAACGCGGTGCTGATGGTCAGCGTATTCATCGGCATGGCGGCTGGCGGCGCGCTGGGCAGCCTGGCACTGGCCAACTGGGGCTGGCTGGGGGTGACGGTGGTGGCCACGTTGGCGGCGGTTGGTGCGCTGTTGCTGCGCGTGCTGCCGGGCCGGCTGCGCCTGCGCCGCCGCGCCGATTGCCCGGCGTGATGCAGGGCTGACGCCGCACCGCAAAAAAAAGGCCGTCAGCACTGCGATGCAGCGCTGACGGCCCGATTCGGCTGGATGACGAACGGAATCAGGCGTCCGGCTGGTTGATCTGCGAGGCGTCGATGATTTCCGCCACCAGCACGGTGCCCGGACCTTGCAGGAAATACTCCGACTCGGCCGGCTCGCGCAGTTTCATGTAGCTGGTTTCACCGATCTGCATCGTGTGGCCCGCGGCCAGCTCTGCGCCGCTATCCAGCAGGTAAGCCATGATGTTGTTGAACATGCCGGAATACAACTCGCCCTCGTGGTGGCCTTCGGCCAGCGCGGCGAAATCCGGCAGCCCGAAAGCGTCGCCGCCATAGGTGCGCATCCAGACGCCTTCCGTGCCCTCGACCTCGTATTTCACGAAGCCGCAGTACAGCATGGTCAGCGGCAGCGAACGCAAGACGTCCAGGCTTTCGTCGCCCATGGATTCGCGCGTGAATACGCCAGCCGGCAACGAGGTGTGCGCATGCTCGTTCAGCACCGCCACGCCATTGAAGTCCGACAGCGCGCCGGCCACCGCGGCCAGCGCCACGTATTGTTCCAGCGTGTCTTCCTCGAAACCTGCGTAGTACAGCAGCACATGGCTGACATGCGCGCGCACCTGCGCCTTGACGTCTGCCGGGTAGTGCGCCGGGGCCACGCAGGCTTCCATCGATTCCTGCGGATAGGGCGCGTTGAAGCCCACCAGCCGCACGACGTGCTTGCCCCAGCCGACCATGGCAAGCAGCTCGGGCATGTCGGGTTCGATCTCGGCGCGGGCCTGGCGCATGTCCGGGTGATAGGCGCGCAGTGCGGTGGTCAGCGCATCGGCCGTCAACGCCAGCGGGGCGCTGAACACCACTTGCAGGCTGAGCGGATCCTCGATGGCCGGATTCGCGGTCAGTGCGGCGGCGGCAGGAGATTCATTGCGGCCGAAAAAGCGGGAGATGAGACTCATGGTGGGGAAGCAGACCTGTCCGGGGAAAGCGGGGATGCTATCAAGCCCTGGCGACAGGCTGGTCGGACATGTGCAACAAAACTCGGCTACGCGAAACGGGACGTTAGATTTGGCGAAAAATCAGGCCTCATTTCACGCCACCCCGATCATGTCGCGCCCTGGCACGTCACCTCAATTCACTTCAATTCGCGCGTCGCGCCGATCACCCGCAGCGTCGGCATCAACTGGCGCCAGGCATCCTTCGGAATCGATTCGGGCCGCTTCAGTTCGGCCGCCGCCGGATCGTCCAGCCGTTCGCCCTTGCAGGCGAACACGATGCTGTTGGTCATGTCGTCGTCCACCACCTCGAACATCGACGCGCCGAACGACGCCCGCACCCGATCCAGATAGTCGCGGTGATCCGGATGGTTCAGGTGGAAATTGATCACCAGAATGCCGTCGTCGCGCAGCGCCTCGTAGCAGTCGGCGTAGAACTCGGCCGAACACAGGGCATCGGGAATGCCCGCGTCGCCGAAGCCATCCAGCAGCAGCACGTCGGCCGCATCCTGCAAGCCGCGCAGATGGTCGGCCGCGTCGGCCTGCACCACCCGGAAGCGGGCATCGTCGCGCGGCACCAGGAAAGCATCGCGCAGTGCGATCACGCCGGGGTCGATTTCCACCACCTCGATGCGCGAACGCGCCAGGTAGCGGTAGCAGAACTTGGCCAGCGAGCCGCCGCCCAGGCCCACCATCAGAATGTCGGCCGGGGCAGGCGTGAACAGCACGAAGCCCATCATCATCCGCGTGTACTCGAGGTCGAGCGCATCCGGATTGAGCGTGGACATGCGGCTCTGGATGACCTTTTCCGAGAAATGCAGGGTCCGGGTGGTGCCGGATTCCTGGATGAAGGGGCGCAATGATGGCTCGCCAGCGGCGCCAGACGGCGTGGAGGGCTCAGGCAAGGAAGGGGACGGATCGTGTCGGGACATGGACGCAGAAGATACCACCGCCAGCGTATCCCCCCGATTGTCGGACGGATTCCCCACCGGAAACTTAAAGAATGCCGGCCGGCCTGCCGTACATAAGGGCATGAACACGCTTCTGGATACGGATAGCCCCTTTTCTCCGGCCACGCCCCGCCCGGCGGATGCGCGCGCAGCCGACAAGCGCGACGCGGATGCCGCGGCCGACCGTGACAAGGAGCAGGCGCCCAAGGCACTGCCCACGTCGTTTCGCGTCGTCTTGAGCGACGACGCGCTGGAACGCGCCGACAAGGCACGCAAGGCCATCGCCCAACTGTCGGCCAGCACGGTGCAATCGCGCCAGGACCAGGCCCGCAGCCGCGTCGAGCAGATCAAGCAGCGCATCGAGATGCTCAAGAAGATGCTGATGCTGCTGGGCAAGGCCGCGGCCAAGGCCATCCTGGTCGAACTGCGCCAATTGGCCGGCGAACTTGGCCAGGCGGCGGCAGCCTTGAAGGACAGCGGCGGGGCCGCAACCATGGGCGCCAGCGTGGGCCCGACCACCGCGCCCGTGGTGCACGGAGCCGCCACACCCGCCATCGGTGCCACCATGGGCGCCGCCACGCCGGGCAGCGAGGGCGGGTCGGCCGAGGTCTCGACCGCGTCGGCCGATGGCGCGGCATCCCTGTCCAGCCGCGCCGAAAGCACTGCGAGCCAGGCGCCCGCCGCGACCTCCCGCGCACTGGCGGCCTATGCCGCCGGTGAAGCCGCGACAGGCAGCCACACCACCGAAACACTGCCGGCAGACGGTGCTGGGGCAGCCCTTGCTGCGACCACCGACGCCCACACGGCGCAAGATGCCCGCGCCGCCCGCGAGGCAGCCGCCGCTTCGGTCGATGCTGCCCTGGGCAACGCAGGCCCTGGCGACACCGGCCCCACCGACGCGAACCCGGACAAACCGTCCACATCCGCCCCCGAATCCCGCCAGGAACAACAAATCGCCGACAAGCGGCGCCAGGACGACGCCCAGTCCGTCCGCGACGCGATCCGCGCCTTGAAGGAACTGCTGGCCATGGTCAAGCGCAAGCTGCGCGAACCCGACGGCCAAGACCCAAAGCAGGCCGCCGACGTCCAACATGCGTTGAAGCAAGCCGAACAGGCCGCCCAGGCGCTGGACGGCGGCGCCTCGGTGACGGTATCGGCCTGACGCATCACGCCTTGAACGTGACCCACGGCTTGAGCCGCGCCACCGACCGGATCAGCCCCGCCTCTTCCTGCGCTTGCAGGACGGGGCCGATCGGCTTGTAGGCGTGCGGCGCCTCTTCGATGCGGCGCTCTTCGCGCAGCGTCACGCATTGCCAGGTGCCCGGCGAGGTCTCGTGCCGCGTCCGGCGCACTTCCTGCCGGCGCAGGCTGCGGCCCGCACCATGGCTGCATGACCACAGCCAATCCGCATTGCCCAGGCCGGTCGCCACGAAACTGAAATCGCCCATCGACCCGGGAATCAAGGCCAGGTCACCGGCCCGCGCGGGCGTCGCGCCCTTGCGGTGGATGTTCAGCCCCTGCTCGCGCAGCACCACGTTATGCGGCACGTCCACGACCAGGCGCGAGCGCATGCCGCCGATCGTGGCGTCCAGCTCCTGGCGCACCATCTCGCCCAGCACCATGCGATTGGCCCAGGCGTAGCGGGCCGCCGTGCCCATGGCCTGCAGGTATTCCTGCGCCAGGGCGCCAGACAACCCATACAGCTTGCTGTCCGGGTGCTTCAGCCCTTTGGGCCACTCGGCGCGCGCACGGTCCATCCAGCGCGCCCCCACGTGAAAGCCCACGTCGCGCGAGCCCGTGTGGATCATGACGACGACGTCGCCCTTCACCAGGCCGGCCGCATAGGCCGCATGCCGGTCCAGCACCTCGTCAACGATCTGCAATTCCACGAAGTGATTGCCGCCGCCCGTCGTGCCCAGACCCGGGTCGCGGATGGTCTCGCGGCCATCCACCATGCCTTGCGGCGCATAGCGGGCCGCGCTGTCAAAATCCGACAGGCTGACGCACTGCGCCAGTTCGGCATGCAACTGATCGCGCTGTACACCCGCCCACAGGCCCTCGGCCGCAAGGCTATCGAGAAACGCATCCGGGCTGTCGTCGAACAGCGCCTTGAACGCCTTGCTGGGCACCGGCACGTTGCGGCCGTTTTCCAGCAGCACGCGCGTCAGCCGGCGTATCAGTTCCGCCTTGAAGGGTTCGACCGCCGTGTGCGCCAGACCGGTGGTCAGCAAACGCATGCCGCAATTGATGTCCGTGCCGACCGCCGCCGGAATGACGAAGCCGCTGTCGGTCGCCACCACGGTGCCCACCGGCGCGATGCTGCCCGGATGGAAATCCGGCGTTGCGCACGCTTTGCAGACGCCATGGCCGGCATCGGGCGAACGCACCGACGCAAAGGCAAGCAGTTGATGTACGGCCTTTTCCTCGAGGGGAAGCGCCGCGGGGAGAAGAACAGACGCTTGCGCCTGTTCATTGCTCAGGTGGTACACGCCATGCTGGTGTTCCACCTGGATGCCCTGCCGTTTCAGGGCGGATTTCAAACGGGAGATGTTCTTCACTTTCGCTGCCATCAAACAGGTACAGAAAGGCCTCCGTGTTCCGGAAGGCGTTGTACCCCCAGCAGCAGCGCCAGGAGGAGGCCGAAGTGTACAGAGGGTTCCGCGTCTGCGCGAGAAACGCGGCGTGACGCGTTGCGAAGCCGCAACGAGCCGGCCGCCGTTACCCCAACGCGTCGATCCGCCGCAATGCGCGCGTGCCCGCCTTGGACACCTGAATGTGCGGATGCGCCTGGCACAGCGCCGCGACCGCGCGCAGCGCCCGCGATGGCCGTTTTTCGATGGCCGTCGCCACCGCTTCACCCAGAAAGAAATCGTCATCCCGCGCCAGCGCTTCCAGCAGCGCCAGATCGCCCAGGTCCAGCGACGGGATCAGTGTCAGCACCACGTCCACGCCCGATTCCTGTTGCAGCAGTTCGCGGATCAGGCCACCCAACGGCGGCTGGCCATCCACGAGCGGAGAGAGATCGGGATGCAGTTCCTCCACATCCAGCCCTTGCTCGTCGGCCTGGCGCACGGCCGCGATAAAGTCCGCCAAGGAATCGAACACCACGCGGCTGTCGCCGTCGTGGGTCAAATACAGCACACGGCCCGTCAACGGCGCCCGGCCCAGCAGCAGATGGTGATTGCTGGTCTCGGGGTCATCGAGCACCTGCCCTTGCAGCAGGTCGACCACCGGATGACCCCGCATGGCCTCAGTCAGGTCTATGGCCCGGTCGCGCGGCAGCAAACCCAGTGCGGCAAAGCCCGGGGCATCGATCACGGCGAAATATTCGTCCAGGGTCACGGCGTCCGTCCTGTGAGGGAAAAGCCGACTGTAACCCCGGGCACCGACATCCCGTAGGTGAAAAACCTAAGTGACACGGCTGTCCGGCCTCTCTTATAAAGTCCATATTATGAACAATTGACCACATAAAGGACACGCATGCCGTTAGACAGCCGCGACGAACAGCCCCTGATGCCGTACCAGTACCCCAATCCGTCCGACGCCCTGCCCGAAATCGTGGTGCCCAGCGCGATCCCGGACGACGAACGCGTCTGGGTGCCGCAGGCCGAGAACGTCTGGTTCCGCCCGCTCTGTCTGAACGCCAGCCAGGGCTACTGGACCAACCTGCTGCGCGTGCGCAAGACCGGCGTGCTCAGCCGCCACCGCCACCCGCAGGCGGTGCACGGCTTCGTGCTCAAGGGCCGCTGGCGCTACCTGGAACACGACTGGGAAGCCACGGAAGGCAGCTATGTCTTCGAACCCCCTGGCGAAACCCACACCCTGTACGTGCCGCCTGATGTCGAAGAAATGATCACGTTCTTCCAGGTCAACGGCGTCATGTACTACACCGACCCGTGGGGCAAGGGCATGGGCTACGAAGACGTCTTCACCAAGATCGACATGTGCCGCAAGCACTACGAAGCCGTCGGCCTGGGCGTCGACTACGTGCAGCAGTTCATCCGATGACGGCGGCGGCAGACACCCGCGCCCGCTACGACTTCCGCGGCCACGTCGTGGTGGTGACGGGCGGCGCGGCCGGCATCGGCGCGGACATCGTTGAGTACCTGCACGACAGCGGCGCCACCACCGTCGCCTGGGACCTGGCGCCCTGTCGCAACGGTCCGGCGGCGCACAGCCTGCGGGTCGACGTCACGGACCCGGCCAGCATCGACGCCGCAGTGCGCGATGGGGTCGGCCGGTACGGCCGCATCGACGCCCTGGTCAACAGCGCCGGCTTTGCCGGTTCGACCGTGCCGCTGGATGCCTACGACCCCGACGAATGGCGCCGCATCATCGACGTAAACCTGGTCGGCCTCTTCAACGTCTGCCGCGCCGTGGTGCCGGTGATGCGCGCGGCGCAGCACGGCCGCATCGTCAACATCGCCTCGCTGGCCGGCAAAGAGGGCACGCCCAACGCCTCGGCCTACAGCGCGGCCAAGGCCGGCGTCATCGCGCTGACCAAATCGCTGGGCAAGGAACTGGCGGGCAGCGGCGTGCTGACCAACGCCGTGGCGCCCGCGGCCGTCAAGACCCAGTTGCTGGAACAGATGGACCCCAGCCACGTGGAAACCATGATCGCCAAGAGTCCGCTGCGCCGGCTGGGCGAACCGCGCGAGGTGACCGAACTGGTCGCCTGGCTCTGCTCGGCATCGTGCAGCTTCAACACCGGCGCGGTATTCGACCTGTCGGGAGGACGCGCCACCTACTGACCACGGCACCTGCATACAAAAAAACCAAGGAGACAACGCATGAAACCTCGTACGACTGCCGCGTTTGCGCGGTGCATGATCGGCGCCGCGCTCGGCCTGGCCGCGTTCGGCGCCCAGGCCCAGAACGCGGCCTACCCCGCGCGCGCCATCGAACTGGTGGTGCCCTTCGCGGCCGGTGGCGGCACCGACGCCATGGCCCGCGCCTTCGCTGACGCGGCCCGCAACCACCTGCCGCAGACCGTGGTGGTGCTGAACAAGCCCGGCGCCTCCGGCGGCATCGGCTTTGCCGAAGTGGCCGGCGCACGGCCCGACGGCTACAAGCTGGGCCTGGTCACCGCCGACCTGGCCATCATTCCGCACCTGGGCATCAGCAAGACCACCTACGACAAGTTCGTGCCGGTGGCGCAGCTGAACGCCGACCCGTCCGCCATCACCGTGCGCGCCGACTCGCCGCACACCACCATCGAAGGCTTCATCGAAGCGGCCAAAAAAGACAAGGCCGGCCTGCAGATCGGCAACGCCGGCACGGGTTCGATCTGGCACCTGGCCACCGCCGCGTTCGAAGACAAGATCGGCGCCAAGTTCAACCACATCCCCTTCAACGGCGCCAACCCCGCCGTGCTGGCGCTGCTGGGCGGCCACATCGACGCCGTGGCCGTCAGCCCCGCCGAGGTCGCCGCCTACGTCACGGCCGGCAAGCTGAAGATGCTGGCCGTCATGGCCGACCAGCGCGTGCCCGGCTTCGAGAACGTGCCCACGCTGAAGGAACGTAATATCGACCTGTCCATCGGCACCTGGCGCGGCATTGCCGCCCCGCTGGGCACGCCGCCGCAGATCATTGCGCAGCTGCAATCCGCGGCCGCCAAGATCGCGGAAGAACCGGCCTTCCGGCAGACCCTGGAAAAGCAGAACCTGGGCTACCGCTATGCCGATTCCGCCGGCTTCGAAGCCACCATGCGGCGTGACGACGCGACCTTCAAGGCGCTGATCGACAAGCTGGCCTTGCGCCAGCAATAACCCGGCGGATCACGCTGCAACCCGGGGCGCGGCCAGGCCGCGCCCTGCATTTCTGGAGAGACAAGACATGGATCTGGGCATACAAGGCAAATCGGCGCTGGTGTGCGGCGCCAGCAAGGGCCTGGGCTACGGGTGCGCGCTGGCGCTGGTGCGCGAAGGCGTGCACGTGCTGATCGTGGCGCGCGGCGCCGATGCCCTGCAGGCGGCCGAACGCCAGCTCAAAGCGGCTGCCGCCCACGGCGCCCAGGTGCGCGCCATCGCCGCCGACATCACCACCGAAGCCGGCCGCGCGGCGGTCTTCGGCGTGCAGCGCGACTTCGACATCGTCGTCACCAACGCCGGCGGTCCGCCCCCTGGCGACTTCCGCGACTGGGACCGCGACGCCTGGATCAAGGCCGTCGATGCCAACATGCTCACGCCCATCGAACTGATCAAGGCCACCGTCGACGCCATGGCCGAACGCGGCTTCGGGCGCATCGTCAACATCACCTCCAGTTCCGTGAAGGCGCCCATCGACGTCCTGGGCCTGTCCAACGGCGCGCGCAGCGGCCTGACCGGCTTCGTCGCCGGCCTGGCCCGCAGCAGCCTGGCCGCCCGCGGCGTCACGATCAACAACCTGCTGCCCGGCGCCTTCGCCACCGACCGCCTGCACGCCACGCTGGCCGCCACCGCCGCCAAGACCGGCCGCGACGCCGATGCGCTGCGCGAGGCCCGCCAGCAGGCCATTCCCGCAGGCCGCTTTGGCAACGCCGAAGAATTCGGCGCCATCTGCGCCTTCCTGTGCAGCACCCAGGCCGCCTACATCACCGGACAGAACCTGCTGGCCGACGGCGGCGCCTACCCCGGCACCTACTGAACTCCATGACCTATCAACCTGATCTCTTCCAAGGCAAGACCGCGCTGGTCACCGGCGCCACCCAGGGCATCGGCGCCGCCATCGCCAATCAGTTGCACGCGCTGGGCGCCCGCGTCGTCGCCACCGGCCTGGATGCCGGCGACGGCTCGCTGGCGCCCGGCGTGCGCGTCGAACTGGCCGACTCCAGCAAGCAGCAGGACGTCGACCGCCTGTTCGGCACGCTGGACCGCCTGGACATCCTGGTGAACTGCGCCGGCATCATCCGCCGCAACGCCGAACATGACCTGGACGTGTTCGAACAGGTGCTGGCCGTGAACCTGACCGGCACCATGCGCACCTGCGCCGCGGCGCGCCCATTGCTGGCACAGCACGGTGGCGTCATCGTCAATACCGCATCAATGTTGAGCTTCTTCGGCGGCGCGCTGGTGCCGGCGTACTCGGCCAGCAAGGGCGGGGTTGCACAGCTGACCAAGTCGCTGGCGCTGGCCTATGCGGCCGAGAACATCCGGGTCAACGCCGTCGCGCCTGGTTGGATCGCCACCCCGCTCACGCAGGCGCTGCAAGACGATCCCGCGCGTTCCGGTCCGATCCTGCAACGCACCGCATTGGGACGCTGGGGCCTGCCGGCAGACGTGGCCCGCGCGGCGGTATTCCTGTGTTCGCCCGCGGCCGGCTTCATCACCGGCCATATCCTGCCGGTCGACGGCGGCTATCTGGCGGCTTGACGCAGGCCAGAGGTCGGAATGGCTGGCCTCAAGGCGCTTCGGCGCTGTACGAGGCCGGCGTGTCCTGCAACAGCCGCGAGATCGACCGGCAAGCCTCCAGCAGCGGCGCCACGTACTTGCGCTGCACGTCCTCTTCCTGGCGGAACAGCAACGTGCTCACGCTGATGCAGGCCACCGGCGCGCCTTGCTTGCCGAAGATCGGCGCGCCAAAGCAGCGGATGCCCGCTTCCTGCTCTTCGTCGTCGATGGCCCAGCCCCGCTCGCGGTACCGCTCCAGCTGCACGCGCAGCGCGGCCACGTCGGTCAGCGTCTGCGGCGTGAAGACCTTCCAGGGCTGCGGCAATTCGCGCAGCAACTGCTCGCGCGGCGCTTCGTCCAGAAAGGCCAGATAGGCCTTGCCCACCGAACTCGAATGCATCGCCACGCTGGTGCCCACGCGCGAAGTCATGCGCACCGCCTTCGGGCTTTCCAGCTTTTCGATATAGACCATCTGGTCCGCATTGGGCACCGCCAGATGCACGGTCTCGCCCGTGATGTCGCGCAAGCGCGTCAGGTCCGCCATCGCCAGCAGGCGCAGGTCCGACCGCTTCCAGCTGCGATTGGCCAGCTGGATCAGCCGTGGCCCCAGCTCCAGCCGCCCCGACACCACGCTCTCGGACAACAGGCCTTCGGCAATCAGCGCATACACCGTGCGGTACACAGTGGGACGCGGATAGCCGGACACCTTGCACAACTCGGCCACGGTCATCGCCGTATCGCGGTCTGCCACCAGCTGCAGCAGATGCACGAACTTGGAGAACGCGGCGGTGCCCGCCACCTGGGCGGTGGCGGGCATGGCGGTGGAATCAACTACTGAACCAGGGGGTCGCAAAGCCTATCAGCCTCTTGATTTACATAGGACTGCAGAATTAGACACCTGAATTCGCGCTCTGCGCGTTTCCCTGATCGGCCTGACATTCAACCAACCAGTGCGGGCCATGGCCGTTATGCAGGGGCTCACCGTACAGACAAATATCTAAGACACTGTTTTTATTGACTTTTGGGCGATTTAGGTCAACCATACGAAAATCGCCCAAATTTCTTATAAATCATCTACTTATGAAAAAAACTGCATTCCAGGAGGTGCCAGAGGACAAGCTCAAGCAGATCATCGATGCGCAGCAACTCTACGCCAGCTATCGCTCTGCCTTCGAAGAGGCAAAGAAATATCAGGCGCGTCTGACCTGGGAACAGTCGGGCGGCACGGACTACCTGATCAGTACGCGCCATGACCGCGGCGTCCGCCAACGTAAAAGCCTTGGTCCTCGCAGCGACAAGACCGAAGAAATTCATCGAATCCACACCGAGCGCTCGGAAGCCAGCCGCCAACGCTTGAGCTCACTGACGGCCAAGTTGGACAAGCAGTTGAAAATCAATCGAGCCTTGCGGCTTGGTGATGTACCTCCGCCCGTCACCAAGGTCTTGGCTCAAATTGAAGCCGCCGGCTTGGCCAGGAAAATCATCACGATCGGAACGAACGCCATGTATGCCTACGCCACGGCAGCCAGCGTCACGTTCGCTGATGCCATCATGGCTACCCAGGATCTGGACCTGCTCTGGGACAGCCGGTCGACGCTGAAAATCGTCAGCCCGGATCCAAAGGGGCTGCTGGGCATCATTCAGCGCGCGGACACGTCTTTCGGCAAAATGGAAGACCGGCCTTTCACGCTGATGAACAACGACGGCTACCAGGTCGACCTGATCAAACGCAATGAAGGCTACCAAAACTCGGAGCCCGGCCAGGTCTGGGCCAATGCCGAAGACTTCTGGGCCGTGAAAGTCCACAACATGGATTGGCTGCTGTCGGCGCCGAAGTTCGAGCAAGTGGTCATCAGCTCCAGCGGCGACATGGCGACCATGACAACAGTGGACCCGCGCGCGTTCGGTCTATTCAAGTTATGGCTGAGCGAACAGAGTGATCGAGAGGCCGGCAAACGGCGTCGGGACTATCTTCAAGCGACCGCGGTATTGAATCTGGTTGAAGCGTGGATGCCTCATCTATCCCTGGACGATATCAAGCCGATTCCAGAATGGATTCGAGCACGGGCTCGAGATCTGTAGCATCGCGATGTACTTGCCGTAAGAAAGCATTCCGCTCGACGAAGCTGGGTTGATCCAGGCAGGTAAAACGACAGCGGCTACGAATTACCGTAGCCGCCGTTGGCTGTCGAATCAAGTCAAACCCATTCATTCAAATTCGGGTTTGAAAGCAGGAAATAAAGTCGGTCGCAGATGCCGCTTGCAACCCCTTGATCTTGAGAGACTTCGAAGATTAGAAAAGTTGGATCAAAGTCGGTCGCACCCCAGGCCTTCCCGCCTTCAGCGCAAGAAAATTGAACAAAAGTCGGTCGCAGGAGGTTCGGGTTCGTTAAGTTAGGTCGCTAAGCTACGAAAAGGGCTGCATGTCGACAGGCGCTGTGGTGCCAGAATGCTTAGGGCATTGAGACAGGAACCCGCAGCGTTGTCTGGGGGGACTCTAGGAGCCGTCGTCCAAGGCGGCAATCGGATTGATCCGAAAACGAGTTGCTGCTTGAACGGCAGGGACACTGGCGATGCGTTGAGCAAAAGCTGTTGATACAGCACCCTGTGATTTTCCTCCGAAACAACGATGGGATTGATCTTCAAACTAGAAGCTCAATCAAAACTGCTCGTCTAGGAGCCCAAAATCATGACGAAGAAAGAGAAAGTCCCCGTCGACCGCGGGGTTTTTAATGCCGGTAACAACCAGTATCATGGCGTGGAATCCGTTCGCGAGTTTGGCGCGATCGCCCATGGTCAGGCGTTTGCGAAAGTCTTGCTGCGGGAAGGCAAGGCGGCGAGCGAAGAAGATGCCTTCAATCTGGCGAATTACGAAGTTCAGCGTCTGAAGTGGACGATTTCCGGCTTTCAGGGCAATCGTCTGGCCCGCGATGAATTGCGCAAGAGCGCCCGCGAACTAGAGGCGCTTTCCAAGGCGTTGTCTACCGCCGGAACCCGCGCGGTCAGGGCTTAACCGGGCAGGTCGGCCTGGAATCAACCATTTTGATAGAGGAAAAGAAATGTCTCGTCCGCGCGCCCCTTATTCCACCACTGAGTTCGAGCGGGTCAAACGCATTGCGTCTGCCATCGTCGGCGACTCGGAAGAAAGCACGTCTGAATTGATCCAGAAGCATTTTGCGCAGGACGTCCTGCCGCTTGCCGCGGTATTCCAAGACACCGCTGACGGCTATCACCGCAAATGGCAAGATGCGTTGCTGGTTCGCGTGCCGGCTACTGCTTGGGTGCCGAACGCGTTGGGCATTGTGCGTGTCGATCCCAGTACCCCTGCTTCATTGAGCAACTATGCGGCAGCGGACGTGGATCCGTTGGCCGAACTTGCCTCTGACGGGCGCAAAGGACTGCATCGTTTGCTGCATGACAGTTTGCCTGCAACCCTGAAAAGCACGTATGGCCCGATGCTGGCTTGGCACGATACGGCGTCTGGCCCCGCTCAGTACAGTGCCTCGTCGTTGGCGTCGGACACCAACTTTGCCGATGCATTGCTGCATCTTGAAATGTTGCAGGCGAGCTTGGTGGAGGATTATGAGCAATCGTGGCGCACAAGTACGAACGCCTCGCCCGGTGACACGACTCCATTGGAGATTACGGAAGAGGGGGGCCGTCGCGGTCTTTTTGCCTTGAAGGACCTAATTGGTCAATGGATTACTGACCCGAGGTACAAGGAGTCCGTGGCCGACAGTCTGTTGGTGCGTATCAGCGCCAATGCTTCCGTCAACCGGGCGATCCTGGAGTATGCCTCGATGGAGGCCAACGAGCAGAAGGCGACAGAAATGTCAGTCGCACTGCTGGGCGCTTTGAACGCGAGCGGCATAACGGAAGTGCCAGATGGGTTGTTGTATGGAGCTTCACAGTCGGAGTTCGACGAAATGATCCGTCAACTGCTGATGGATTGGTTCGCACATGGGGGCAGTTTCGTCCGCCCAGATTCGTATTTCGCGCGCCCGATGGTCGCCTCAGACATCGACATGGTGATCCGAGGCAGCCTTTGGCTGCAAGAGCGCTACCTGTCCCGCCAAGGCTCGGCTGGCGGCCCTGAGGCAGCACGCGTCGCTCACGGCGCGGCGGGTAACCGCTATATTTTTGCGCTTGCAATGGTTGCCGCGTTTTACGCCCATACGCGAATCGCAAATGAAGTGGCGGGCCGCAGCAACCCGGCCTACGCAGTGTTCCCGCCGCGCGGGGCTCAGAATACAGACGCATTTGCCCTGCGTCCGCATGCCGCGGAAGTGTTGATGCAGTCCTACAGCCAAATTTTCTTCAGCAACACGGACTGGCATATTCTGGCCACGGCCGTCTCGGCGCGAATGAGCCGGCCGTCTGCGGTGTCCGTAAAACGCGCGTATCAACAACAGCTCTTGAACTTCGTGGTGAAAGATCGTCCGGCCACCGAACTTTTGTCTATCTACCATTGCATTCAGGATTGTGTCGTTCCCGCATTTCAGGGTGAAGCTGCTGTGGCTGCCGCGATAGCGCGTGTTCAAGCAAGAAGTCCTCAGGCCGCCGTCTAACGATTGCGGATCCCGCCCGAAGCCTGCTTTGCGGGACGGAACGCGTCTACGACGCATAACGCCCTGCCGAAGCCGGCAGGGCAGTCAACGAAACGGGAGAAATCCGGTTCGTCGCTGCGCGCCTGCGTTGAGCATCGATTGATCGTCAGACGGTTTGCGTTTAAGCCAGTGCTGCCACATACGGCGCCAGCACCGATCTGCCGTAAGGCGCAGCCAGAAACAGAAAAGCCGCCACGTTGATCACCACCGTGATCCAGAACATGGAACCACACCTACAGTGACGCCAGAGATTTGCAACTAAGCGATGAGTTCCAATAATCCCGGAGCACAACCCCGCGACCGGCAACGTGGCAATAGCGTGATGCTGAGGTACAGCCACCGCTACTGAGTCAGCCTGGCGCCCACCGCCTAGTACCGGAACCCGAAATCACCACCTTAGCGAGTCTGGCCGAGTCGCGGACCGGCGACGTCGCCTTGTACGAGCCGCTGGGCACCATCGAAGCGAGCGATGATCATGGATGGCCGGTTTCGGTTGCCCAAGAATTGCAAGATGCACGTCGGCACACCGCTGCAGGCTGGTGACTCGCCGACGAATGCGCTACGCCTCTTTCGTACTCGAAAACGTTTCGTACGCAGCGATTTGCTTACTCCGCTGGCTGAACAACCGACTGATCACCAGACCGGACGCGGCCGCTTGCCGCTTGTCCAGGCATCGGCCAAGGCCTGCGCGCGGTAGAACCATCCAACCTGCGGGCTCTTGATGTCCCCAATTCGAGAGTGAAACCCCCGGTCCTCCGAAACAACAAGGGCCGGCAGCATTAGATACCGGTAACAGTCGAAGTCAATCCCGTCGTTCCCATTATCTTCTTTAGTCGGATCGTAGGCATTCTTGGACTGACGGGTGCGGACCCACTGCCGCCAGAGGTAGCGCAGCTGGAGGTCCGAACGTTCAGCGAGGGTCGGCGGCTGGGTGCGGCCTTGCGACGCCATCTTTTTCATCGCGACATCGAGCGCAGGATGCTGGTGTTGGTTCAGGGGATGCATCTTCTCGCCATCCGGCTCACTCTTGAGCCATTCGGCGTACGCGGAGTCAAAGGTGGGAAAAAAGTCCCTCCAATCATCTCGGTCGTCTTGTAGTGCCGCGACGACTTTCTCGCGCTGTGCATCCGTCAGGTTTGATGGGGATTTCAGGAGCGCCCATCCAGCCTTCGAATACGCAGCCGTCTCGTCCGGCGACCAGACCGGGTCGTCTAACTCGCCGATCATTCCCATCACGTCCTTCTTTCCAAGCAGCACCGGCAGGTCGGGATTGAGAAAAGTCTCGATTGCCCCGACGACCACGGCGAGCCTCGTCTCGTCGATCGATCCCCGGATGTACTGGGCTAGCAATTCGGTCAGTGCGCCGTCGGCGAGCGAAAACGAATAGCCGTTCTCCGTCATGGCGGCGAATGTTGAGACCCAGCCAGGTGTCGCTTCTGCGTAGGCCAACCCGCGGACGGTGCAGGTGTCAAGCACTACGATGGTCAGTTCATCGGGAATGAGCTTTCGGGGCGAGGAGGTCATCGGTATCTATCCTGTTGGAGTCGTCTCGTTGTTGACGCCGCAACTCAATCTCGCCCCCTCCCGGGCCAGTCCGGACGAAGCGAAAGCGATGTCAGAGCCGCTCAGGCAACGACGCATGCACGGAGCTTGATATATCTGGGGACGGTCCAACTGGTTGCAAGGGGTCAAAACGATCATTCTTCTAGGAAACGTGAATCCGCACATCGCGGTGTTGCGGTTAATGGACGTCGCGCCAGTGTCGCCATCTACGCAAGCCCCGGAGTCCGCACGCCGGCCCGCTGTGGTGAGCGGGATCAGCCCCTGTGGCGCGCTGGTTCGTCCGCGCGCCAGCACTTGGCCGACGGCCAATATGCCAACCTCAATGGGAGCCGGAAATCTCTACTTCTGATCCGAACTAATTCGGGGTAGGGTCACGACGACACGGTGGGGTTACGACTCCCCTGCCTCCAATGGGTATGACGTCCAGGCACAAGACCTCACAGCCCGTCGCTCGGCTGTCTCCTTCGCGTCCGCCAGACCTAGCCCCGTTTCAGCCGCCATATGTTTTTCCGTAGCGTGTGTTTTTCCCTACACAATTTCTTTCACGCAATACGGTGCTGGCTCGTGTGCAATGCGGGCTGCTTAGGCCTGCGCTACATCGCCGGCACCCTAACCTTCGCAGACAGGGCCGTGCCGCGGCGCTGGCGGGCTTGCCCTCCGCCGTTTTGGACCTGACTGCGACTCCATGGGTTATGGCGCCGGGTCTTTATGCGCCCTTAGCTGATGTCTCGCAGGCCTTTCTGAACGGCCGATTCCTATGGGACCGGGGCTTCTGGCTCATCGACGGCGAGCAGATGCAATATCGGCCGCCCCTGTCTCCATTGCCCTGCGAGCCTTAATCCGTCACAAGCACTTGACCCCCAAACGCCCGCCACCGGAAATGTACTTTCCACGCATGAAGTACTGGGCATCATTCGGATAGGCCTGTCGCACAAATGCAATCTGATGCTCCATCAGTGCCATAGGATCATGCAGCGCCTCTCGTACATCGCATTGATAGTTGTTCGTCGCCCGTAACCAGTCAGACGACAGTGTTCGAACCCGCTCCGCGCATGCCAACATCGCACGATTGCTCTCTGGCATAGTGGTTCTCAAGAGCGCCCAGTGCATAGCTAGTGCAAAGTAATCCTGCCGTTCGGCGGCTGTGGCAATCGTCCCTTCATAGTGGCTGTCCCACCATCCCTGCGCCTCAGGATGGAGGGCGATCTCCTCCGGAATGACGTGAAGGTGATCAAGCTCAGTTTGCATCGAGAAAACGAGCGCCTCTGAACCGACGGGGGCGTCGACAGATGGAAACCAACGCGGAGAGCTTTCTAATACGTCGCGCTTTAGATGAAGAAGCTCGTGCGTGATCGCATGCGCGCGCCGGCATTCAGGCGCGATCCAGACCCTGATGGTTTGGTATTGGGCGTCGATGTCCAGCACCGCCTCAGCCTTCGCGAACTGACCCAGCTTAGAGCGGGCGGCTTCATCGAATTCGCGGAACTCGATTGAAATTCCAGTCCGTTGTTCGACCTGTGGCACTACCGACAAGACTTGATGTGGCACGCCGAGTTGTTCAATTTCGTTCAAATTCATAGTTTCCGCGACTCGTTTCTTGAAATGCCGTCACTAACGCGACGATGATACTCATTTGAATCTAAGGTCCAGCGCGGTCAGTGTTCCCGTCCCCGCTGCCCGTTTCATCGCGCTCTAGATAGACGGAGCGTGGCACGATAGTATGATCCGACGCTCCGCTACTCGCTTGGCCCAAGCTGAGCCGAACGGGCTTGAGAATTGGGCCTGGTCAATTATCGGGCTTAGCATGGTCGCATCGCCCGAACCCCTATGAAACTCATCCAGCTCGATATCGATCTTCTCATTAGACAAGCGCAGAAAGAGTTGATTGAGACTGCGCCAATCCCCGTGACTCACCACGATGCGGAGAATCTCGCCACGAGCACGCACCCAGAGGCGATCCTCGGACGAACCTTCAACCTGTACGCGCTGTGGTCGCGCGCGAGCCCGGAATCGCCGTGGACGCTCATGTACATCGGCGAGCGCCATAGTTCTGCCGGTTTGAGCCGCTTGCGCGATCACCTCTTCAAGGTTGGATCGGGCACAAAATCAAAACTTGAAGAGGTTCGCGAGGTGGTCCAAGCGGGCGCACAGATGGGTGTCACCGTCATTCTGGTACAGCCCGAGTCTCTGCGCTTGGCAGTCGAAGAGGAGCTGCTCCTGCTGAACTCCCGCTACCTTGGCCAGCTGCCCTGGAACAAGAAAGGAGTGGTCGCGCCACGCAACCGAGTGCCACATCCTGCTGCGTGATCGCGGCTGCCCAAAGAATTCGGAATAGCGCGTCAGTCTCAGGAACCTGTCTCAGACCCCGGCGGCGAAATCTTCGCGAGCTAATGAGCCACGAGAGCCGCAAGCGGAATGCCCTCTACTGCGTGCTTTTGGGAGTCCGATGGCAGGATCTTCTCAGATCCCCCTCCTCTGGAATATGGTTTGTTGGGGCTGTAATGGATGAGCGCGAACATTTCGCCGCCTGAGCCAAAGCACAGGTAATACTCGTCGTCATTCGCAGCCTTGTGGATCTCTGAGTCGAGGAAGTAGCCATGCAGTACCCCACCCGGGAAGATTTTTTTAACCATCAGCACGCCTTTTTCAGGCATGCGTTTGTAGACCGCACCAACCCTGCGCAGCCTCTATGGCGCAGGACATCTAAGTTGATGCGCGGGATTGCCACACGGCTGGATACAGCCAAGCAGCGCGGCCTGCATGCTAAGTGCACACCATTTTGCGGCCGTCGACGCGGTGCTGGATCTCTGAAACGCGCTGCCGCGAGACCGCCCGGGGCAAGCCGACCTACTGCTCCATAAGCGATTGCCAGAGGAGCGACCTGCGGATGCGACCGCCCCCCCCTTAGGCACGTGCCGTGGTCTTGATTGACGGAACAGGGCGTAAGACTTTCGAACTCGGACTGCTCGACTGGTGGACAGGAAGCCTGTACGACGCTTGGTACTGTCATGGCCGCTTTCGGCTACGAACGGCAAGCAAGTACATCAAGCAATGGTCGTTGAGGCTGAACCCAGCCATTCACGTGCGGACGCAGAATGACTTCTGGGTGGAATGGCGCCGGTAACAACGTGACCCTAGGGAGTCACTAGCCTCATGCACTTTCGCTGCCCATCTTCGCCGGCCAGCGTTGCAGCTCCTTGGGTGCCAAGATGCTGGTGGTTGAGGCAAGGACCGTGCGCTCCCACATGGTGTTGCACACAATTTCGCCATCGCGTTCGAACCAGTGGGTTGCTCCGGGTAGCAGCTCGAACGGAAGCGGGTGTGTCGCGGCTGGGTTGTGATAGACCTCCAACTCAACGCACCAAGCCTCGCCCCAAGGCCAGAGGGCGTGGTACTCCTCGGACTGGACATCCATGTCGAAATCGATGGGTTCGAGCGCACCGGGCGTTCGGTCATATAGGATGCCTTTGCGACGCAGCTTCACACCTGGCACTCCCAGGCCGGCCAGAACGCCCATCCTGTTGAACTTGGCTATCGTGCAGGCGTTGCTGAACACGATGGCCGACAGGCCGCGCATCTCCGGATTGTTGAACAGCCCGGCCTTGATGTCATGCCCTTTGAGCTTGTCGATGGGCTCGCCGACTGCGTACCGTCCGTTCTCGCCATCTTTGACCACCGGCAAATTGCCGTAGAGGTAGGTTGGCAGCGACTCTCTGCTCCAGACCATCGTGCTTCCGCCATGGAAGTCCGCCAGTGCCAGCGCAAAGGGCAGGCCTCGCACGTACGGCAGGTCGTGATAGTCCTTCTGAATTTTCGAGCGCAGCGTCTTGGCAAATCTTGCTGCGGCGTCCCCGGCCAGGCGTTCGATCTTGTCGACCGGAGCATGCTTCAGCTCTGGTAGGTTGCCATCGCGCGCCTCGGTGGGGTTGGCGGTTACCGCCTCAACGTAGGCCGAAAGTGGCCCGGCTACGAGCTTGAAGTCCGGCGACGGAACGTCCTGGGAGACTTCAATCCCCATTTCTCGGAAGCAGGCGAACAAGTACAGCTCCCAGAGGCGTGAGTCGAAGTTCACCGTTTGCATGTCCGACGCGAAGTTCGCATCCGGCTTCGGCATCGCCAGGTAGAGCTCCATTACCGTGTTCATGGCGGCCCACCTGATGGGGCCGCCCGCCAGGAGCTGGAATGCAGCACAAGGCGTTCGCCGGTCCAGGTCCAACAGATTGGGGCGGCGGCGCTCTCCGGGCTTCAGCGGTTCAGCTGGCTGGCCAAGCTTCATGTCCTCGCTTACCCGCGCCACCGCTTGGGCGAGCGTCGGGATGCAGTCCACTTCGCTCGTCACCACAAAACGGTGGTCGACCCTTCGACGCATCGTCAGGGCAACGAACATGCCGTCCGGAGTTTCAAAGACGGCGCCGACCGCGCCACCTCGTTCGACCTTGAACGCGGTGATAAATTCGGCGTCCTCGTAGTTGGGGCCGAAAGGCAATGACATGGCATAGAGATCGAAGGCGCGCCTCGATAATGGAAAGATCAACCGGTCCTCGTCTGCCATGGAACCTCCTCCGCTCGCGTGATTGGCCTCTAAACCGTACCCGAGCTGCTGCAAATGTATTCCAAGGTCGCCAGGTCTTGCCCACTTTCGGGGAACGTGGCGAACAGCGCCTGCACTGCTGCCTGCTTGTTGACGGGGGCCAGGAACTGCTCAGCGAATCGGTCGGCCCTCTCCAACTGCCTATGCTTGGTGGCAAATTGCCTGACAGTCTAGGCTGGTTTCGACCCGGGCAGGGCCACTGCCACAATGGTAGGCAACCTTCTTCACTGTCAGCGTTGACGTCTGCTCAGTAATCACGACCGGGCAGACACCGGCGACGACTAGCCCACATGGTCTCGTCACCCTTGTATGGTGTGGGTGCGCCTTTCAAAGAGGGAAGGCGCTGGGGTAAGGGACGTCGTCAACCATCAGCCGGTTGCACCCGGACTGCCACTACGAGAGCATCCCACCCCGCCTCACGCGTCGATAAGGAATCTAGCGGCCGAGACCGCCGATTGATCGCAAGGCAACGCCCGAGGCGTGGCTACCCCAGCGGACTTAACGTATCGCAGGGAGAGCTGTCATGCAAACTTCAGTCGTTTTTATTGGGGTCGATGTCGGCAAGTTTGAGCTGCAAGTAGCCGGGTCCGACGGAGATATCGTGGCAGGCGTTTTGCCCAACAATCGCTCCAGCATCGTGGGCTGGTTAAAGCGTCTGCCGGCCGCCAGTGTTATCGCCATGGAAGCGACAGGAGGCTATCAAGAGCTCCTGGCTCGTACGGCGTGTGAACGCGGATTTGAGGTTTATGTCCTTAACCCGACCCACGTTCATCATTACGCCATCTCGTTGGGGAACCGCGGCAAGACAGATCGATTGGATGCCGCCGTCATCGCGCAATACATCGCGCAGCATCGCAAAAAACTGCATCGCTACGAACCGATATCTCCAGAATTGCAGGAAATCAGAGCGCTTCAGGCGCTCGGATCTACGGTGGTACGTGTAGGCACATCCTTGCGATTGTCGGCTCAGCGACATGGGTGCGTAAGCAGCCATCAGAAGAAGGCACTCGCAAGTTTGACAGCGTGGTCAGAGCAGCTCGAACGGGAAATGATCGCCAAGATTAAGGCCCAGAGTGACTGGGCCAAGACATACGGCCTGCTGACCGGCATCTGCGGCATAGGACCGATAACCGGCGTTGCCCTGACGAACCTATTCAGCCGGATCGACTTTGCGAACAGCGACGCTGCGGTAGCTTTTTGTGGCCCGGATCCGAGGCCGAACGAATCCGGAAGAAAAGTCGGCCGGCGCCGGCTAAGCAAGCAGGGTGATAAAGCGGCGAGGACATTGCTTTACAACGCCGCTAGCTCAGCGGCGCGCACGGCACAATTCAAGGATTACTACGCCACGCTCAGGGCTCGAGGGCTGGCCTCGACTGCGGCCTTGGTCATAATCGCGCGCAAACTTCTGCGTATCGCGTACGGGGTATGGCGAACCGGCCAACCCTTTGATCCGGAGAAATTGCGACCGGCGACTGCTTGACCAGGACCATAGAATCTCGTCATTACCAACGCGCTCAGTACCTCGCCGGGGTCGGCGGCCTTCGCAGTCGCATCAACCACGATCACTGCCCGAAGAATGCCGCTGCTTCGACAGAGCGGCACTTGATCGACTAGAACTGGCTCCAACCATTACTTCACATCGCAACCAAATGCTATGCCGTTCACGCTGATCGGAAAGCGTGCCAAAGCTCTTTCTTCGTCCTACTAAGTCAGCGACTCTACGAAGTCTTTCGCGTCGATCAGGAATTTCCTCAAGTTCAAGGAATTGGAGTACTGAAGAGCGACAGCATAGGCGGGAAACTCTCCGGCATGGGCGTGTGCATTCATCAACTGATAGGCTTGGAAGAAGGCGACCAAGATCGCGTGCCAATTGGTAGTCTCTAGCGTTGTTTTATTCGAGGGCCTCCACATCACCGCGAAGAACGTTGGTTTGAGGCACGTGGCACCTGAGCCATGCAGATTCCGGCCAAGTTCTTCTCCCGCGTTTGCTACCAGTTTGGGCGTAGCGCCGAGTATTAACTTAATAATCCTAGCAGCGAGAAATTTTGACTTGTCCGCGGCATTCGGCCGATAAGCCCTTGGATCTTCGACAGAAGCAAGGTGCGCAGAAAATAATTCAAGGCTGTCTCTTGCCTCACCACCCTTCGGACCGTTCAGCAGGAGGGCATCCAAGAACCGGCCGATCCGCTCGGGGTCCGTCGCATATGCTTCCCACAGTTTGTTTACGATGGCTTGTTCGAGTTCGAACAACAGTTCCGCTACATGGTCCATGCGGGCCTGAGGGAAGTTCAAAGGCTTCAGCTCCGCACTTTGGCCGAGATCCGACACAGAGAAATGCGTCTCCGTTAATGGACACAAAGGGAACCAACCGGGAAGTTCGATAGGGGAACTGGCATCGACGAGTCGAAAATCCTCTTTCGAAAGGATTAAGAATGTCAGTCGTTCAGGTTGGTTAGACGTCAGTGCTTCTATTTCGTTGCGGTTGGCCTCGAAGAGGGTTAGAGCATCGGCCTGTACCGCATTCGCATCCTTGAAGCCGGCTGTGCGAAGAACAAGCGGTATGATGGCTTCGCGCCCTATCCAAGCTGAGAGCTGGAGAGCCAATTTTTCACGGCTCCCTTCTGTATGACGAAGCCAAAAAAGTCTGATGCAACTGTCGGGATGCCAAGGCACCACACCAACCAATTCGATGACTTGCTCGCGTGTGTATCGCATATCAGTTCAACTTAGGAGCTACCGATCCTGCCAAACGAGCCAGCAGCCGCACGCCAGGCGACACCTTCCCATCCCTATCACGGAGGAAGTTGGAGTGCCCGCCGGTAGTCAATAGCCGGGCGGTACTCATCTTGGCGGCCGTACCTATAGGAGTGGCCCACTGTTCATAGCTGTTGACTGCGCATGTGAAATTACGTGGATGCTTAGTCGCCAGCGACTTAAGAATGTTCGCAATCGCCCAAAGCCAAGGCTCGTCTTCGCGTGCCTGTTCACTCAGATACTCGGCCATCTGGCCATGGAAGAACTCGTAGTGCGGGCTACGTTTAATTGCGGGCGCGGCTAAGCGGTCTCTGGCAAAGTCCGCGAACTGCTGCCCGATCAGCGTCGTTGCGCCTATTCGATATCGGTTTACGATCAGCCAATTACAGAAATCCACCATCAAGTTGACGGTCAGGTACGGGTGTCCGCTTGTCTCCTCGTAGACCGCTGCTGCAAAGGACGTATCGAAGGGAAGCTTCTCACCCAACACATATGCAAGCAACTGCGAAAACTCTGTGTCGGACGCGCCATCGACATGCTCGAACAGCGGGAAGCTAAGTTGCCGCACAAGCGGGCTTAATTGATTCTGCGTGGACAGCACGAGGTAGGCGTCTGGTCGCTGCCCCATGAGGATCAATAGGTTCCGCGTTGCGAAGTCAACCATCTGACTGAGCAGTGGTAGGGCCACCATGACCTTCAATGCACGGTCGGCGCGCGAGTAGGCATCGATCAACGCAAAGAGGGTTTCGTATTCATCAACAATGAACACGATGCGTCGATCGCCCGCGTCGGCAGCTGTTGCTGCCAAGGAGCACTCTCGGACGACGCGAATGAAGAAGTCGTCGGCCAATTCCGCTGCTTCTTGGAACGCTTCTCGGACGCGGGTCGCGAAAATATTTTGGATCGGCATTCTCGGAACCCGGTCCATGGTTTGGGCAACCACTACCGATGCACCACCACTGTCGGTAAGCTCCTGAGCCGCAGTCGTCTTCCCCGAACGACGCACGCTACACCACAGGTGGATGCCTGTACTACCGTCGAGTTCTTGCAGCAGCCGCTTAACGCTATGACGCTGAACCAAGAATTGGCGCCGGAAATCCGGATCGTCGAGTGGAAAATCGCTGGCGAAGTTGTGCGTCATTATCGTGGGGTCGCCATAGCCATCGTCGCGTATTTCCTGTTCTTGGATACAGGCAAAGATCAATTCCGATAAATGGTGGACCTCCTGCGGGTCAGTGGTGTGGCCAGCGGTATTTACGACTCCTTGGACTTGCTCTGCGTCAACCCAAGAGCCGACTCCGTCATCGAGCGCGGCGACCACGACAGCAGCCCGTAATGCCTGAGCGGCAGTAATGGGCGAGTTTGACAGAAGCTTCCCTTGCCAATAGCAAGTTACAAGAAGATCCTGACGCCGCTCACCGCGCTTCGCGGCCAGCGTGATATCTAAGCGGGCAGGTCCCTGCACCGACATGCGGCTGAGTCGAGGCAGGAGGACGTCATCTCCGTAGAACTTATGCGCCAGCCGTTCGATTGCAAGTGAGGTGGCCCCCAGCGATCGATGCAAGTCCTGATCAAGGTGATCAGAAGGAAAGTCGTCGAAGAAAGCTGTTAGTTCTGTACCTCGACAGAAGCCCATGGGTGGAACCCAGCTTCTGGGGTTCTTCGAAAGCACTTGCCATCCCGCGATATCTTCGAATTCCACCGATCCGTAGCCTCCCACAATTCCAACAAGAATGGCGGAAGTAGCTCTCCAAAGAATGCTGGCGGAAGCGGCAGAAGCTACTGATTGACGACGTTCAATGAAGATCGAGACAGCAAGATCGAGAAAAGCTTGTAGGCCACTTACCGACTTAATTTCGGCGATAGCAGGTTCCAGTCCTCGACCGATTTGGAAGGCGAACCCCCGACTAAAGATGTCCTTAGCGTGAGCAGCGAAGTGTTCAGAAATCGCCGAGATTTCGGAATCGACAAAATCAGAGTTGGGCAGATCGTTAAGTGCGCTGTCGACCATGAACCCGAGTGCATCCCGATAGTGCGGTGACCACTTGAAGATGTGATTCCTCGCCAAATCTCGGAGCCTCTCCTGCACGCGTACATTGAAAGGCTGAATCGTTAGGGCTGAGGGCGACGGGCTTTGCTCTGACTTACCGTCGCCGTATGTGTTGACCTCCTGCACGATCGTGCTCAGTCTGGTATCTAGCTCCAGGAGCAGATCGCGCCTTCGCCGCTTCAACAAACGATCAATTTCATGCCTAATGGCGTGTGAAGCCAGTACCAACTCTTGTCGTGGCAAAGTCCGGATCAACGCGCTCAGTTGCGTTGAGGCTTCATGCACCAAATTCGCTTCGATGAGGCCCGAAATTATTGTCAAGCGATGCCGGGTTTGCGCGCTGACGGATGCCATAAAGTGAAAATCCTTGTGAAGGCGGATGGGCCGACCCACCCATCAAGTTCGCTCGTCAATATCTGATAGAACCCCCACGCCGTCGCTCCCATTTTCTAGCTGCAGACGTGCCAATGACCCCTATCATCAGTGTTTCATAATTTTACAATGTTACCAGTGTTGTAGTGATTAAAGCAGCCCTTGGTTGGCAATGTGGCAAACACACACTGCCGAATATCTGCATGACCACAAATGTGGGTCGAAGCAAGAGGCGTGGAATCTGGAAGAAAATAACGGCTATGCCCATCCAGCTTGGCACAGCCGACTCTCCGGTAGAGGATGAAACAGCGCAGCGCTCTCCAATCCTTAGCGGCGCCATTGAGTCGCCAACGAAAGTTGGCTCTGGAGCTTGGCAGTCCCCCCGCGGAAGTGAACCACCCATACGAAAACGTCAAACCTCTAACCGCCTGCGCGCGGCGTCAATGTGCTCGTGGGCGAGCACACAATAACTTGTCGTGCGCCACGGGTCAGAGCAACATAGAGGTGTTGGGCCGTCATGACCTGCGGCTCGAGCACGACCGCCACATCGGCCTCTAGCCCTTTAAGCAAAAGTGTGCTGCCCACAGCCCGCCGCGCCACCGGCCGGCTCATGTGACGCAGACGCTCGCGCGCCTGGAGTGCTGCAAGGTGCAATGTACAAGAGCCGCGAGCTGCCGCCAGCATCGCAGCCTGACAGCAGCGTAGAACTTCGGGGCGGTATACATGGGTACCAGGTTGCCGGGCAAATAGCTGCAGCAAATGCAACGCTTCGGCAACACTCGGATCTCGCGCGAACGCCAGAGCCGCAGCTTCGATAGGCGTCGGAGGGTTGCGAGGCCTACCGTGCAGCAAGACCTGCACACGTTGCAGAAGTGCAGTTGCTCCTACGCCTGTCATCAGGCTCGCAGCGAACTCGACTACCTGTCCCAACGGATTGGCCCCCGCAGGGTCGAAAGTTCGTGCGAACTGGATGAACTCGACAAGGTCAACGCGCTCGACAACCGTCGCCCCGGGTGTCTGGCTGGTCAGCTGGTAACGTCCGCGGACATTCATCGCGTCGCCGATGATGAGTACGCTGTGCTCTGGGTCGCGCCCGCGCGTCCTCGCCGCAACCCTGCGCTGCTCTTCAGCAGTGCCCGCGTGCAACTGTACCCATTGCACTTCTGCTGGCGCTCCCTGCAGTTCCACAGCCTGGCCGGCTTGAAGAAGCACCCGCGCATTCAGCAACCATTGCCCCAGTTCCTCGGTGCCAGCCTGCCGCCACCGCCAAGGTGTCTGCAACATGCCGATCGGAGGAAACTGCGCCTCGACATCGGCTTGCCAATTGACCAGGCGATTGCCACCGAATCCGAATATCGCCTGCATGGGATCGCCGAGTACGCATGTTGGCAGAATTTGCGCAGCCCACGCTACAAGGCAGTGTTGCGCTGCATTGCAGTCCTGGTACTCATCGACCAGAAGCCTGGCGTATGTGGCCCGAAGCGACGCGTTGATGTGTCCGGCCTGCAGCAGATTAGCCGCGGCGTTTCGAATAGCTGGATAGTCGTGGCCAGGGTTAGTCAGTTCCAGCGTCTGGGCAGGAAGGCCACTACGCAGCGGAAACTTTCCAACGAGGCGCATCGCAAACCCGTCGATAGTTGAGATTCTGTAGGCAGAACTGGGAATGGCCGCCCTCGCCATGCGAGCCCGCAATGCTGCGACACCAGCATTGGTGTGAGTCAAGACAAGGATAGGCTTGTTGCCCGAGTGCTCCTTCAGCGTATCGGCGATGAGCTGCGTCTTACCGCAACCCGCTGGCGCAGTGACCGACCCTCGAGCGACTGCGGATAGGTCGAGTTCAGGCGGCATGGGTCCATACCCATAGCCGACGAATCACTTCAACAAATCCTGGCTCTGAATTCTGCAGATGTGGGCCGACGATTTTACGGCCAACGTGCTGATAGGCAGATACAGACTTGAACCAACCGTTCCTACTGACTCGCGCTGCTCGGCCCAAGAGCTCACGTGTCGCCACCGAGTAAACACCGTGCGCAACTCGTTCAGCCTCAATCGCATCCAGGGTCTGCTGGCCTTCAGATTTGGATCGAATGTGCTCGGCTACATCGCCGCGGCCAATGCGTTCGATAGCATATCCAAGCAGTGCATCGATTGCTGCATCCGTCATACACATGAATAGTTCATCTTCCAGCGCACGACCCGCTCGCCAAGTGAGCAGGCCAATGCTCTCGGCGGCAAGCGCCTCAAGCAACGCCGGCGTCGGAGCCTTGTCCGCATCGATGAATGCAGTCGCGTTATAGCCAAGCCGACGCATAGCGAGTGCCTTCTCTAGGCAGAGGTCTGGCGTACTACCACCTGCATTGACATATGCGCCACCGAGGGCGAAGAACGAAGTCTGGCTGTGGTCCACGCCATACTGGTCGAGCCCTCGCGCAAGTCCAATCTCGCTAGCCCCTTCGCAGACCAAAATGGATCTGGCCAAAAATGCTTCCGGGTCTGTTCGCAGGATGCTTTGTACCTCGTCGGCTACGCCTGCGGGGCGCACCACGTGCTGATCACCCTCACGTCGGACGATGAACAGCTGGTCTCCGGAAAGCTCGCGCAGCGCAACGGGCGAGTGCGTTGTCATGAACACCTGAAGGGGAACGTTCTCGTCCTTGGCTCCCAAGGAGTCCAACAGGCGCTTGAGCCGGTGAGGCTCCAATCCAAACTCGACCTCGTCCACAAGCGCAATGGTGGCCGCCTGAGCGGCCTCACGCTGCAGCCCGGCCATGAGCAGGCGCGCAGATCCCGTCCCGAGAGAACGCAGTGGGATGCCGGACTCGCTGTGCAGCGCGATCGCACCATCGCCTACGGATACTGCATGCGCGTCTAGCATGGCCTGGGCTTGGCCAACTGGCACACCCAAGGCCGAGGCGGTACGCGTCACGATCTGAAGGGTCTCTGCCAATTGAGCTCCGGCCTGGTCGCCAAAGCCTGTCCTCGCATCCCGCGCAGCGCGAGCTAACTCAGCGCCCAGATCAGGGCGTTCGTCAGTCAGCTTGTTAAGGACGGAGCTACGACTCCAGGATAGATGCGTGCTGGCGTAATTGCCGATGCGCGCAGGTGCTAGCGCGGCGCGATGCTTCCAGGCGAGGCCACGCTCCAGCCCTTGCTCTTGCGCTCTCTCTGAGTACAGTAGCCACGACGGTTCCAGGTCCGCGCCTACCTCCAGGCGTACCGTCAACGCGGTCTCAATCTCGGCTCTGGGTTCGGGCTCAATCTGCCCAGTCGCTGCGTCATATCCCCGCAGGAATTCCCCGTAGACCTCCAGGCTCAACAATTCGTCAGACAGGCCGCCTAGGGTCACTGCAACAACTATGGACTCGGTGACGACAAGCCCATAAAAGTCCGTGTCGGCAATGCTCACGTTGCGCCGCGCGCCCAAGCAAAGGTCAATAGCGTCCAGAATGGTCGACTTGCCACTATCGCCAGGGCCAATGAGGCAGTTGATGCCCGCCGAGGGCGCCCAGTCAAGTATCTTGATCGAGCGAAAGTTGCGGATTTCTAGCCGTCGGATGCGCGCCATGCTCCTCCTTAGGTTGAGTAGTCGTAAGCACCCCTGTCAAGTAGACAGAGGCCGATAGCAATTCGCAACGAACTGCCTGAATCGCTCCGCGCGTGTCGCAGGGCTACTCTCACACCCGGCGCATTGAACTGCTTCGGAACTTGGAGCCAAGCGGGGGAAACTCCTCGCCCCTGGAAGTTGGAAACCCACTTGTTCGCGACAATGATCAGTCTGGAGCAAACCGACGAGTTTGAAACGGCAGCCTTTCAGAAAAGATCGCCACCACACTCCACACCTGTTCTGCGGCCAAATCACCACCCCGGATTCACAGGCCTAGTGCCCGATATATCGACGACTAGTGGGCGCGACTCATATGGCGGTCAAATTGTATTTCGCTTGGCAGCACAACACTCAACAATTATTTTCGAAAAACCTCGTCGGGAACGAAAACATAAAAGCCTTAAATCTCAACAACATACGCCCATTAAATTGATTAAAAAGCAATATAAATCAATGGCTTACGATTGCTTTTTTCATTGACACCGCGGCAAAAATCGATAGCATAATCGGCGGTATCTCTAGTGCTTAACGTCTGAAGCGTTTCAGCAACTAGAGACGCTAAGGACCATCCTTATTGCATCTGCGGCTCTGAGCTCCGGCCTCCTCACCTAGTGAGCGAACAGTCCTCCGCCGCCCGTAGCCGTACTCGCAATCTGGAGTGGTTTCCACTTCAACAGTGAATCGGACAGCGCCAGCGAACTCAGCACTAAACCCGTAAAAACGCTCCATCCGCCTACGAGCGGGCACAAACCATCCGCCTCGCGCAGTGCGCCGAGGCGATGGACTTTTATCGTCCAAATTTATCGAGGAATGTCAGCTATGACGTAGCCAACCGAATGAGATGAGAACTTGCACAAAAGGCCAGCGCTCTTGCCGGAGCATCTGGCCTTCGAAAACGTGCGATATGTAGATCAAACCTGGGCAAATATTGCTCTCTATGCGAGGTGCTGTCAAGCATCTGCAGGGGCAGTTATGCACTCGTCGCAACGCATGTGATGCGAGTTCTCCAGACACGGAAATGGCAACGCCCATTCCCGCCCGTTTCACCCTGGAGTTCACTATGGCTCGCAATGCGCTCATCAGCGAGAAGCGTCTCAAGCTGATCGAACAACGACAACTTAAACCTGGCTGGGGCCCTGAGTATCAGCCCAGCATTCGCGCCACACGCGACGAAGCGCCGGCGAACAGCCGTCCCTCAACGGTCTTCTCGAAGAAGCTGGGACGAGACATCCATCTGTTGTCTTTGGCGGAGAGGGCTGCAGCGCTACTCGTCCTATATCACCCCGGGCTGTTCGAGCTGCGGGAGCAACACATGCTCTCGCCATTCCGCACGCCGCATCCTCTTGCCGACTACCTCGGTGTTCTACCAGCGGACATGCCCATGTTCGAGGGGACCATCGACGTCGCGGACCGCCTGGGCCGTATCTCTGATCACCCCGTGGTGTGGGTGACCCAGCCCGACGGCAGTCAGGTCCGAGCGGCCTTCCCCTATCTGGGGGACCTGCTGCTTTTCCTTCGAGATAGCGAGGGTTGCTATTGCGTCAATTGGACAGTCAAGAAGGACCCGTCAGCGTTCTCGCTCACACCTCACCGCCTTTACAACCCGCTTCGCGTCCCGAAAGCGCAGGCTCGAGCCGAGCAGCGGCATCACCTCGAGGAACTTTACTTTTTCGACGCAGGCATTCGAACAGCCCGAGTAAGCGAAGCGGAAATTGATTCCTCGTTGATAGCCAACCTGACTGCACTTTTTAGCTCAACGAATACCGCGACGAGGGCAGGTGAGAGCGAGACCTCCTACATCATTGGGAAGTTTCAAGAACTTGTGGGACTGTCTATCACGCCACTCTCGATCCTGCCGGAGCTCGAGCGCCGCACGGGCGTCGACCGCCTTGACTGCGTGAAGATCCTATATGCAGCTATTTGGAGTCGCGAAGTGAGGGTGGACCTCTATCGCCCGGTGCTGCCCGACAAGCCGCTGCGACGGGAACGTTCGGATGTCCTGGTCGACTATAGCCATTGGTTCGCGAGGTGACACGTGCAGGTAGGTTCACCCCTTATCGCGCCTGAGGGTTTCATGAGTCTGACCAAAGGGAACGTTTACCACCTGGTGAGAAACCACCACCAGAGCGGCCGCGCGATTATCGCGTTGTTTACGCACGCCAAACGCCCCGCGGCTCAACTGATCATGCTTGATCGGCTTCGCTTCGAAGCGGCCCTAGCCGAGGGCAAGATCGTGCCGGCGCCGAACCCCTCCGGGCTACCGCCGCACCTCGACGGATTGAAGGATACCGATCTGATCCGACTCGACGCGTCCAGGATCGCTAAGAAAATGACCAATGCTGAGCGTGTCCAGGAGCGACTGCTCGCCATTGCGCCGCTGTTGGAAAGAGAACAGGAGATCCTGGCCGCGCCATTTCCTGAATCCCTGATCAGTGCATACGCCAAATCAGTGGGGAAAAACTCCGGCCGTCTACGCACATGGTTCGTGACATACATCACCTTTGGCCGCAACGCTTGGGCTCTGCTACCGAACTTCGCGCACATTGGTCATTGGGACCGCCCCTCCAACACCGTCTCGCAGTCCAAACTAGGCCGACCGTCTCAAATCAGAGGAAAGCTGAGCGGCAGCCGACTTACCCCAGATACGATCGAGCTCATCCTGGCCAGCTACGCCACGCACTCCGCGCTCGGAAAGAAGCTGCGGAATATCTATCGGGACGCGATGAAGGCAGATTTCAAGGCCAAGCCTGTCCATGACCAGACGGGACACATGACCTTCGTCGGCGACAACGTCCCAACTTACGACCAGTACCGCTACCAGGTCCACAAGTACTACGGTTTAGCTACCGTTCAACGCACCCTATACGGGGAGGTCAAGTTCCGTCGCCGATTCGCAGCGCACAAAGGCAGCTTCCCTGAGGGTGTGAGCAGTCTCTACGAAGCCACCGAGGCGGACGCCTACGTATGTGAGGACCGGCCTAGAGGCTACATCGACGGTGCTGTCCTCCAGGCGCTGTATGTCGCACGCAGCGTGGATACCGCATCGGGCATGCGCCTAGGCATTGGTTTCTCGTTCGGCGGCGAGTCAAGCGAATCCTATAACGCGATGCTGTTCTGCGCGGCGATTCCCAAGGTGAAGTTCTGCAGCCTTTTCGACATCGAAATCGATGAGCATGAATGGCCTAGCGCCGGACTCACGCCTCGCTACATCACAGACCGTGGCCCGGGCATCAAGCGTGAGCCTGGCGCGCCAGATGAGCCTTCAGACGCCCTAGCGATCCGTGAGCTTACGCCTTCTGGAATGGGCCAAAGCAAAGCGCTAGTGGAGTCGGCCCAGCGACGCAAAACCGAAACGGAAGGTCCCGCGACTTACCTGATTAGTGACCTAACCGCGTATCAAATGGCGCGGCGCGAAATCCGGCGCCTCCTGGCTGAGATTCAGGGAGCCGACGTTTCAGGGCGCATGACGCCGGAGATGATCCGCGCGAACGTGCGCCCCAACCCGTTGGGGGTTTGGAAATTCCTGGACGATCGTGCCAGGAATTTGGCGGAGCAGTGCAATTTCGCCGCCGCCGTACGGCGCTTTCTGGCTCCGATCACGGTCAGGCTGGATAGAGACGGCGCA